>Ga0116231_10011839_pt1 | contig 13179 bp, 9 predicted proteins | sample S1TSphgellanicum_2_FD_89695 | JGI IMG/M metagenome (GOLD analysis project Ga0116231, IMG submission 89695) | Host-associated microbial communities from peat moss isolated from Minnesota, USA - S1T2_Fd - Sphagnum magellanicum MG | ecosystem: Host-associated > Plants > Peat moss > Unclassified... | reverse complement strand
TAAAAAAAAATAAAATAAAAAAAAAAAAAAAAAAAAAGAGGCGATCAGGATTTTTTTTTTTTTTTTTTTTTTTTAGGGGGAGAAGGGGGGGGGGGGTTAATTATTATTTGGGGTTTTGTTGGGTGGGGACACAAACAAACAAGAAGAAGACAAGGGTGGGTAAAAATTATATATAATAATAATAATAGTTATTATTATTGTAGAGTGAGTGAGTGGGGTGGGTGGGTGGATGGGGTGAGTGAGTGAGTGAGTCTGGTACTTCTTCTTCCACACTCATCTGATCCCCACTGAGCTTTGGTGAAAGTACTTTACATTTGCATCATTGGCTTTGCAGGCTGGCCAACTCCTCTGCATTACTCACTTATATTATTTATGTCTGCCTCTTTCTCTCTCTCTCTCTCTCTCTTCTCTTCTCTCTCTTCTCTCTTCTCTTCTCTCTTCTCTCTCTCTCTCTCATCTCACAAGGTTAAATAATTGAATGACCCACCAAAACCTCTCACTGACACAGCATGTGGAGTGCTAATGTCAAAGCTGTTTTTTTTTTTTTTTTCCTCCTTTTGTGTGTGTGTGTGTGTGTGTCAAGAAGAGGTGGACCAAAGGAATTTCAAAGCTGCGCTTTTGTTAATAATAATAATAATATTCACCCAATATACTATATATAGATAGTGGTGGTGTAGGTAGGTAGGTAGGTAAGTAAATAGTTGTGTAGGTATGTAGGTAGATGTGTGAAGAAGAATGCATAACATGTATGTAATGCTTTAGGTAATGATGGTGTATGTAGGTGGGTAGGTATGTGGGTGTGTAAGTAGATGTGCAAGTGTGTAGGTAGGTGAATAGATACGTGTGTGATGTAGGTGGGTAGTTAGCTAGGTATGTAAGTGAGTAGGAAGGTAGGTGTGCAAGTGTGTAGGTAGGTGGGTAGATACATTTGTGATGTAGGTGGGTAGGTAGGTAGGTGTGTAGGTGAGTAGGTAGGTGGGTAGATACATGTGTGAAGAAGAGTGCATAACAAGTATCTAATTTTTTTTTGGGGCTTGGGTGTTGAGTGTTGACATGATGTGAAAAAGGTTGTTGGTTTGGTTCATAATGCAATTATTATTTTATTTTTTAAAAAAGTGTAAAGTACACAAGCTTCATGCCATGATATTTTTATGTTGTTTTTATTTTAATTTTGATTGTAATTTTGTTGGTCTTTTAAATTACTTCACTTGCTTTCTATATAACAATTTGTATTCTTGAACATAAAATTGAAAAAGAATAAAAAACTTAAACAACTATTGCACATGAACCTAATAAAATGAACTGCATAACAATGGAATAAATTATTGAATTATGTGTAATATTGAATCATTGGCCTCCCTTTACTTACTTATAGAAGTTTTAAGTCTAAAGTACTTCAAGTTTTGAACTTAGTTTAAACTTGTTAAGCATTATATATATGTACACCTTTGCTTGAAAATCTCCTCTTTTTGTTCATAAGTGCAAGCTACTTCGAATATTAAGGGGTTATGAACATAAGAGTGATATGTAGTCCTTGCCTCAAGGCATGGCCCTCACAAAACATAAGTAAAACTACTAACTATTGTAGAGATGTTTCAAAGGAATGTCATGCACCTTGAAAAGGATCTAATGGAAGGGAAAACTTAGAGCACCATCTCGTGGTAGTGTTTAGTACAAACATTTCATTCTTTTATTCTTGCATAAATTTGGAATTTGAATTATCATAATACCTTTGTAGCTTGAACACTAATTATAGTGTTTGTAGAAATGATAAAAAATAATGATAAATAATAAAAGAAATTAAAGAATCTTTTGAAAAAAAATGTTCTTTTGAACACTTGGAAGAACTAGCTTGGATGGTTCTTTGAAAAAGTTGAAAATCGCTTTAAACTAGTCTTCACCTAGAAATGACAAATTTTTTGCCTACCAATTACAAATTTAAGATGAAATTGCATGAATAGGAGGTTGGCCATTTGAACTCACAAAAGTTGAAAATAACGTCTTATTTTTTCTGAAATTATCTTTAATAGTTTACATCAATGTCCCATTGTGGTCAAAATTTTGTCAAATTTGTCACTTAAATGCCAAACATTTTGTCCTCCTTATGTGGGACCTAGTTCTTTAAATCAAATTGACATTAAAAGTGGTGAGGATTTTAATTTCATCTCTCAATATTAATTGATTCTTTTAGGTTTCTTAATCAATCGTTTAATCCATACACTTCTAATGGTTTAAATTTTCATATCCAATCCCATCTTTTTCACAATCTTCAAACAAAATGAGATTGGGTTTTTTGTAATGGGGATGAAATGATGAATTTTTCTTAGAAATATAATTTATATTTTTTTTAAACAAATAAAAATATTTTAATGGTCATTTCAAGGTTGATTTATCATGTCAAAATATTGCATCTATCACAGTTCCAAATGTGTATTTTACAAAAATGTGCCCAATGTGAAAATTATAATTGTTTTGTTGAAACTCAAAGATTTGCTAGATTATATTGAATTGTGAGCAACCCAAATTTGGTTATGAAATGAATCTAACAAGTATGTAATACCAAAATCTCATGTTGAATTTATCATTGTCTATTTATAGTAAATGTTGTTCATTGAAAATCCATCAAACCAAAATTATTTAATGGATGTTTTCCAATTTGCATAAACAAAAATATTTGTAACTCATTAACAAATCTCCTTCACAAATATACAATAATGAATTTGATATATATCTTTTTTTTTTCCTTTTACAAAACAATTCACAAACATTTGAACCATGTCATAACTTTTGATTTTGTACATTATCAAATTTAATCAAAATTCATGCCAATCTTTTATATAATTTCAATGATGAAGAAAAATATTAACATATCATAAATTATATGACTTCAACAAGCTTTATTTACATCAAAAACTTACACTTAATATTGATCCATAAATATAAATGCATAATTTTTTTAATTTTAAAACAGATTTCCATTTCTAGCAATTGCATAAATTATAACCATTGGTTTTAACACAAATCTAAAAAGTGTATGTTGTTACTAAATATGTCTATAGTAGTTTTATTTAGGGTTGAACTACACTTATAGGTTGGATTTTTCAAAAAAAAATAGTCTTACCATCATGTTAAGGCTAAATTATGAATTGATCAAAAAATGAAAAATGAAGATAATGTCATGGAGTTGTTTTTTTGTTTTCCATCCAAACATGATGTGATGTGCATTGGTATCTCAACAGTAGTTTGATGTTGTCAAGTTGCTAACCACACCTCACATTCCCGTGTTATGTAACTTTTGCAAATCATCATTTGGTGTCATCCTTTTTCATAAGCATGTCATTAAAGAGAATGTCTTCTATGTGAGATCTTTAAGTTGATGCACACAAGTTGATCTTTGCTTCAATATTGTTTTGTATTTTGCTTTGATCTAGTCTTGCATGTGTTGCACTTTTAGTTTTGATTCGATAATTAAATTGCCATTCATATTCTTATGTTTGTTTCTCTCTTCTTGTAGCTTGTACTTGTGCTTTTCATGCAATTGCAACCTATTATACTCTTCATGTGACTATCACCTTTTTTCTAATGGTCTTCATTTGACACTTAGGTGTATGTTTTTCATTGAACTTCTATGTATTTTATGTTGCACTCTTGGTTTTTGCAACCTTTTGTTGAACTTTTGTCATTTCATTTTTCATTTTGTGTTTATCACTTTTGGATTTTATTTTATTTTGAATTTATTTTTCATTTCATGATTTATTTTTCCACTTGTGCTTTGCATTAGATTGAAATTTTGCATTCTTTTTGTTCATGGGAAGGTCGTTCCTTGTATATTTTAGGAAGCAAGTAAGATTTTTTTTTAATTTAGCAATAAAATAATGAAATAATGGAATTCTATCGGTATATTTTAAGCATATTTTCATTTAAATAAATTATAAACTATATATTTTTTCAATAAGTTGCATTTTATTTTTTTTGTAGGTCATTTAAAAAAATAGAAGCAACCTCCTTAGGGTTGTGTTATATGATATACGTGTGCTACTTTTAAATTTTCTTATGAAATTTTAATTCATTACAAATAATAAGGATTAGGTTGTAGAATGGGGTCAATTATTGTCCTCATTGAAATGCTTTGACATGTTTGGGATATGTTATTAAAATAAATTACAATTGTACCCATCATTTTTCATTCCTAACATCAATACTAATAATACTAGTTTAGACACTATGATTTGAAATGTTATTTTGCACAATTTGCAATTATAATGCAATCTGATTACATTAGAATGTGATCATGGCCATTAGGTTAAACCACATAACACAATGAAATTTTATGTGTTTATATTGATAGAATATGACAAAAATTTGATGCACCTTTAAGTTTGTTATGTGGTATTAATCGTACAAAAGCTTGATGATTTTTGGTCCTATAGCAAAATGCAAACCCAAGACACACAACTTAGTTCCCAACTTGAAAAAGGGCACATGAATGGGACTACGAGAATCATGTTAAATTCTATAAACCAAAAGAAGAAGATGACCTAATGTGATTTGGAACCAAAATGGTACATAGGTGAACCATGGACAAACACACGTTCATAGGATTCACCATGTAGCATACACAACTTGTCCTGAATGCTAAAAAATATTTAATTAACATGTATATTTGGCTACCTAGAAATGTGAATGATCTCAAAATTTTGTAGAAATTAAGTTTGTATAGACAAGTTGTGACCTTAATTTGGTGCAAGATGAATTCTCAAGATGGACAACAAAATGTCTTTACTAGGTTGACAAAAAACATAATGTTTCTTTCATGATTGAGCCAAGAAAAGGATTGAGACATGGATTGAATGAAATATAATGCAAACACACTCCCATATAAAATGGTCAAAGAGTGTGGGAGTCCAAAGGAAACATTCTCAAGACTCTCAAATTGAAATCCCACTTTGAGAGTTGGAAGTCTCAAAGTGTCTCAAATCTTTGCATCAAGGTTTGGAGGACAAAATCTTGTCCAAACCATTGATTTTTTTTAAAAAAGTACCACAATAAAATTGGGTTGCATTTTCAAAATAAAATTTTATAACACAAATTGTGTCCATTTGAAAGGTCAAGAACCAAAATGTGAAAATGATTTTTGACCATTTAACTCATGTAAATTGTTGAGAAATTCACTTTTATGGAAGAAATTGATATGTGGTTGAGAAGGTTTTTGCAATGCCTACAAGTTTGCCCTTCAAAACTTTCAAATTTGAATGTGAAATGGAAAAGTTATGAACATTTGATATCATTTCTTCATATGATATTGAATTCTATACCCTTATATGTAAACCATTAACATTATAAAACACAATTTTGAATCTTTGCATTCTACATTAATGTTACCATGAACCCAACTGTGAATTGAACCTTAACATATAAAATGTACATTTAATTATTATTTGTTTCATTATTGTCATCAAGGCATCATAAGTTGATGTGATTACTTTGCAAAATATCTTATATGCCATTCTATAAATTGATGAACCAAAGTTGAAATGTATTTGGACTAATGATATCATTGCATGGACCACCTTGGAATGTGATGGTAATCATAAAAGGCAAGTTTTTTACATCATTCCTTGCATATGTAGAATGGCTTATTTTGATGCAATTGAACACTAAATCCTTTGGTAGCTTTTTATTGACCATTTCAAATCCAAACCTACATTCCACCACCCAATTCAAGTTGGTCCATTGTGAAATTAGATTACATGTAGGTCAACAATTTTTAACCCTTGAATGTCATTTAAGCACAATAAATGATGTATGAATTGTTAAATTGATATGCACAAAATGAGAAAACAAAATATGTTTCCATTTTGTTGCAAAACTTTTGACAAGAAATGAAGCTTTTATTTGGACTTGAACAATAGTGCCCCATATCCAAGATGGTAATATAATGAATACCCTAAGAATATGGTAATATTTGTTAACAATGTTATGTTTTTTCATGCATAGTTGTTAACAAATGACAACAAGATTGTAGAACTTGAATTAAACATTAGCTTTTGTTGATCCATCAAAAGATAAAATTAAAAATCATTCATTTTATAGTATCATGATTTCATCAACAGATATGAAACCATGGTAATTGTAAATATTTAACTAATTAATTTATTTTTCCCATCTTATCAAAATGTGTGCCAAATCTCTCCACCCAAATGTAAATGTTTTATATCAAATATTGTAATGTTAAACACCAACTCACACTTTAAAATGGGAGTTATATATAACATTAACCTTGCAACAATGAAAATACTTTAGTTGAAGAGACATGACCATATATGCAATGTGAATTCCAAATTTGTTAATGGGTTCATAATCAATACGTCATGAAATGGAACTACCATGAAATGTATTGTATTTCCAAAGAGCATGAAAACAATGACAATTTTTATCAAAATAGGTTCAAACACAATTGACCACTCAAGGAAACAATAAAATGCATGAAAATATAAAATACACAAACATATATTCAAATGGAGTTTAATTCATAACAACATTCATGAACTATCACACGAAATCTTGTGTTTTTTACAAATAATTAGAAAGTGATATATATATATATATGCTAAACAATGTTTCCTTCTTTGTGCAAATTTTCACAAATTGGCAAGAAAAGAAAGGAAGGCATCAGAGGTACAAAGGGTTTTTTGTGAAAAAATGGGCCCAAGTTGTCACATTATGAGGGAAAATTATCTAAAGTTGCCACATTTAGAAAATAGGTTCCAACAAATTGTCAAATTATAAGAGGAATCTTAATTTTTTCTTTTCCCCCCTCTAACCTCTTGCCAAATTTCATTATGTCCCCTTGTGCATGATCGCCAACACACTGATTTCACCAAGAAATACCAAAAAAAAAAACATTGATGTTGAAGTTGTTGGATGTCATATGTGATAGTTAATGTGTGTGTAAAATATATTTTGCCTTAACTTTATATGCATCACTACCAATCTTAATGTTTGTGAATGCATCATTGCCAATTGTAACCAATATATAAAGCCTAGTTTTTGTGCATAGGTATGTGAAAACAAACAATTTAAAATGAACGACTCACTAAAAAAAAAAAAATCATCATCAAAAGATTAATATCCATAAGATCACTCTTGTCATAAACAAATGTTTAAATTTCTATATGGTAAACTTCATCTTATCAATGGTAGTGTTTAAAAAATGGTTAGTCTGACTAACTCATACATGTAAACTCAATTCATCATTTGCATCTACATCTTCATTAAAATGAAATTTTCATGACGAAGGTAGACCTTTCAAACTATGCCAATGATAAATTTTTTTTAAAATAAAGATTTTAATCTAATCCAACATGAAGAAGATAAAAGTCCCCATGAAATTTTGTTTATTCATGGCCACCATTGTCATCCTTTTTCCTTGTCCCACCTAAACAAAATGATTATGTGAGTTATGTTATTCAATTACCAATTCCACTTACCTATGATATGTATCCAATAGGCTAAGCAAAATGGGAGATTCCAATTATCAACTAAAATCATAATAGTCTTAGAAAAAATTAATAACAATTTGGAATTGTAATGGTCTTCAATAGGCATGAATTCTAGATGGGGAAATGATGAAGAAAGGTTGGAATTAAGCTAGTAGATCTTGGGTGGAAAGGGAAGTGGCAATGATGGACTTATTGTGATCAAATATATATTCACAAATATATTTTTTAAATCATCATGTTCATCCAGCTAGACTATGCTTCACAATAAAATGGTATGATTTTGATAACATGTTCTCATCTTGATAAGAATGTGTCTAGTTCAAGATATAGGTTGTTTGAAAATCTAAGTGATAAAATGACTTATTTGTGGCCAATACATTTAGATAAAAACAAAAGGTAAACCAAAGAAAAACACAAAAGAAATTTTGATACTAAAAGACGCACATATGAATATGCAAGATTTGTAAAAGGAAATAAAAATTAACGACAAATCATGGAAATATGTTGTGAATATCAATTTTGAAGTGCCCTTCAATTGATGCAAATTAAATTTGAGAAAATGATTATTGATTTGTTTCAAAATAGGTGTACTTTTATTGATCTATGACATACACATTTTATTTTTGGAATATTTAATTTATCTTTGCATGTGTATGTCTTGCATACTCTAAATTTTGAAACTTTGAAAATTGGATGCCCACATTTCAAATTCCCATAGCTTGTTGATTTGTAGCTCCTTTCTTCACAAAAGTTTTGCTTAGAGGTTGTTGTAGACCAACCAATGATATATGTTTTGAGCCAATTTTTAAATAAAATATTACTTATTTTGACAATTGCAATACCACACATTAAACCATTATCATATTGACATTTGATGGAATTTTATAAGTTGGTTTTGAGCATTTTTGGTTTAATTGGTCTATATTCTTGTGAAGATGTACTTCATGTGTTTGCTTAGTGACAAAGAAAAAAGTAGATTCAAATTTTATTTTTATTTTTTAGTGTGGGAAAAATCAATCATCATTCGCCACACCAATTATTTTGATTTTTAAAATTCAATTTCGAAGGTTTTCAAGTTATTCAAACTATAAATATGTTTTATTCAAAATTTATTTTCATGCATACATAATATAGTAAAACATGTTTGGTTCCTTTACCAAATATTGTTAAAATAAACATCCATTAAAACATCACGTTTATATGGTGTTTTTTTTATAACTATAGATATACTTTTCCATTGTATTTATTTCTACCCTCAAAATTATAGATATTTTCAAAGAAAATTTGACAAATATTCATCTTGATGTCTGGTAGTTGATGTTTCTTCCACATGCAAAAATATTCTCACTATGTCTATTTTTCTACTTACAAATTATTTAAACCTTGATCTAAACTAACAAAAGCACCTTTTAAATATATGATAATTTTTAAATATTTCAATCAAATTATAAAAAATTATGGAAAAAATGTAAACCATTTGTATGCAAAACAACCTTTTTCACTTGAACCTAAACTACCACCCATACCATGTTTATCAATGTGTGCTTATGGGTGGTACATGTAGGATAATATCATGACATTTTTCCAACATAATGATTGAAACAAGCCAATTAGGGGGTAGGTGGGGCTCTATTAGAAATGTTAGTTTAGCTACATAGTTAAGTTTTAATCAATTTAGTGTTAAGTGGGGTTAATGTAATTAATTGTGTTTTAGTTTGAAATTCATTCAAGTGTGAATTGGGTTTGAAACATTTCATGTTTGGGATATAATCTCAAGTTGCATGTTTTCAAATCATTGTTGATGATTTGAAATTTCAAAACACACACAAGTTTGTTATCACAAGTTTTTCATGATTTTACACAAGTTTTGTTTGTGCACATTGTTGTGTGATTTTTATGATATGTTTTGAGCTTAGATTCCTACAAGTTTGGCAAGTAAATAAATATCTTGATTTGGAGATGAGGGGTCATTCAAGGTTATTTATGTTATTTGGTTTACATGTGTGCGTGGATAGTGATAATTGTAAGTGTTGATATGGTAGCACACAACAATTCCCGCTTATATAATGAAAAATTAACATATGTAATTTCCCACCATACAAATGGAACACCTAGCCATATTGGCCCACACTACATGGGGGGTGTCTCACAAAATGTTATGCCAATTGGCAAGGTCATTACATAGGTGTTAGATTTGGTTGTGTATTGAGTAAATAATCTAAAATTATTCAAACCATAGCGAACCAATATGAAAAGTTTGTAAGACAATGTTGAAAATACCATATCTCTCCCCAAAGTTTCAAGAAGTAAGGAAGTAATTCCCAAAAATCACAAATATTTTACAAAAATTTAAAGCTTACCAACAACTCTAGATGTAAAAATCAGAGACAATGGGTAGCCTTAACTACAATGAGTTTCTCATGCTAGTTATCTACTCTAGTGGGTACTAATACCAAAATTTGCAAAAAACACCTTAGAAAAACATGGCTCCAATTAGTAGAGGTGTCCAAATATCCATTAGACCTAATCTCCACAAAACCATTGTATCTTATTTACCCATTGGTAATGTTCCCCCTATGTACATTGCTAATGAGTGTTGCAATCAATCCCAAGGCCCACCTAGATCCCAATTCCCACTCAAATGAAAAACTACAAATTTTTCCACCCCAACCTAGTTTAGGCTAGTTAACAAACCATAGCTAATAACATGTTGAGTCAAAAAGCTTCAAACCCATTCATGGTCTTATGCATTAGGTCAACTTTATTATGCCTTACAAAATTGACCTAATAATAAATTGTGTTTTCACATATCAAGGCAAAACCAATTGAGATGGTTTCGTTGCCTTTAAACATTACATAACATGTTAAGTATTGACAATTATGGTATGAGCGGGTGCCAAAAAATGGTAGGACCCATTGGGTCCATTATCTAGTATGTTGGACATATATGTTTTCCAAGTTTGTTTTGCCACTTGCAACTAAAACCCTAAACCTTTTTCTCATTCATCCAAGTTGCAAAACATCTTTATGCAAAAACTTTAAACCCTTTTTTCATTCATGCAAGTTAAAAAACATCTTTATGCAAAGTCGTAAAAAACAAAATTTTAAAATTAAGTAATGAATTGAATTGGGTTTGTTGTTAAAATCCTAAACCTTTTTGCTTTGTTCATGTAAGTTGAAAAACATCTTTATATCTTTATGCAAAGCGATGAAAAACAATTTTATAAATTAAGTAGTGAATTGAATGAGTTTTTTTTGTTGTTGTTGTCACTAAAATCTTAAACCTTTTTGCTTTGTTCATGCAAGTTGAAAAGCATCTTTATATCTTCATGCAAAACGATGAAAAAACAATTTAAAAAAGTGGAGTAATGAGTTGAATGAATTTTTTGTTGTTATTGTTGTTGTTACTAAAACCTTAAACCTTAAACCCTAAATCCTTTTTCTTTGTCCATGCAAGTTGAAAAACATCTTTATGCAAAATGGTGAATTTTTAGAAAAAAAAGCTAAGTAGTGAGTTGAATGAGGTTTTTTTTGGCTGTTGTTGTTGTTGTTACTACTAAAACCCTAAACTTTAAACCTTAAACTCTTTTTCTTCATTCATGCAAGTTGAAAAGCATTCTTATGCAAAGTGATGAAAAAACAATTTTTAAAAGCTAAGTAATGAATTGAATGAGTTTTTGTTTGTTTGTGTGTTTGTTGTTACTAAAAACCCTAAACTTTTAAACCTTAAACTCTTTTTCTTCATTCACGCAAATGGAAAAGCATTTTTATACAAAGTGATAGAAAAAACAATTTTTTTAAAACCTAAGGAGCGAATTGAATGAGTTTTGTTTGTATGTTTGTTACTACTAAAACCCTAAACCTTAAACCCTAAACCTTAGTTCATGCAAGTTGAAAAACATCTTTATACAAAGTGGTGAAAAAACAATTGAAAAAGAAGAAGAAGAAGTGAAGTAAGTGAGCGAATTGAATGAGTTTGTTGTTGTTGTTGCTGCTACTGCCAGCTTTTCTTTTCAGATGGTCTTCTTATTGTTATTATTATTATTAGTATTATGATTATTGTCTGGGATGATGCATGCATGTCTGATAAAGGGCATGTTAATGAGGGTCCCATTTTGTTGTTGATAGGGTATGCTGCAAACCTTCTTTGCACTGCACAGCTCCACCACACCTGCTTGCCTGCCTGCCTGCCTGCCTGCTTGCCTGCCTGCTCATCATGCTCAGGTTTGCTCCCAACTGTACTTGTAAAGTAGTAGTGTTCATCATCATCATCAGCAAACACCAAACAGAAAATAAGAACTGGACACACACACACACACATATAAGAGAGAGAAGGAAGAGAAGAGAAGAGAAGAGTGTTACGTCCTATGGAATAGTCAAGCTCCTGCTCATTACGTATCATTGAATGGTCAAGCCTTTTGCCGATTACTATTATACCATGGAATGGTCAAGCCCTTGTTCTACTATGGAATAGTCGAGCTCCTGCCCATTATGTATCATGGAATGCTCAAGCCCTTTGCCAGTTATTTTACGTATCATTAAATGGTCGAGCTGTTTGTCGATTATATCGTATGGAATTGTCAAGCCCTTGTACTACTATGGAATAGTCAAGCTTCTGCCCATTATGTATCATGGAATGGTGAAGCCCTTTGCCAATTATATTTCGTATCATTGAATGGTCAAGCCATTTGCCGATTATATCATATGGAATGGTCAAGCCCTTTGCCGATTATATACTATGGAATGGTCAAGCCCTTGCTCATTATGTTGGGATAATAAACGTGGTGGGCTTTGAGGTGTAAGGGCGATCTAGCTACGTGATGATGTACCCAACGTAATGGGCAAGAACAGGGGTCATTCCATCACATTACGGTCTAGAGTGGTCGGTCAATTCAACAAAAAGAACATTTTCAACAAAACGTTTTCATCATCATGATTACAAGTGTATGATCATCACCGGAAGATTATGTCATATAATGTGGTCAACCAAATGTTGTAATCTGCCACCTGAGACCGTAATGTACTGGAGAATGGGTCCCCACCCTCCCCAGGATGCACATCCTGCTTCTTAGTTCATCCCTATGGATGAACTAGGAGGTCACAAATTCTGCTTCCTAGTTTGTCCCTAGGATGAGGTCCTTAGGGTGGAACTAGGAGGTTGCACATTTTGCCTCCTAGTTCATCCCGAGGATGAGGCCCTTAGGAACAAACTTGGACGTCCGTTAGCAACAAATTTAATGGGCAGAATGCACCCCAAGGGTGCATTCCACAGTGTAAACGATTTTTGTTCGGGATATTTCAAGTGCAGAATCAGCAGTTGGCAAGAAAGTACATTATTCTGGACTATAAATTACCTCTGTATAGGCGGAAAGGCCAACTAAAATTCTTTATATATAGGGTTTAGGTTATATACCCATTCCAACTCAAAGGGTCATCATATAAGAGGCATAAGAACTAAGGGGTTGTAACTTGTAGTAACTAGTGATTTTTTTGGTGGCAAATTTTTTAATTTGTGAACTTCTTGGGACAAAATCGTTGGGAAAACATGTTTTAAAGTGTAAAATATGTCTTTCCAGCCAACCAAAAAAAAAAAAAACAACAAGTTTTTTTTTTTTTTTTTTTTTTGTTTTTATTTTTTTTTTTTATAAATTTTTTTTAAAAATTATAAAAAATTTAT
>Ga0116231_10011838_pt1 | contig 13182 bp, 6 predicted proteins | sample S1TSphgellanicum_2_FD_89695 | JGI IMG/M metagenome (GOLD analysis project Ga0116231, IMG submission 89695) | Host-associated microbial communities from peat moss isolated from Minnesota, USA - S1T2_Fd - Sphagnum magellanicum MG | ecosystem: Host-associated > Plants > Peat moss > Unclassified... | reverse complement strand
GTTTTCTGTGTCAGTTAAATTGCCTGGATTTTGTTTTTATGGGTTTTGTTTTCTGTGTCAGTTAAACTGTCCGGACCTTTTTTTTTTGTGATGGATCATGTTTTCTATGTCAGTTAAATTGCCCAGACCTTTGTTTTTTTTTTTTTGATGGGTTTTGTTTTCTGTGACAGTTATTACTCAACAGGTGCATTATGCACCAGGTTCACACTAGTAAATAATTAAGGTATGTGGCTAAACCTACCCAAGTAGATTATTAGTTTAAATCCAGGCCTAAGTAAGCTTAGACTAACTTGTACAACTAGATTACAACTATTTAAGTTATAATTAAGTTGCAACTGGGTTATAATTAGGGTAGACAACAAATGATACTCCATTGCTGAACACTTTCAAGTTTTCCTTCATTTCACCACCAAATTGAACGTTTTTTATGTCATTGGAAGCACAAAATAAAAAGCTACAAATGTTTTTTCAACCTCAAAAGCAAAGGAACAAAACAAAGAACGCATGAAAAGAAAGAATGATATTTTGTCTCCAATTTTGTCTCTAGACCCCCCTTTACTTTTAACAACTATATCTTACTCATTTCTCATTCATTTTGAACGATTTCAAAGGTTACAAATGCGCTATCTCAAAATCTATAAAACTTGTTTAAAGTGAAAAATCAAAAAGATAATAGGTAAAGAGCTGAAGCTTCAAAATCATACTAGACACTTATGAAAAAATCCAAAGCACAACCCCCTTCACTTTAAAAGGGCATATCTTGCTCATTTTCCATTAGATTGTAGTGTTTTTTACAGATTTGGATACACCAAGTGGAGGATTAGAAAATTGCTTTGAGTTTCAAAAGGAATAGACCATGGACAAGAGAGTTATAATGATCCAATATTGTTAAGTGTTCAGTGATAGGTGTGTTTTCCCTAGGTTACAACTAAAACTTTTATCCCATATTGTTTGGTTTCCATTCCATGAATCCAAACTATATAAGGAGTGCATTAGGATTATTAGAGAACACAATAAACATGAAAATCTAATAGCCATTTGGGATGAGCCAATCAAAAAGGTTCAACCTTAAAGGCTAAACCAAATGAAATAAGACTTCATTTATTAATTACCATGTGGTTTAGGTCTAGGCCTAACATAGGTGCTTAGATTTAGCCCTAATTTAAGCCTAGATTAAATGGTTTATGTTTAGGTTTAACCTAGGTGCCTAAATTTAGAACTAACCTATTCTTAAACACCATGTGGCCTAAACTTTTGATGTGGGTGTGCCACATGCCACGTGCCACGTGTCATTTAATTATGCGTTGACCCCACATTTTCTGAATGTGCCACATGTTAACATTATTAGCGTGCCACGTGTCACCAAACCACTAGCCAAATGTTCAATTTACACAGTTGCAACATAATCGAAATGTTGAACTTACATAGTTGTAACCTAGTTGAAATTGTAATTATATTTTTGGCTGATGTCATGTTTAGTTAATAGATGAAGTTCATCCATTAGTCAAATGCAGTTGACAACATCCTTCGATTATATTGGTAGAAAAATTTTCAACTAAATTGGTAAATAGTGGCACATAGTGGCTATTATTGTGGTGTTGACACGTGGCATACAATTTCGACTGTAATTTCACCCTCAACTTGTACTTTTCGACATTACTGGTTAGCAGCTGCAAAAAATATTTCCTGGTTGCAAAAAATAAATTACAACTATATGTGCAATTTTTGACTTGGTTTATAGTTGAATAGTAGTTGAAAATATAGTTACAAAAGGGGGGGGGTTTTCTACTAGTTTAAGGTTGTTCTAGTGCTGTTACATTGGCTTGGATGAAAACTACTAAAAACATTCAAATCGCCATTTCAACCAATTGTATGGGGCAACCACACTTTAGAATTTGATGAATTCACTTGCTTGGCCTTATGCAATAGCGAGTGCTATTAAGTTAGTTAAACTAAGCCTTTCCAAATTTTTTTCAAACAAGGTCATGATTGGCTCAACTTAGATTTCGCCTTCAATGCCCATGTGGAATGTGTTTTTCTTAGCGTCCCATCATCAATCTTGACAAGTTTATAACCAAGGTTGTGGTAAGTCATGTGCCCTGATTTGGATGGTGCTTTGATCACAAGTCTGTGATCTCAGACTTTTCACCATTGTCTACAATGTGATCACGGCATGTGATTATGAACTCAACCATTGCATTCCACAACTAGTTTTGTGCACAAGATGTTTTATGTTCTACAACTAATTTTACATGTTCGTGGCATGTCATTATGAACTTGACCATTGCATTCTACAATTGGTTTTGTGCAACAGTATCTTCTGTGTTTTGCAACTATATTTGTGCACCAATATCTTTTGTTATCTGTAACTAGTTTTATGCACCAATATCTTCGGCATTACCTTTTGGAGGTAATCAAATACTAATATTGAACATTTCAAACTACATTCAAGACTAAAAGGTAAGTTTTTATCCCTTGCCATGAATTTGGGTTATTTGTTAGGAAGTGGGTTTAATTTCAAATAATCAATTAATGTTCACTATTGTTTGGTGCAAGTATATTGGGATGACTTCTCTTTTGAATTCTTGCCTATGTGAACCATATGTGATGTTGCAAGGTTCATCAACATTTAAAACCAATTGAGTCTTCACATGCATACATATTTGGTGGGCTAGGTTGAAGGTATTCTAATTAGATTTTGTCATCTATCCAAGTTGTAGCAACCACGGTGGACAACAAGCCTTTTCAAGAGTTGTGATAGTTAATGTCATGTCCTAAAATTTGAAAATAATTTGTGGTTTCCTATGTAATGGAAACATGTTTTTACATATAATAAAAACCTTATGTTTAATTTGTGATGTAGAACAATAGGGAGATCCCAAGAGGCATGTAGCACTTCCATATGCCACATACTTTACAAACATAGGAAGCCAAGAGGTGATTGTCATCTTTAGTAGAATTGTCAATGGTATGTGAACATAATTGCATAAGAAACATATGTATTGTTTTTCACCCTAAAATCATGTGTGTAAACCTTAAACAATCATTCCATGTTGTATTAGCGCATCTTGACATCTAGATATTGTGATTTTTCATGTGGTATCTGTGCTTGGATCATGTGGAATATGTGATAGGAAGCTTAATCTAATCCAACTTGTAGTTTTCAAAAATTTATTGTCTTTGTGAGTTGAGTTGCCCAATGTGAATTTCCTAGAGCATTAGATTTCATCTCATTGTAATTACAAAAAAATAAATGTGTTGAAACACAATGAATGTCCATTTTTAACAATTCTTGGGCAATGGTCTTCTAAAACCAACAAGGACTATAAGGAACATCTAGTGCATTCATTGTTCAAGATTTTTGCACCATTATGAAATTCTTCAAAAAGTAGTAAAATGTTATTAGTCTTCACAATGCAATTAGGCACACTAATGAGGAGCAACCTTTGGTAGTCATTTGTTGCTCGAACTTCCCTAGTTCATTAAAGTGTCAAAGCTTCCTTATTTCTTATATTCTTGTATTGGTTCTTAAATAGTTTCAACTTTTGCCCATAGCTCTTGAACTTTTTACTTTATTACTTCAAGATGATTAGCCATTACCTCCATCTCAATCTTTAGCCTAGGCCTCTCTATTTTCCACTTGCACAAGTTCATCGTTCAACATCTTTAAATGTTTAGAAATTTGACTTATTGGCCCTCATTATCTCTTCTTTGTTTGAATTCCAACCTGCAAAAACCACACTTTAGTAAGATGCTTCACTTGACACATAATATTGCCATAATATCAACACAAACTCATGAATAAGGGTTGTACTACTATACTGGTTTTTCAGCTTGGAAATTTTGTTGTTGAGTTTCAATCTTTGCCCTACCATCTTTTGGCACCATGTGATTCCTTATTTTCATACTCCCCAATGCTTACAACACCAATTGATGCATTGAATTGGTCAAAAGCACTCATCATTGATATGTTGATGGTTGATTTGATTCTCTAGGTTTTTTGCCTCCATCTATTTTTTGGTTATCACCTCCTGTGATAATTAATTGTATTAAATGGTGAGCATAGGCCATGCACCACTATGGACATAGTAATAGCAAAAGAAGATGAAGAGGAAGGGAATCAATGACACAAAGGCATCCATATAACCTAAGAAAAGGCCTACATATATTTGTATGTTGAAGAGTTCATTCAAGCATTCATCCCTAGTTTACAAACATAGTTGCATGCACCCCAATTAACAATAGAGAATCTTTAGTGAATTTTTTTTGTTGTCTTGAATGATATTCCCACAAAATAAACATGAAGCACCTATAACATCAACCTGAATTTTGACACATAGCTTGGCTAATGGTATAGAAAAAATCTCAAGGATTTATGTCCACATACTTTGCAAATTATTCACATCATTCTTTAAATCAAACCATTCAAGACCAAAAAATAGACAAATGAAGCAAGTAAATTTATGTCCATTGGAAGCTTAGAAAGCCAATGGAGAAGACTACTAAACCCTATATTCTGAGTCACTATTTAATATCACTCCAAAAATAATGTATATCAATCAATAACTATAATAGTAAGACCTTAACCAAAGGGAAAAGCCACAAAACATCGACAAAGATGAAGGAAAACCTTGTCCATTTTAGGCTTGAATTGGTTTATCTAGCCATGGATGGTCTAGTGCTCCTATGTAAGCTTTGCAAACTTGTTTTTAATGTCTTTCTACAGTGAAAAAAAAAGTTGTCATCAATCTGGAACTCTTAGCCACCACTTGTTTAGGATGCAAATTCAAACAAGTCCCAAACTTGTTCAATAACTATGAACTGAATATTTTTCTCCAAGCCACTTATCTTCGCCATTACCTTAGATTCCTTGTTTTACATGTCATGTTGTGATCCAAGATCAGTCATCTCAACCTCAAGTAGCTCTTTGTTCATCTTGAATGTTGTAAAACACATATATCACATAATTTACTTCTCAAGCCACTCATTATCAACACTCACAACTATAGACCAAGATCTTCTTGCTTCATGTACAAGTGGCCCCAATTCACTCTAAATTTGAAAGCCTTTAATTCCTTGTACATTGAATGCATAATGCCGATTAGTTGAAAAGTATAAGTTAGAATTGTTGACCCTCCACTACTTGGTCGTCCCATCTCTATGACCTTGTTTCCATGCCCCCACTTACACCTCCAGTCATTGTTTTTGATTTTGATTCAAGGCTTCCATCTTGTGTCACAATTGTTACAGTCCACATAATTCAAGGTATCATTATTTGTGAATGTTTGATGGAATGCTAGCCATGGTACAAGCGAAACTCAAGGTATCATTGTTTGCCAAAATTGTGATAGAAATCACACCATAACATTATGGTGCCAATTTGGTAGAAAGATAGATGTCTTTTACCTTTGTTGTGATCACTACCCCATGCAAGCACCTTAGCTTCATCCAAACGTTCACATACTAGTGTGTGTCCAATAGCAAAGAGTAAAGCCTTTTCAAAAGATGGTTCAATTATGTGTAAGTTAAGGAGAAGACCAACTCTTTGAGACTCAGGTAGACCACATAGATCAAATTATTGAATGAACACCCAAAATAGAAGGCATCAAACTAGACTAAGACATTCCATCTCAAGACAACTTAAATCATTATGGAAAACCTAATAAACACATCCCATGTATACATAATACACCTACCAATTGATGCATAATATGTTAAAGAATGTATATCTAGATCTAAGCTAAATAGAAAAAAACATGCAGTACACCCCACATAAAATAAATTCGACTTGGATGTAGTGTTAGGATATTGAACCACATCAAAGACAAGCTTTGTAATGCCTAGTGTTTTCAACCTCTCTTGAATTGGCTTCACACGAATGGTTTGGAGAGGTATTAATGTCTAAGGAGGCAATTACTGCTCCTTCAAATACTAAAGACCCATAATCATAGCATTCAAACATTCAAACATTTGTGATGCAACCACCATGTGAGAAACAATAAATATCCAAAGCACAAGCAACTCATGGACTTCCACCTTAAAGTAGTTAATAGTTTTTTTAATTAAAAATTAGCTACTTAAGTGTAAATCATCATAAATTTATTCTTTCACTAAAAGAAAAATTGTCATTTGCAACTAGTCGCTTGTGATTGTAATAGTTGTAAACAACTATCGTTTGTGCCTATCATAGTTGTAATCAATAGTTTTAGTTGCAAATGACATGTTTTTCTTCTAATGCTTTTTGTTTTGTTTCTCATAAGTAACTACAATTTAAATTGTTGTACATGTGATAATTAAAATTTACTTTGATTAGCCCAACAAATAAACAAATGGAAAGAAAAAAATATGTTGACAAAAAACCTTATGAGGTTGTTGAGTTGGGTTTATGTAAATCAAACTGCACACAAACATGCATATTATGGGCAACAAGACCTTGCTAATGGTTGCTAAAACTAATCTAAACAACTTTTCAAATCCTATCACCATTTGTTGCACAAGGATTTGTGGCAAGACAAGGTGAATACCATCAATATCAAGAAAAGATTTCATGAGCTTAACATCTTTGACGCCAAGCTATGTATTGCAACTAAGCCTAAGTAGAAATCAAAGCTTTATCATAAACAAACCTCACACACATGATTGCATGGATATCGTGTATTTCAAGATCCAATTGTTGCTCAATCTTATGAAAACATTTCGGAAGATTCAAGTAGGACTAAAGAGATTTGGTGAGAAACTATAACCAAAAGAATAGAAAGTTAATGCAAGTAAATTAAGATCACCTTAGTTAAATGGTTTGAGCATATCAAAAGTCAATCTTTCCTATAGCCCAAGGCATGGATCCACAACTATATTCCACCTACTTTGCATTCTAAAATTAAGTAATATCTAAAGACAAAAAATTCAATATATGTCAAACCATTGCACACAATCTTCCATTATTCACCTCTATAATACTCCGCCACTTCATGAATTGTCAAGTGTGGTTTTGCCCTCCATTTTTCCATCTTCTCATGTTCCCCCGAAACCATACATTTGCCCTCTCCCAATGGCATACATCCCTCCATGGGACATTATCTCTAGGTCCATAATCCTTGCACATTTCCTGCACCAATATTCTAAAATCCTAATTCTTCTTAGCACGTAAAATTGCAATTGATAAGATCTCCTTTCTTTAAAAGGGCAAATAAATAATCATATGTTAGAACCAAAGACAATTCCCATAAAGTCAACGGTTAGAAACAAAAAACTATAAATTAGTGAACAACATCTGACTAAGAACCATGTGAAGAATGGGAAGATAACACCTTGAGTTCAATTGTGTGATGTTGAATTATCTGAGCATGCCCAAGACTGACATCTGCATTGGATGTCATACCTACATGGATTCCACTTTTTTGGGGCCAAAATGAGCCCTTTCCAAACTCTCGAAAAACTCTACTACCCTATTCGTTTGTGCATTGATTAGGCAAACCCTAACCATTGAACTTGCAAGCATCAAACTTGCACCCATAATGTCTACATAAAGAATCGTTAGTTGTGTTTGTCCAAATATTGCATAGACATTAGTTACAATAACTTATTTACCAACTAACCTCTTGCCAATGTCTATCCACATGAACATATTTTTTTTACATGTTCATATTTTAAAGTCTAGGGGCAATCTTTGTAATTTGATGCATTTCCAATCTTTTTTTGAGGGTACATACATACGAAGGGTACCCTTTAGTGATCAGGGCATGTTGTGGGCCAAAAGACAATTCAAAAAGTTGGGAAAAAAAATGATTGACAATGGTAAAAAATGAACATACTAGTTATGTTATCGAATATGATATTCTATTACAAGTTAAAACAAGCAATATGAATGAATGTTGGTAAGATATTTCATCACAAACATGATACAAAAACATAAATTCATATCCCCGTATATCTTCATAAGGTGTGAGAACTTTTCCATATTCATGATTAAAGTCAACTTGAATACAATTCAAAGATTATCCAATATTATGAGGTTAACAATGTTTTTAACATCATATCAATGTACACATAAAAAGATCAAAGACGCCTTAGGAACCATAAAAAAAATTGAGAAAAATTTGGATAATAGTAATAGAAGAACTTTCAGTTCAATAAACTTAAACAACAGGAAGAAAGATAACTTCTCCATGCTTAGAATGTGCTAATCAACATCAAATTATATGAAAACAATTGAAATATGACCTATTAATAAATTTGTAAAGATTTCAAATCTTGCAAAATATTAGCAAACAAGAACATGGTAAAAAGAGAAAACCCAACCCTAAAGAATAGAATAAACAAAAAAACCCATAATGATGCGTAAGGACCATTTTAAACAATAGTGGCATGTTCTAAGACCTTCAACAATAATTATATGACAAATTACCACACGTGCCCACTGATTTCAATTCTTCACAGTGGATGGAGGTTAATTTTGTACATTAACCAAAATACTAAGTTTGTCCCAAAAATGACATAAATAGGAAATCTTGGCCATGCTGTTGGTTTTCTCAACAAAATTCAAAAAAACCTTGATAGAAACATGTATGGCCATGATTTCCAATTTAACCAGACATTGTAAACTATAAAGACATGTAAATTAGTTCCCAATGACAAAACCTTGTGTTGACAAAAACTTCCAACAAAAACAAAACTACAAGCAAAAATTCCAATGTTAGGTGGAAGTTCACCCAAAACCCCTTATGCAAGCATTAGGAAAGGGTACAAACTATATAACTAAACTTCAAGTTTAATTCTAAACCTATAAGTAGACATATTAACAACTGCTCTTGTTTGCAAAGATCAATTATTTTACTCAAATCTTAATATGGTACAAAAGTCCATAAGTTAAAACGGGGCTACGTTGTTTTCTTGAAACAGATTATGGCTTAAGGTTTTTTGGGCTTGCGAAAGATGCCAAGCCATAAATTGCCTTCCTTTTGTGGCTTCGACCATTGGGAGTCCCAATAGCAACCTCTAATGTGTTGTTGGCTTTTGCATCTACACCAAAACACATAGCACAATCAATAGCACATAGATGCATAAGCAACAACATTATTTGTTTTGTCGTCATTGATCAAGGGTTTGTGTATTTAGTGGACAAGGATGAATGACCTTAAGTACTTTCAAGTATAAGAACATGAGATGCTAGTTCATCCACAAGTAGCTTAAACCCAATGTTATTATACCACTTTGGGTCAGGCACTGTCCCATAATCAACCTATGCATAGTGGCCTGGATACTTACAAGTGTAGTCCTACGCACCACCTATGGTACATGCATTCGCATGTGGCCATTACAATGTGTAGGAGTTGGAAATAAATGCCACATATTGGGAAAGGGGTTAATGTTAATTATAGTGTTTTTGTGCTACACACTTGAAGGTGTTCAATAGGCTTAGGGTTGTTAATGACCATGTTATTCTCTATGTTTTCTAAATATCCTTCCACCCTACAAAATCTACCTTTTGTTGCTTCCAAAGATTGGTTGGTTGAAGAAATCATCCCATCTAGATCATGAAGATTGGACAATAGGCCATAGAAGACTTACTCTTTGTTTGTAATTATTTGTGCTTTCTACACAAGTGTCCTTGTTTGCTCAAGGTTGTTTTCCACCCAAACATACTCTACCTCAACCACTTCCCACACCTTTGTGGCATGTAACAACCACCTTGCCACACCTCCAAACACCTTGTATTCCCCCTCCCCCTCAACCTCCACCACCTTTGACTTTTGTAGTTGCCAAAAAAGTTCTCACCCACATCTTTGCAAAATGGTGTTGCTCTAACCTTGTCTTACTCTTGAATAACATTCTCCATATCTACTTGGCACTCTTGCACTCTAGCAAATTGTGTTTGGATGGTACACATTATTGCATTTCTTTTTCCTTCATGCATTTTAGTTGTTCATGGAGTTTTAAAATTGCATTGGCTGATGTTATTAATACTTGCTTGGCGGTCCATTCAACCATCTCTGCTTCAGCAATGTTGTCCATCATTAAGAATATTCAACAACCAAATTCAACAAAAGGAAGCAAACAAGGAGGCTACATATGATAATTATAAACTAATTTAGTCGCAACTTGCAAACAATGTCTCCTCCACAAGGAGCAAGCATAACTAGCCTTTATGTTTTATTGAAACCCTACTACACTCATTATCACATACCCTAATAATGCAAACCCAAACTAGTAGTTTGAAACCCTAATTAGGGTGGCCAACCCCTAATTCAAGTTCTAAATAGTGTAACCCCAACATATTAAGGTGTGGCTACCCAACAATACCCTCTGCACAAGTGAAGGGAATTGTCAAGGTTCCATTTTCAGCCAACCTATTCTTCCATATCACCAAATCCCACCATAACCTTGGGTAATAGCTTGTTGAATTCATAGAGAGGGCCACTACAACTTCTTGCAACAACATCCATTATGTCACAAACCATAAAACTTGTCATGTCCATCTTGGAATACATTACAAAATTTATTCAAAACATGAAATGTTACCCATATTTGGCAACATGAGACTTAATAGGTTAATAATGTAAGCAAGTTGTTAAACTTAACAAGTGTCTTAACATGTTATTTAACCTAACCTATAGTATTGATTTAACGAGTTATTGAACTTGGTAGGTAATGTTATGTTGGGTTAAGAAGATAGGTTGACAAGTTAGCCAACAGGTGATTTGTAGAACTTGTACTTAGCAAAACCGATAGTTGAACATGTAGTTAAACAAGGTGTAGTTTTTTGAAATTTTTGACTTTTAGTCTAGGTATTAGCTAATGATTGTTTATTATGATCAGTTATGAATGTTGTATTTTTAAATAACTAATACAAAACTAGGAGGACAAACCTATTGAGGAGCTTTTGGATTTCATTTTTTGATTGTGTTTCAATCTTCATTTATGGAACACAAATCATTTTTCTTTCAGCCAATTTCCTTCAAGTTTTGAGTAATTTGTGTACATGTTAATTTAGGATTTGTAAATAGTTTAAGTTTTGTTAGTGTTTTGCATGTACTTGTTGTTGTTTTAAGAACATGTTGTTAGAAAATTCAAAAGTAGAATAACCTTAATGGGAATATAAAAACCCATTAACATTTGGCAAATCACATAGTGGATCAAAACTCAAAAGCAATCATGCCTAGAATTTTTGGTTTGATTTAGTGGTTTTAGTAGATTAGGTTTGAAAAGTAATCATGCTTGAAATTTTGATTTGTTCCATGTTTGTTTGTTTTGTGTAAACTTTAGGATTGAAGTTTTTATTTTTGATTTAGTTTGAAAACATTAGGAATAGGGTGAGGTTAGTGTAAAATTTGTGAAGTAAGATAGGTGACCAATTTGTAAAAGAAGTTTTATATAAACTTCTGACTGTTGAGAGGGGTTATTCTAAAAAATTTATGTTAAAAAATAATGCAAGGGTTTTCTTAAAACTTGTTGATTTTAGAAAATGTCGAGAGTAGTTACTATAAATCTTAGAAAATAATTAGAACATGTTAGACATCATGGAATTTGTTACACCATTTAGTAACATTTGATGACATGAATGCTATAAATTTGAACATTTGTAATGTGCAACCTAGCTAAGTTGGGTCATATGCAAAGTAATGTAGATTTTGCATGATGGATGTAGGTATTTTATACCTTTGTAGCAAGTAAACAAACCAATTTTAGCTCCAATAGGATTGAAAAAAAATACCCCTAAAATATGAACAACTAGGGTAACTTCAAACTAGTTGCAAATGTAACCACAACAAATACCTTAACCTTAAATCCTTTGGCCTTGATATAATAACAATTAACTGGTGGCACCTATAGGACATGTAGAAAAAACCTTCGTATATATAATTAAAACTCATGGCGCACTCATCGCTAATAACATAAGATTACAACTTATTTGGTCGCCTTAACCCCATTCATGTTCAAAAAACCTAAATTCAAAAAACCTTACAAGCCCTACATGTGGTAGGTAAATTGACTAATAATTGTTGCAACTACCCCACACATGGCTGCAAAAATGACTGACTTGGTGTAGCCCTAATCACAGAACCCTAACATTAATTATCACATAAATAATTAAATCCCACCATACACATGGTAAACGTAAAGCCATTCGATATGAAGTTGCCCTTACTTGATACGTGGTAGCCAACAACATGGTTGTTGCCAAACCCTAACCCTTATTAATTTGAAAATGAGCTTACACATGGTGTGTTGTGGGTCTGTCGATATGCCATCATTTGCAACTACATACCCCAAGTTGCAGTTGTGAGTACGGTGCACCAAATCTAAACCTTAAATATAGATCAACTAAACACACCTTGTTGACATGTGGAACGAAACAACAGGGCTATCACCAACCCCTAACCTTAATTAACATCAAAATGGCCGTACACATGGTGTTGCATTAGCTATTGATGATTTGTTAAGATCGATTATAAACCAGTTGTTCCATTTACAACTACGTTGGTTCTATGACCTAACCCTAAATATTGCCCATGACTATATTGCTAGATGACACATGTGCAAAATTTGAAATAATTTTTTTTGTCAATTTTGAAAATTTGTAATAGTTTCATAGTCAACAAGATAAAAGAAAATACACATGTTTTATAATCAAAAGGTTGCATAGCTTGGTGGCAAATCATGGGTGAGATCTGGTTCAAATTTGGGCAAATCCTATATATGAATTTGGTATACTTAGTGATCTATAGTGTATATGTACATTGTAAACCTATGGTCATAGGTTTGCCACTTTAGGGTTCATCTTTTGAAAGCCCTCAAAGGAGGGGTTTTTTCACCCTACTCATGCTTTTAAGGTCTCCCATATGCATCGGCTGGAGAGAAAATATGTCTATTGCCATCCTTTATGCGGGGTTAGAATGAAACAAATGTCATCTATTATGGTTAACATGTCACACCCCTCTATAGAAAACAAAAAGATAAATCTTACAACAAATAACATTGGTGTTTTATATTATATTGAACCTCCACACATGGTTTTATATTGTACCTACCTACCTACCTACCTTTTGACCACATAACAAAACATTAACATGTGGCAACATATGAATGTTGCCACATGTCAAGTAAATGGTTAATCAAAAGTGACTACCATTTTAACAACAATGTTAACTTGTGAGTCTAGGTGAATCGTGAGCCTTAAGGAAT
>Ga0116231_10011837_pt1 | contig 13183 bp, 15 predicted proteins | sample S1TSphgellanicum_2_FD_89695 | JGI IMG/M metagenome (GOLD analysis project Ga0116231, IMG submission 89695) | Host-associated microbial communities from peat moss isolated from Minnesota, USA - S1T2_Fd - Sphagnum magellanicum MG | ecosystem: Host-associated > Plants > Peat moss > Unclassified... | reverse complement strand
TCTAAAGAAAAAGAAGCAAAAAGACTTTTATTCTTCGGGCAGGTTACGAATGATTGGCCTTTGCGCGGATCGGCGTGCAGGCCAGGAAATAAAAGTCTTTTGGTTCTTTTCTTCAGAAAAGAACATCTTGCTTACTTGGGAGTTGTTCGATGGACCTAAACATGCTGATTGGCGGCCGTTTTGTAGGTGGCGAGGCTGCGCCGGAGCGGGCGCTCAATCCGCGCACCGGCGAACGGCTTGCGGATGTGCCAAGTGCATCGCTGGCGCAGGTGGATGCGGCGATCGCGGCGGCACGGAAGGCGTTCGGCACGTGGTCGCGCACCACGCCGGGGGAGCGGAGCCGGGCGCTGCTGAAGCTGGCGGATGCGATCGAGGCGGATGCGCCGGCGCTGGCGAAGATTGAGGCGGAGAACACGGGCAAGCCGTATCATGCGATGCTTGGCGACGAGATGCCGGGGGTTGTTGACTGTTTCCGGTTTTTTGCGGGGGCGGCGCGGGCTTTGCCGGGGATACCGGCCGGCGAGTATGTGAGCGGGTATACGAGCATGTTGCGGCGGGACGCGATCGGGGTGATCGGCTCGATTGCGCCGTGGAATTATCCGCTGATGATGGCGGCGTGGAAGCTGGCGCCGGCGATAGCCGCGGGCAATACGGTGGTGATCAAGCCTTCCGAAAATACGCCGCTGAGTCTGCTGGCTTTGGGAAGGCATCTGGCGGCGACGTTGCCGGAGGGTGTGGTGAACATCGTGCTCGGGACCGGGATGACGACCGGGCAGCACATGATCGATCATCCTGGCATCGACATGGTTTCGTTGACCGGCGATGTGGGGACTGGGCGGAAGGTGATTGCGGCGGCCGCGGCTTCCTTGAAGCGGACGCATCTGGAGTTGGGCGGCAAGGCGCCGGTTCTGGTGTTTGATGACGCCGATCTGGATGCGGTGATGGAAGGCCTGAAAATCTACAGTTTTTACAATGCGGGGCAGGATTGTACCGCGGCGTGCCGCGTTTATGCGGGCGCGAAGGTTTACGACAAAGTGGTGGCTGGGCTTGGGGAAGTTGCTTCGTCGTTGCGGTTTGGCTTGCCCGATGATTCGCAGAACGAGATGCCGCCGCTGATTTCGGCGCGGCAGCGGGCGCGGGTGGCGGGGTTTGTGGAGCGTGCGGCCGGGGCGGGGCATATGGAGATTGTGGCCGGCGGCGGGGCTGGGAGCGGGACGGGGTTTTATTACCAGCCGACGATTGTGGCGGGGGCGTTGCAGGACGATGAGATTGTGCAGAAGGAGGTTTTCGGGCCGGTGGTTTCGGTGACGCGGTTTACCGATGTGGAGCAGGCGGTGGGTTGGGCGAATGCTTCGGATTACGGGCTGGCGTCGTCGGTATGGTCCACCAATGTGGCGCGGGCGATGGAGACGGCGTCGCGGTTGCGGTTTGGGTGCACGTGGGTGAATTGCCATTTTCTGACGGCGACGGAGATGCCGCATGGGGGGTTGAAGCATTCGGGGTATGGGAAGGATTTGAGCATGCTGGCGATCGAGGAGTATACGGTGGGGCGGCATGTGATGGTGAAGTTGGGGTGAGCATACCGGGTAGAGCTGGTAAAAAGCGGAGTGATGCTCTACCTTGAAAGGGCTAAGCAAGGACTGGAGCGATGTCGGCTTCTGTGAAGACCACAGCCCGTAAGGCTACGCCCCCCCGGGCCGGCAAGGCAGCGAAGGTATCGAGTGGCGGGGCGTTGTCCGGCCGCAGCGCAAAGCAGCGGGCCGCCGATGAATATGCGGAGTTTGCCGCGATCATGAGTGCGCAAAGCGCGGCATTCGACCTGATTATGGCGCAGATCGACGAGGAACTCGACCGGATTGACATCATTGTTGGACGAAAGCCCGCCCGTCCGTCGTGACACTCATCCCGATACCGGATAAGGAGACGCGAAGGGAGCTTGCTGCCGGGGGTGAAAAGGCGCTCAACTTCGCACAGCGCGTTTTTCGCGTGGCGAGAACCGAGCGCGAGAACACCGATGCGATCAAGATTTTGCAGGCCGAGGTTGCCGTTCTCAAGGAGCAGGTTCGCGGTTTGACTGAGCGTGAGGCGCTGTTGATTGCGAAGATGGAAGCGGCCGTGACGCGGGCGGCAGCAGAATCGACGAACGAGCTTGCGCGGCGGATTGGGTTTCTTGAGGGGCGGGCGAGCCGGGAGTAATTCCGCTGGGCTTTCTCACTCGACGGCTGGAATTACTAATGGATAAGAACACGATACTCATTGAGTTATCCGAATCAGAGAATGTGCGTTTCGGAAAACAGGAATTCGACTTGCAATCCGTTCCTCAACGGGTGTTTTCAACTATTTGGGCCGTTGAGCAAGAGGTGAACAACGGGGGATTTTCTCAGTATTTTTCTAATCTGAGCGGCGCCGAAACAGCGGCGTTCGTTGTTGACGCGCTCGACACCATTGGTGCGCCAAATACCGCCGACATTTGCAGACGTGCCATTGTTCTGGCGTTTCCGAACGGATTGCCCGCTAGTCCTGATGCGATTTCTGCTGCCGCGGCTGATTTCTCTGAAGAAGTCGATGAAGGACTAGATCGTCTCGACTCAGAATTCTTTGCCTATCCGCATAATCTTACCGATTTGCTTTTCGCTTTCGTGGCCAAGCATCCTGACGAGTTTGGGACATTGACGCACGTCACCACGCAGTTGCGGGATTGAGGGCATCCGTGCGGACTGCCCTCGCCCTGCGAATTGGACGCAAGATGATGAGTGGCGCTTCGCTTAACCATCCTACGGCGATTGCTCTATCAGGGACAACAATTCGGGTTGCACTTCGACCGTGTAGTCCCAACCGCCCCTAGTTTGGGTCTTATCGAGAGCCTGGCCTATGGCGCGGATACGGGCTGGAGAGTCGTTTGGCCCGTTCACGAAGAAGGGTTTGCTATCCTTGCCGAAGGTAAAGGTCTCGGTGCAATCGGCTTCATCGATGTCACCGAAAATGGCCTCGATCGTTGGTGTGTCCTTGGCTGCGGTCAGGCCAAGGCCGGCTGCATAGGCCGCGGCATCGCGGATCAATTTGCGCGCATAGGCGGGCTCGATGGTGGTAAGACTCTGCATATCATCGAGCTCTGACAGGCGCGATTTCAGCTCTGACTGACCAAGCTCCTGATAAAAGACGTCCTTTATCCCGAGGCAGAGAGTATCAACCAGAAAAAAGGCGGCGCCGACCAGGTTTGAGGGCAGCAGCCGGGCTATGATGACGTGGCCGATCCCGATCTCGAACAGGGACGATGTCCTGACGCATCGCAGGACCGGCCCCTTTGCAGCCACCCGGATGCGGCCAGGCAGACTGGACGAAGCTGCTTCCAGCATCCTCTTTGCCGCGACGACTGCCTTGCGCCGTGCAGCCTTCGCCGCCAATCGGCGCTGGCGTTGTGCCGCATCTGACATGTTAAAGCTCCTTCCAACGTTAGTGAGAACGACTCGGATGTAGAATTGGAAGGGTATCATGCTTGTCCGATTGGCAAAGGTGGTCTCGGCGCTGATAGCGAGCGGATATAGATGGTCTTGGATGTGGTCGCGTCGTGGTGGGCTGCGGAGCAGCCCATCCTAGAATGAGTGTTTTGTGGCGAGAGTGGCTCCCACAATGAGGGTGAAGTCGGTGCGGATGTTGGGTGTTGCTTACTGAAAGAAACAAAAGTCTTTTGCTTCTTTTCTTCAGAAAAGAAGACCTTTCTTACTCCGCTACGCTCGAAAACTGCAGGGGGGATTGCGGCCCCAAGCCCGGCGCGATGGTCTGGATTTCGGGGGTCGGGGCTTGCAGCACCCAAGGTCCACGGCGGGCCAGGATGAGTTTGTAGTAGGCGGCGGCGGCAACGATGATGATCGCGGCGTAAACTATGCTGGGGCGGCCGATTTTTGGGTCCAGGTAGTTGGCGTAGACCACGTAAACCAGCATCAGCAAGGCAATCACCGGCGGCCAAGGGTAGAAGGGCATGCGGTAGAAGGCGTGGCTGGTGCTGCCCGTGCGGCGGCCGGCGATCACCGCCAGGCACAGCGCGCCGTAAACTACCACGATGGTCGTGCCGGTTATAGCCAACAACAGGTCCAGGCCGACGAAGCAGAGCCCAGAGGCCAATGCGCCGGTGACTAGGGTGGCGGCCCAGGGGGAGCCGAAGCGGGCGGATACTTTGGTGAGAAGATTGTTCACTGGCGTGGCCCAGACCCGGTCCCGCCCGCTGGAGAACAGCATGCGGGAGACCAGCACGACCACGGCGATGTCGGCATTGATGATGGCGAGTGCCACGGAGATGTTGATGATGTTGCCGAGCGTGGTGCCGCCGCGGGCGCGGACGAATTCCACGAACATGTTTTCGGAGCCGAACATCGATTTCAGGTCGGGCGCGCCCCACAGGGCGGCTGCGAGCGGCAGGGCCTGCGAAACAACGCTGATAACGAGCGCCCAAAGGACGGCGCGGGCGATGTGGCGGGGGGCATCGTGCGTCTCTTCGCCTAGATAAACGGCATTTCCGTAGCCGTAGAAGGCAAAGATGCTCACCGAGGTGGCCAGGCCGATCACGCCGAAGGAAGCGGGAGCGATGTGGCCGGCGGCGTCCAGAAACACTGGGTGGGTGAACATCTGGAGGAACGGGCGGGCGGGATAGAGCAGGCCGAGCATGGTAACGACGACCAGGGCCAGCAATTCCAGGGCGAGGAAGGCGCCGGTGATCAGCGCATTTGTACGTATGTTCAGCAGGGCGCAGAGCGTGGTGAAAATCACGCAGGCCAGGCCGTCGGTGACCACGCCGGTGCCGGGCAACACGGCGTTGATGTAGCTGGCCAGGCCCAGGGCCACGACGGTGATGTTCAGCAGCAGAACGATCATGTTCACGCCAAGAATGATAAAGCCGGCCAGCGGTCCCAACGTGCGGCCGACAATCGCATACTCGCCGCCGGTGAGCGGGAAGGCGGAGGCGAGTTCCGCATACACATAGGCGATCAGCAGGCTGACGAAGCCGGCGCCGACAAAACTCAGCAAGGCACCGGTGCCAGCCTGCGCCACCACACCAGGCACGATCACGAAGATCGAGGAGGCGGGAGTAACGGAGGAGAGCGTGATCAGCAGGCAGCCGATCATCTTCATGCTGCGGCTGAAGGATGGGTCTACGTGCGACATTGTGCCGGGCATCCAGGAAAGAAAGGAAGGTCTTCTTTTCTGAAGAAAAGAAGCAAAAGACTTTTGTTTCTGGGTCGTGATGTGCCCCGCATTGCCCAAGCGCGATGCGGGCTACGAGTCGGGCCGACCCCCCACCCTAACCCTCCCCACAAGGGGGAGGGGACAGATGCGTGGAGGCGGCTACAGATAGAAATCATGTTCGGTGGGTTGGACATGGGCGAAGAGGCTTTCGGCCTCGGCACGCTTCAATGCGGCGAAGAGGCTGGGGAAATCGTCTGGCAGATAGCGTGCAAGAAGAGGGCCGTGCTCCAGGGCGTGCAGGGCGGAGAAAATGTCGCGCGGCAGGGATGGGTCGGCCTGGCGGTCGGCATTGCCCTGGGCTGGCGGGCCTGGGTCGAGATCGTGGGTGATGCCGTGGTGAACCGCGGCGAGGATGGCAGCCAGAACGAGGTGGGGGCTGGCATCGGCGGCGGCGAGGCGGTGTTCGATGCGTTTCGCGGCGGGGCCGCTGCGGGGGATGCGGAAGGCGACGGAGCGGTTGTCCTCGCCCCAGGCGCCGCTGAGGGCGACGAAGGCGCCGGACCGGTAGCGGCGGTAGGCGCTGAAGCTGGGGGCGAAGAAGGCCATGCTTTCGGCGTGCAGCGCCTGCATGCCGGCGATGGCGGCGCGCAGCAGCCTCTCGCCACCCGAAGTACCGAAGCGGTTGCGGCCGGCAACGTCCACCAGGCTGATGTGGATGTGCAGGCCACTTCCGGCCCGATCGCCAAAAGGTTTGGCCATGAAGCTGGCCCTCAAGCCGTGTTTGGCGGCAATGGCCACAGTGGCGCGCCGCTGCAAAACGGCCTGATCGGCGGCGAGCACGGGATCGGGCCCGTGCTGCAGATTCAGCTCGAACTGGCCGGGGCCGTATTCGCTCACGAGTGCGTCGGCGGGGATGGATTGCGCGTGAAGCGTGGCATGCACTTCATGCAGGAAGGCGGCGTAGTCGTCGAGTTGCTGGACGCAGAGATGCCCGCCGGTGGGGCGCGGTGTGCCGCCGCGCTGGGCAGCGAACGGCACGGCGTGGCCGGCGGCGTCGGCGCCGACGAGATAGAATTCCAGCTCGCAGGATATGACTGGCAGGATGCCGTCGGCCTGACACCGTTCGACCACGCCACGGAGGATTTCACGCGGGTCGTACCAAAGTGGGAGGCCCGCTTCGTCGCGCATGGTCAGCAGGGATTGGGCGATGCCGTGGCCGGACCACGGGACAGGGGCGAGCAAGCCGGGGACGGGGTGGGCGGTGCCATCCGGGTCGCCGTTTTCGGTGCCGAGGCCAAGGGGGCCTTGCACGGCGCCGCTTGCGTCGAGAATGAGGGCGCTGCGAGAGAAGGCGACTCCGTCGGTGGCTAGGCGCGGCCAGGCGGTGGCCGGAAGGCGCTTGCCGCGCAATAGCCCGTTCACGTCCGCCACGAAAACGTCGATGAAGCGTGTGCCATGGGGGAGTGAGGCCGTTTCTGCAGCGAGCAAAGGCATATCTTTCGGCATGTCTTAGGCTTAACCGATGCGCCGTGTTTGGCAAGGGCACGGGTTGGATTTGAACCTGTGCCTGGCCCCAGCGCCCTCACCGGCCCATCGCCTGCGGCGATGGGCCGCTCCCTCTCAAGCGCCGCGGTCGAGAGGGTCTGGGGTTTGGGTGCTGAGACCATGGCGAGGCAGCAACAGTCAGAAAACGATCATGCCGGTATGAAATTTGCTACTTCCCAGGGCGCGCCTCAAGCGGCATGGTTTGGTGCTGATGCGTTTCTAAAACCGTTCCACTTGGGCGGGGTTGCGGGGCATTCGGCGTGTACAGGAGGGGGAGAGCAATCTTGGTGCTTGCGCAGGTTTGGCGGAAAATATCTCTGAGTTTGGTGATTGCAGCCGGGATAACCGGCCCGGCCTTGGCCCAGACAGCAAATACGCCGCCGGCGGGTAAGACCAAGATCGAGGAAATAACCGTTACCTCGCAAAAGCGCTCGGAGAATGTGCGCAAGGTGCCGCTTTCTGTCACCGTTCTGTCGGGCGCACAGATCCGTGCCGCGCATATCGAGAATTTTGCCGATCTGACGCGCAACGTGCCGAATCTTTCATTCTCCAGCCAGGCCGGCGAGGGTTTGTCCAATCTTGAGATGCGCGGCATTTCCAGCTCTGCCGGCACCGCCACCGTGGCGCTTTACCTGGATGATACGTCGCTGACCACGCGCAACCTGCCGACGGAGGGTGCGGTCGAGCCGCGCTTCCTGGATATCGCGCGCGTAGAAGTGCTGCGCGGACCGCAGAGTACGCTGTACGGCGCGAGCGCCTTGGGCGGCACGTTGCGCTACATCAGCAATCAACCGGTGATGAACGAATTTTCCGGCAATGTCTTCTCAGAAATCTCCGGCACCTATCACGCCGGCGGCCCGAGCTACGACGAACAGGGCGTGCTGAATATCCCGCTGGTGGATAACCAGCTTGTGCTGCGTGTCGCCGGCGAAACCGGCGCGGATGCAGGCTGGATCAACCTGATCAATCCGGCAAACGGCGCGGTGGTGAAATCGGGCATCAACTCCACCGGGTTCAACGTGTTCCACGGGTCGCTGGTGTGGAAGCCGACGGACTGGCTGACGCTGACACCCAGCGTTTTCTTCCAGGATTTCATTCAGCACGATTCGGATGCCGAGTATCTGACCATTCCCAACAACGAAACGCCGAAACAGGTGGCCGAGCCAGGCAATGACCGGCTGATCGTGCCATCGTTCACCGTCAATGCTGATCTCGGTTTCGCCAACCTGATCGCGGCCACCGGCAATTACGAGCGGCAATTCGTGCGCACGTTGGATAGCTCGGTTTATGACAATCTCTCGGTCTATCTTTGCAGCCCTCTCGATACCGAGGTGTCGTGCACCGACGATAACGGCAATCCGCTGCCCAACAACGCGCCGAACGGGCTTTTCAACGCGCTCAACAACCGTCCGAGCGAGACATACTACAGCAACACGGTGCGGCAATGGTCGGAGGAAGTCCGCCTGGTGTCCAAACCCTATGTGCCTGGCGAAAGCTCGCTGCCGATCACCTGGATCGCCGGCCTGTATTACTCCGACGAGCATACGACCTCAACCGACACCGAGTTCGTCAATGGCGCCAACAAGCTGTTCAGCCAGTATGGGGTCAGCCCCGCCGACCCGACCGTGATCGAAAGCGGCTTTCCCGGCGATATCGTGAACGACGAGGTGTATCAGGGCATCACGTCGTACGACACGTCGCAATATGCGGTGTTCGGTGACATTACCTACTATCCGCTGCCGAATGTGCGAATCACTTTCGGGGCGCGTTATCAATATGCGCGAGACGGCGAGAGCACGTATCAGAACTACTACTACGATTACGGCGATGCGGGGCTGATCACCTCGGTCGGCCATTTCTATACCTTCCTGCCGAATTTCTCGCTCGGCTGGGATGTGACTCCCAACAACACGATTTATGCCAATGCCTCCAAGGGTTTCCGGCTGGGCAGCGAGAACCGCCGCATTCCCTATGTGGCTTCGGAAACGGGCGATTCCGGAACCCCGAGCTACGATTTCGCGCAGCTTGGCATCCATAGTTCGCCGACCAATTTCGGGCCCGACAAGCTGTGGAATTTCGAGATCGGCGACAAGGGCCGCTTTCTTGGTGGCCGCGTGACCGCGAACGGCGATTTCTTCTATATCCTGTGGAGCGATATTCAGACGGAGATCCCACTGGTCACCTCCGGCGACGAATTCCAGACCAATGCCGGCAACGCCACCAGTTATGGCGCCGAATTCGATATACGCGGCAAGGTGACGGAGGACCTTACGGCTAGTCTCTCGGGCAGCGTGGTGAACGCGAGGCTGACCCACGGCGTGGAAGTGAATGGCGTTCTGATCACCGGCACGTTCCCGGGGGAGAAGATACCCGGCGTGCCCGACTTCAACCTTTCCGCCAACCTGAAACAGAACGTTCAGGTCAATGACAACATAAGCGGCTTCTTCGGGATCTCACCGAACTGGGTCGGCGAGAGCCACGGTGACGTGATTACCACCAATCCCGACTACAACCGCCCGTCCTACATCACGCTGGATGCCTCGGCCGGCGTGGATTTCGGGCGCTGGGAGGTGACGGTGTTCGGGCGGAACCTCACCAACAACAACAAGATCATCCAGCGGCCGGACATCCAGGGCTCGGCCTCGCCGGAATACGAGTTTGATTACCTGGGGGTGCCGACGCGCAACGTGCAGGGCTTTACCCTGCGGCCGTTGACCGTGGGCATGAATGCCAGCGTGAAGTTCTGATGCCAGCTTCGCTCTGCCCGGCCGATCGCGGCCGGGCAGATGCCGATAGTTTAGTTTGACTCCGGCTGGATTTGAGTATGGCATGCAGCTGTTCGGCGTGGCCGGGTGGGAGCGCCGTATGGGCAAGGAAGTGTTGCGACCACCGATTAAGCGTTATTCATTTTTTTTAAACACATGTTACCATACTCTTGAAGGTCTCGATCCGCGATGACTGGGAAAGTATTGACCGCCGATGAGTGATTCCGCCGATGGCGATGTGAAGCTGGCCGAGGCAACGGGCGCAGGTGTGCCGCCACGCCATGGCCGCCGCCTGTCCGACAAGATTTTGGTGGCCTTCCACCACGCATGCGACGCCCAGGATCTTCAGGTGGCCGAGCAATTGCTCCGGACCCTCGAAAACATGCTGACCCGCCGCGGCATGCCGGCCGAACAGAATCGGCGTCGCGCGATCGAGAGCTTGGTAGCGGCCCATGAGCGGCTTTGGCATTTGCGGCACCGCGAGGGGTAGAAAGGAAGAAGTTCTTTTTTGAAAAAAAGAACCAAAAAACTTTTCTTTTCAGACACTCCCAAGATCGAGACCATGGCCCGTATCGATCCGCGGGCGCAGGAATAAAAGTCTTTTGCTTCTTTTCTTCAGAAAAGAAGATTCTTACTTAACTTATTGAATTGATTGCTTACTGGTCGATGAGGGCAGCACGCTCCCGCAGGATGCGATTGGCCTCCGGCGTATAGGCGCCGTTGGGTTCGTGCACGATCAGACCCGGCAAAATCCTGCCCGGGCCTTTACCGTGCCGCGTGCCCTGCAGAATCACGAGTTTTGCTGCTCTGCCCGGTTTTGGCCATAGCGGCATGAGGGCTATTTCAGCGCATTGCGCCGCCGCCAGCGCCTGCGTTGCATCCACGAACGAGGCGGAAGGCAAAATCAAGGTGAGTGTGCCGCGATGCCGAAGGGCAGAGGCAAGCTTGCCGATCCAGGCGTGCAGCGTAGCGCCAGTTGCGATCTTGGCCATGCGGCGCGCCGGCAGCGGGGAGGGGGTGGAGCAGTCGCTGTGCCAGGGCGGGTTGGCGAAGGCGTGATCATACGACCCATCCGGCTGCCAGGCTTCAACCTGTGTGCAGTCTATCCGGACGCCGGCACAATTATTTGCGGCCAGATTATCGGCGGCGAGCCGGGCCATGGCCGGATCGCTTTCAAGCCCGGTGCCCGAGAGGTTTTTTATCCGCGCGGTCAGCGCGAGCAGGCCGGCGCCGGCGCCGGTACCAGCTTCGAGAACACGCTCGCCGGGGCGGGCGGGCACGCTGGCGGCCAGCAGAATTGGCTCGATGCCGGTGCGGTAGCCGCCTACGGGCTGGCGATAGATCACCTGGCCGCCGAACAGCGTCCCATCGGAAAGTTCCGGCGTTTCGGCCATCAGGCCTCGCCGGCCTCGGCAAGAATCCGTTGGGCCTGGCGGGAATCCTTGGTTGCCACGGCGAGGCGGCGGGGGATAGCGCCGATGCTGCCCTCGACACTGCTCACCTGGTGATCCAGCACCACGCTCTCTATCCCCGCGTCGCGCAACAGGCTGGTGAGGAAGTTGAGCCGCACCAGATTGTTGGTTGCGAGCAGGATATGCATGCGGAGTCTCCATAGGCGGTGTCGTGGCGGTGGCTAACACGGAACCGCGGCCCTTGCCTTGACCCCCCTCTGACGGCGCCGATATGGTGCCGTGTGGGCAGGTGGCACAGCCGGGCATGCGGCGTGCGTCTTCACCATGGTTCCCGGGATCCGCTCAACGACGCGTGAAAGCCCGCCCACCATGTTCGGGAGTGATGTTTGGGTTTAGCTGTCAAAGTGAGGTTGCGGGTCCGGACAAGGATGGGCCGAAAGGCGATCCCTCGGCGGCCACGGCGGAGGATGCGCTGACCGCCCTTGCCGAATTGGTGCGGGAGGACCTTTTGGCCTGCAACCGGGTGATCGTGCAAAACATGCAGAGCCAGGTGGAGCTGATCCCGCAGCTTGCCGCGCATCTTGTGGCGGCTGGTGGCAAGCGGCTGCGGCCGATCCTGACGCTGGCCTGTTCGCGGCTATGTGGCTATCCGGGGCCCGAGGGCGGGGCGCGGCATGTGGCCTTGGCCGCTTGCGTCGAATTCATCCACACGGCCACGTTGCTGCACGACGACGTGGTGGATGAAAGCCGCCTGCGTCGAGGTCTGGCCACCGCGAACGCCATTTTTGGCAATAAGGCGAGCGTTCTGGTGGGCGATTTTCTGTTTTCGCGCTCGTTCCAGTTGATGACGGCGGATGGAAGCCTGCCGGTGCTGCGGCTGCTGTCGAACGCGGCCGCCACCATCGCCGAGGGCGAGGTGCTGCAGCTGGTGACGCAGAACGATCTTTCGACGAAGGACGAGCGCTACCTGGATGTGATCCAGGGCAAGACGGCGGCGCTGTTCGCCGCGGCCTGCCAGATCGGCGCGGTTGTGGCTGGGAGCGGCGCGGCGGCCGAGCAGGCTTTATCGGATTATGGCCTCTATATCGGCACAGCGTTCCAGTTGGTGGACGATGCGCTGGATTACGCGGCCGACCAGGCTGAACTCGGCAAGACGGTGGGCGACGATTTCCGCGAGGGCAAGATCACCGGCCCGGTTCTGGCCGCCTACAAGGCAGGCAGCGAGCCCGACCGCGCCTTCTGGCGTCGCACGATCGAGCGCAGCGAACAGACGGATGAGGATCTGGACCATGCGCTGGCGCTGATGGAGCAGACCGGGGCGATCGAGGAGACGCTGGCGCGGGCAAAGAACTTTGCGGAGCGGGCGAAGGCGGCGCTCTCGGTGTTTCCGGAGAGCGGGGTAAAACAGTGTCTGTGTGATGTGGCGGATTATACGGTACGACGGGCACGGTAAGGGGGGCTTCCGGATTTGAGGCAGATGTGGTAGACATTATGGATGGAGTGTGAGGTGCTTTCCGTCGGGCTTGTGCCTTCGGGCATGCTGCCGCAGATCGATGCGGCGGCGGCCGAGGAGCGGCGCGCGCCGGCCGAACTGGTGCGGGAAGCGCTGGAGCGTTATCTGGAAGACCGGGCTTGGAAGAAACTCTTTGCGTATGGGGAGTCGCGCGCCCGGGCGCTTGGCTTTGCTGAAGAGGATGTTCCGCGGTTGATTGCGGAAACGCGGAGCGATCATCGTCAAGACGGCGCGTGATCGGCGTTACCGCCGACACCAACATCTATATTTCAGCATTCAATTTCGGTGGTTTGCCGCGGCAGTTTCTCGGCCTGGCCATACGCGGGCGGTTTGAGCTTGCGATTTCGCCACCTATCCAGGCTGAAATAGACCGCGTCTTGCGCGAGCGTTTTCTGTGGACGGCCGAGGCGGCGGAGGAGCAGGCCGTTCGGCTGTTGCGCATCGCCCGGCTGGTGCATCCTGCCGAGAGTATTGATGCGGTGCCGGATGATCCCGACGATAACCGCATTCTTGAATGCGCGGTGACGGCGCGCTCCGATTATGTCGTCTCGGGGGATAAGCACCTGCTTCGGCTTGGCAGCTATGGCGGCATCGAGATCGTCAAGGTGGCCGATTTTCTGATGCTGGCACCGATGCAGTGTTAGGGGCGGTGCATACTGCGCGATTTCGTGGGGTAACAGGCGGATTGCATCCGCCCTACGTGGTTACTTCGGCGCCGTGGGCTTTGGACCAGGCGATGGGGTTTTCGAGGAAGCGGCGGACTTCGG
>Ga0116231_10011835_pt1 | contig 13185 bp, 13 predicted proteins | sample S1TSphgellanicum_2_FD_89695 | JGI IMG/M metagenome (GOLD analysis project Ga0116231, IMG submission 89695) | Host-associated microbial communities from peat moss isolated from Minnesota, USA - S1T2_Fd - Sphagnum magellanicum MG | ecosystem: Host-associated > Plants > Peat moss > Unclassified... | reverse complement strand
TGCATGTGGGCAAGCTTGTCTATATGTACATTTTTCAACCAATAATCCATTTTTTGCCCTAGAATAAGCCCCACACTAAAAGTAGATTGCTTTGTAATTCATGAATGAAGTTGGCTTGCAATAAATATGCACTAACTATTCAACTTTTGCCAAAAAAATCAACAAATATTATGACATTCAATAAGCTGATAAACAATGTGTGTTGTGTAAAAAACCACATGTCTATAATACAAATGTTCATGATTTGAAACTTGTGACATGAAGAAAAGTAAACTTGCTTAAAAAATAAGCAAACCTTTTGGCATTCCCCATCTATTAGGACTAAGCATTAGGGCTATACTTAAAGTTTCAACTTTTGATCTAATAATTTTGCATGTTTAACTTAAACCCATAAACTTTACCCTAAACACAAAAAAAAACATGTTAAATATCATGGACAAATTTCATATCATGCATATTTGTCACAAATCCATTATCCATGGAAGTCGTTGCCTTCATGAATACATATTTTCATAGATTTTTGCTCTCAAAAAAGGTCCATGGGTTGCAAAAACATTATTTACATTGACTTCAATGATTAAAAATAAATTCGTTTGTCTTTTTTTGGCATCATGGACATGCAATTTCGCATAGACTTTTGTGGAAAAATAATGCTTATGAATTTTTTGAAGAGTGAAATATTTTGATTTCATGTCATGGACATAATAGTGTTAGAAGGTTTAAGTTATTTGTAAGTTAAGGTTAAGCTTCTAGGTTAGGTTTTGAATATTTGGACTAAAGGTTAAAAAATTTGAAAAAATTATACTTGAAATTGTTCATTTTGAAAATTAGAAATGGAACTTAAATTAGGGCTATTGGTTTTGTTAAATAGGTTTAAGTTCTTTTAAGGCATAAAAACTAAGTCTTTTAAAAGTGCATCCCCCTATCTTAAAGAAACAACTCACCCCCTTTTCAAATTGATAAAAAATAATGGGTTGGATGCCTTGTTTCATTGGTTTGTCGTGACGTGTAGTGTCGTGACATACGGTGTCATAAGGGTGTAAATCCATAATAAACTCTACTAAACAAAAAAATTAAAACCAGTCAAAGGTAGAAACTATTCAACCAAAAAGAGATGCACGCACATATATATACAATGCACAAGAGGAGGCTGAGATGAAATTCCCATGTATATTGAATTACAAAGAAGGAATGAACATGTAAAGTATGTAAACAGTGGTTGTGCAATGGTTACCGTGAGCATCTAGAAATCTAATCTGATTATGGAAGAAACTTTCCTAACAAAGGAATTCTAGAAAAACTAAAAAGAAAAAATAAGGGCTTGGCTTTTTATACAATCGCCAACAAACTGAAACCCTAAGTACCTGATAATGTACAGTCACCTAAGACCATACATTAACCCTAAAAGCGCACATTAACCCTAAAGGCATGATGCACATGCCCATAATTGGCCATCATGTATGAAGCCATGTACATGCATGATAGTTGTTGTGACGTGTAGTGTTGTGACATACGGTGTCGTAAGGGTGTAAATCCATAATAAATTCTACTAAACAAAAATATTAAAACCAATCAAAGGTAGAAACTATTCAACCAAAAAGAGATGCACGCACATATATATACAATGCACAAGAGGAGGCTGAGATGAAATCATCATGTATCCCCCCCTAAACTTGAGTTGGGAAGAGCGTGGCATAGTCTGAGTAAAAATCAAGGTGCTACAGGAGAACATCATGAATAGTACCAACTACCGGTGGGAACTTGAATGAACTCCGACTTGAAGCAGAAGAGGTGGTATCCACCATTATAGTTATTGCAAAGTAACATCCGATCAACATCATATGTCCTCTGACATACCTGACATGGATAGTCAAGTGAAGGAATCCAAGTCAACATGATGATGGTAGGATCCAAGTTCAGCAAGTGGTAGGGCGCACAATTTTTGGAATGATCTCAATTATGCATCTGTTAGCTCCTTGCAACTCCAACACACCTAAAGGTTTGATCGCCTTAATCCTCAAGATAATGCGACCGAAAGAAGTGTCTAAAGTATCATTAGGTTGCCGCTGGAGATACACAAAGTCACCAACATCAAATTGTCTCACCTTATGTTTATAATTGCCACCTCGTGTGTGTGTATACCGTAAGGTGTTTCAATGTTGTGTAATGGACAAGTTCTCCATGGCCATGGGCATAACCCTCTTGAATAGAACAACCCTCTTTACAATGACCCTAGCCCAAGTGGATGGAAACTCCAAGTCCACAACCTGGTCCATTTGAACAACAATGGAAAAGGGTGGAATGGGATGTCTCCAAAAAAGTAGAAAATAAGGAGAAAAATGAAACAAAAAGGCGTGTTTGGACATCTTGTAACCCATGGTGATGTAAGGGAGGGCCAGGTCCCAATCCTCTTTGTTCCTAGTGAAGTAAATCTTCCAAAGTCCCTTCTTGCATGTTTGAACCATCTTCTTTACAAAGCCATCAGCTTGGGGATGATTTTTTGAAGTCCGTCGATGGTTAATGAGAGCATGGTCAAGTAGGTCTTGGAATTTTCCCCTGAATTCTAATCCTTGATTAGTAAGGCATTCAGCACAAGCCCCAAACCTATTTAAAACCTGTTGTAAGAAAGTGTGGCTAGTGTTGTGTGAGGATTTGTTTGGTAGCGCAACAAGTTCGACCCACTTTGAAAAATGTTCAATCATAATCATGATGTAAACATTACCCCTAGAGGTTTGTGGTAACTCTCTAACTAAATCACATGACCAGCGATAAAACATGCCCTAAATAAGGAGTGGAGAAAGCATAAGATGTCAAGAGGAAAAAGAAGTTCTCACTCTATCACATTGTTCACACCTAGCAATGACGTCTTGGACTTGAGCATACATACCTCTCCAATGGTAATGAAGAGCGAAAAAACTATAAGTACGTTTAATTCCAAAATGTCCAAGCTCTGAGTGTACCTTCTGAATAAGATCAGGCCGTTAATGTGGTGGAGGAATCACTTTGTCGCCTTGTGGTAAGCATTAGACGAGGTGATTGTCCCTCCATGGATAACGTTTAGATTGTTGTTGTATGCAATCTCGCTGACTTGATGTAACTTGGGGTGGGTATTCCCCATGCTGAAGAAACCTTAGCGTGTCCAAGTCTTCCCATATCTAATTAATGGGATGCTCAACCAGGTTACATTGCAGTAATGCAAAATAACTAGATGCATTAGATACATGTATTATTGGAATCTGATCGAAGTTTTGCCTAGCTTTTGAAAAATCTTCAGAGGTAATGAAGGGTCTCCGCAACATGGTATCTGTGTTTTGGTGTGTAATACCAGGTCAGTGAATAACCTTGAACTCATACTTTTGAAGTATAAGCGCCCAACGAACTAACTTACTAATAAACTTATCGTTGGTCATCAACCACTTAATAGGCTAGTGGTCAGTATATAAAGTGAAATTGGTGCCACAAAGATAAGGCCTGAAATGTATGACAGCCCATACAACAACAAGGCATTCCCCCTCATATGAAGAGTAGTTGCTCTCAACCTTGTTGTTGCTTCAAGATGCATAGGCGATAACATATTTTTTGCTTTCCTCATCAAGTTGGCCAATAATAGCTCCAATACCAAGAGCACTCCAGTCAGTGTGTAGAATGAAGACCTTGTTGAAATTAGGTCTTCTCAAAATGGGGAACTCTAAAAGTTTTCCTTGAGTGTGTTGAAAGCTTCCTAAGCCTCATCACTCCATGTCCAAACAACATTCTTCTTTAATAATGCATAGAGAGGATGAGCAATAGTACTGAAGTCTTGGACATAAATTTTGTAATAATTACATAATCCAATGAAGCTTTTCAACGTGTGAACATTAGTAGGATTGGGCATCTCCAAAATGGCTATTACTTTGGCCCAATGAGCCATAATACCATTTGGCAAAATTATGTGTCCAAGGTAGACTACTAAGGTGACAACAAATTCACATTTTTTAAGATGGATCTTCATATTGACTTCGTGGAACTTCTTGAATAACTCCTCAAGATGAGCCAAATGTTGCAAGAATCCCTTGCTATGCACTAGGACGTCATCTATGTAACATTTCAGGAAATCTACCCCTTCAAAAACCTGGTCCATGACTCATTGAAAAAAGACATGTGCATTATTTAATCCAAAAGGCATCACAAGCCATTCCCACAACTTGTTGCTTCCATGGAATGCCGTTTTCTTGCGATTTTTCACAACGAGCACAATTTGGTTAAAACCTTGCCTTATATCCACAATTATGAAGATGTTTGAGTTTCCAATGCTATCAAATAGTTTTTCAAGGATGGGCATGGGGTACCTGTCCTGAGGTGTAACTAGGTTCAAAGGCCTATAATCCTCGCACATCATTTTCTTAGTCTATAATCCAGCTAAATCTTTTTTTGCTGGCATTACTATAGTAGTTGCGAAATCAGAACTTGATGGCTAAATGAGACCAACCTCATGGAGCTCTTTGCATCTTTCATTTATTAGTTCCCACTCATGCTTGCTCAACCTATGCCTCCTCCGATAGACAGGTGTTTCATTTGTAAGGTCTATAGAGAACTTCATGGTCTTACACCTACCTAAGTCTTTCATTGAGAATGCGAACACATTCTCATATTTAATTAACAAGTTTGTGACCTGGTGTCGCAACCCTAGCTTTGGGCTCACAACCAAGGCAAAAGGGGTTGTAAGGTTGCGGGCCAAGAAGAAATCCGAGAGTTAAGGTAAGAGGAAGGAAGCTCGGGAGTCAAGGCAAAGGCATTGCAAGGGTGCGGGCCAAGAGGAAGCCGGGGAATCACATCACATACTCCCGGGAGTGTAAGAAAGTGTGAGGGAGTGTGAGGGAGTGAACACTCACATTCCCAAGGCAACTCCCACTTTGGGAGATGGAGTCCCGGTGGACTCCTGAAACTTCAGAGAGCGATTTGAGGGGTCAAAACTAAATCTCTTGTGACGTTTTTTATATCATTGAAAAGCTCTTGAAATGTAGATGTCTAAAATGGGCTCGCATTGCTCATTCAGATATCTAAAACACAAGTTATGGCCAAAAGAAGGGCCGGGAGTCAAACTGCCAATTTGACTCCCCACCAGAAAAAGTCGGGAATCGACCCAATTTATTTGTTTGCAAACAACGTGCAACATACCGTTAGAAAGCTCTCGACAAGAGCTACAACTTTGCTTCACATCACACCTCAATCGGAGGTCTGCTCACAAAGTTATGGGGCTCCAAAGTCGCGGGAGTCCCAACTGGCAGGATTTCGGGACTCTCATTCGAGAGTCCCGGGAGATAAAAGTCATTTGGATGTAGGCTTCATGGCCAGCCACAGAGTATACTATAAAGGAAGGTGGTGGCTTCCCCCAAGTTCGGGCCATGGTGAGTCTTGTGTGTTCGTGTTGCTCGTGGCTTGTCCTAGCACCAAGGGTGCTCCAACTATGCACTAACCACTTTGTGTGGGTTGTGTGCAGGCCCGTGTGAGTGAGTGAAGCTTGTCAACTCTTCTTAGTCCCATCCCGGAGCTCCAACACGCCCCTCTACCCCTCCAAGTGTTGTGAGCTAGGGAGCGTGCCCCGACTCCTCCCTCTTCCGTTGTGTTCCATTTGGACCCACATTTGGGTCCTTTAAGGAGTTGGGAGTGCATCACTATCAAATAGTTCTTCAAGGATGGGTATGGGGTACCTGTCCTGAGATGTAACTAGGTTCAAAGGCCTATAATCCCCGCACATCATTTTTTAAGTCTATAATCCAGTTAAATCTTTTTTTACTGGCATTATTGTAGCGGCTGCGAAATCAGAACTTGATGGCTAAATGAGACCAACCTCATGAAGCTCTTTGCATCTTTCATCTACTAGTTCCCATTCATGCTTGCTCAACCTATGCTTCCTCCGATAGACAGGTGTTTCATTTGTAAAGTCTATAGAGAACTGCATGGTCTTACACCTACCTAAGTCTTTCATTGAGAATGCGAACACATTCTCATACTTAATTAATAAGTTTGTGACTTGGACTCTCTCCTTCTTGGTGAGCTGGTTCCCCATAACGAAAGGGTAGTTGGAAACACATGGAATGGAATTGGAAAGTGTGTTTGAAGAACTTGGTGTATTGGGTTCTCCACTATCCAACTATGTAAATTTGTAGAAGGTTGTAATTGTTTCTCCAAAAATTGATGTACCTCTAAGTGTATAAAAAACAACTTGAGTCAAATTACATGGTACTTCCTCCCCCCCAACACTAAGAATAAAATGTAGAATGTTGAAAATAGGCAAATGTACTTGGTCGAAGTGCCATGTAATCGCATTGCCAGAACTGCCAACTGATTGAATTAGTGTTGGTGTTATGTACATTTAAAAGAGTACATAAGTTACCAACAACCATGTAAGGGAGTTCAAGTCCATGCCTCTCCCCAATAGAGCGTTACATTCCAATTTAGTCACCTTGGTGTGACCAATAGTGCTAGTTTGGAACCCCATGGCCCTTTCTCTTTCTTCCAAACTTGGTTCATCCCAAGTGGCTAAAGCATTGTCGTAACCCCACTTTGAGGGAAGTGTGAGGTCGCCACTCACACTCCCAAAAATGGGACTTGGGAGTCCTCCGAGACTCCCAAAAACTTAGAGCGTGATTGCAGGGGTCAAAACACCTTGCAGTGAGGCATTCTTTATATCGTTGGAAAGGTCTTGAAGTGTAGATGTCCAAAATGGCCTCGCATGAGCCATTTGGACATCTACAGCATAAGTTATGGTCGAAAGAAGGGCTAGGAGTCAAATTGGCAATTTGACTCCCGACCACTAAAAGTCAGGAATCGACTCGATTTCGGTGCGTTCAGGTGAAATGCAACACACCATTGGAAAGCTCTCAAGGAGAGCTACAACTTTTCTTTAGAACTCATCCTGATCCGAGCTCAGGGTGAGAAGTTATGAACGCCCAAAGTCCCGGGAATCCAAACCAGGACAATTTCAGGACTCCACTTTGGGAATCCCGGGAAAAAGAGCCATTTGAATGCAAGTGCGATGGAAAACTGCAGAGAATACTATATGGGGGAAGGTGGTGGCTTCCCCCAAGTCCGGGCTATGGTGAATCAAGTGAGTCAAAGTTCGCCTGTGGTTTGTCCTAACACTAAAAGTGTGCAGAATGAATTCTAACCAACTTGTTGGTTGGATTTGGATGCAGGACCGAATAATTAAGTAAGCATGTCCCTCTGCCTAGTCTAATCTCGGAGCTTTTAGCACGCCCCTCTCACCCCCTTTAGTGCTGGAAGTTAGGAGCGTGCCCTGAGTCCCCCGTATTTCCGCAATTTGAGTGACTTAACCCCAACTTGGGGCTAACTAGGGACTTGGGAGCGCGTCAAGCATGACGATATACCATGCCTGATCCATCTCCTTGAAAGGCGTGTGCTCCTATGAAGGAAACAAAGGTGGGCCAAACACCTTTTGGTTTTCCTATTATGTTCATAGGAAACCAAGGAGGTTTTTCTTGCCTTGTAACTGGTTGGTAAGAGCTTTGATCATCCAATATGTGAGAAACCTACAAGTTGGAGTCTCTGATGGTGTATCTCAGAACCAACTATAGAATTGAAAGTGGTGCAAGGTTGGTCCACTAGTTGCGCAATCGGTGCGTATAAGAACCGCATTGTGTTGCATTAAGTAAGAGTGGCTCTCCAAGGTAATGTTTGACCAACGTGTAATGATCCTAGACTTTCTCCCTTTGGTCAAACTGAAAAGGGGTATTTTCAATAACCAAGTGTAGGAGAAATGGATTGAGCCCAAGTGATCAATCGTACCATGTCCATGAAGAAACCAGATCTTTTGTCATTCAAGCCTTCTCCAAATCTAGCCGTTGAAAATCCTTGACACTCCCAACCTGAAATGATGAGGTCCACAAAACTAAGTAATTCCATATGCTTCTTTTAAATTAGTTGTATGTCAGAGGGCAAGAAAGTGAAACTGGCCTTCCATGCGGTGGTTGCAAAATGTTGTGGAAATTTCACTGTGAATTCCATCATTCTTGATGCCGCCACTTGCCTTACAATAGGATCAATGTTTACGTAGAAATACTTCCAAACCACCATCCTTGATTGTAGTAGGGCTTCGAGACCTATACCAATACCAGCAAAGAGCTCTAGTAATGCCCTCCTTAGGCGGTGTCCAAATGATTAGCTGACAAAGTACTGGCTTAATCGGTTCGCCATGGTTCTCCATCCTCTCAAAACTAGACAGAGCTTTGACCAAGGGTTCGTGGGCTACTTTGAACCTCTGTAAAACCTCTAGTCCATGTTGAATGTCAATAGGAACCACCCTCAAGCTTTCAATAGCTTGAACATAAGCTATTTCTTCTTCATTTCCTTCTATCCACTCGTCGCTAGCTTGCTGGATGTAGGAAATAATGTGCACTTCCTTGAGCATACAATGGTGAGCCATAGGATTATGGTTCCCATGTAAATGAAGGGGTATGTATCCCAAGTGGTGACCATCAGTCTCCCAGTCCACTCGGTAGTATGCATGTTCAAACCAGTTATCAATTGTGAAACCTAGTGGAAACAAGGCCTTTTGCCCAATGAGCACATCGTAATTGGTGGCATTGGTCACTAAATATTTGACCTAAAGGCAAAGATTTTGATCTATACCTTCATTGAAGTTAAGTACAATCAAATCTGAGCTCTCCCCAAGTACCTCCTCTACACTCCCATTAGCGGTGCGAATCTACCACATAGATTTCTATAGTTTGGAGTCGAGCATGCCCATCTTCTTAGTGAATTGAACTCCAAGAATAACTGGTTGGGCACTTGTATAAAAAAATACCACTTTGGGTGTATGTCCTCTCACTTGAATTGCTGACCCGGTGTTGTCAACAATGGTAACTTCGGTGACGATGGAAGTTATTTGACTATACACAACCTTCGAAAATGAGTGAGAGACTTTGTGAAGAGAATGGCTATCCACAATACCTTTGTTAAATAACAAATCCACAAGTGAGGTGTTCTTAACTCCCTTTTAATATGTGAATGTAGAATTAGAGGTAGGAAAGCCCATTAGTTTAGCCATGTTAGAATTAATGACAAGATTACGAACGTCATCTGTAACACGTGAGCCAATCAAGTGTTTCTCTAAGGTGTTGGATGGGACCCCTGTAGCATGTGGATCAGGGATTGGTAAAAAATCTGATGTAGTGTTCAGGGTATCTTCTAATATTGTAATTATGTCCTTGGTGCTTAGTTTCAAATCTTGAAAATTAAACAACGGTGTACTCATAAGCTTTTGCGCCACTTCACACATTTGAAATTGGCATTCCATAAGCTGATTAATGGAAAATTGTGTGATTTTTTAACGTACATGTACTCCTAGGACATGAAAATTTGATGCCCTAACAACTTGTGTAATAGTCTCCTCCCCCCTTGCCAACAAGATGTGTTTTTCTTCCGTGTTGAAAGGACGAAAAGATTGTGGCATGACTGTTCAAACTCCTCTAACCTTGGTAATATGACTTGAACTAGATGCGAGTCCATCAGTTTGAATTATCTGCCTAATGGCAGAAAATTTGGGTGCCACACTAACCTTTTATGTCACGACGTAGGAAGGGCAAAAAGAAGTAGCAAATTATGGTGTGAGACTAAAATTATGTGCATTAAAAAGAACATATTCTCTAACCATGGCATCATGTGAGAGGCCATAGAATGACCTAAGAGGTCCTTCCTGTGATCCTGAACCCTGTACAGGTTGGGCATGACTAGCTGGTTGGGAAGACTTGCCTTTTAGATTAGCAAATTAGGCCCTCAATGATTCGAGTTCATTTTGCAAAGTTTGAACTTGAACAACATGGGCTTGAAGCACCTCCTTCTTGTTAGCATTATGCTCCTTCTTCTTAACATTCTTATTGGAATTACCCTTGGTGGGGAAAGCCTGAGTGGAAGGCTTAAGTGCCTTGGCTTTTGGTTGAGTTACAACAAAAGATGCTGGCAGATTTTGCCATGGTAATCGAAGTTGCTTCCGTTCTAAGAATTTGACAAAATAAATAGCTTCCTGATGTCCTTCTTTCCCATAATAATCACAAAAGAGATCTTGAAAAGGGATGTTGCATTCATTAGCTTTATGGGTAGGATTACCACAGTAGTTACAAGAAGGTAAGGTGGGTGCAACGGAGTGCACTGCTTTAGCCCTTGAAGAAGAATGTGATGATCTGGTTGAGGCCTCATAGGAAAGGTTGAGGCCTTGAACGTGATGGAGGCCTCATAGTACTAGCATCATAATGTGCATGAACCAATTCCAACTTTTCAAAAATGTTGTACACATCCAACAAAGTGTACGAGTCTCCAAATTTTGCAAAAACCCATTATAAAACATGCGCATGGAGTGTTGGAGTACCTTTTAACGAATGAAAATACCGATGGGCAGCTTTCAAGTTTGTGATGCTCTAAGTATATTCTTTAAGCTTGAAAAGCCTCCTATAAAGCATTTTGAGGGTTTCATCCTTTTGTCGAGAGAAAATGGCAAGCTACAGAATTTTTTCATAATTCTTCATCGGAACTTTCAATTCAAGAATTTGAAAGAATTCCCCCACTAGATCAACAAAATTTGGTGCATCAATGGTGGGAGGAATGTTTGTGGTAGCAGCAATGAATTGTTGAGGAGAAAGGTTTACTAAAGTAGGTACTGAATCTGGATTATTGGGCACAATCCCATGATGTGTAATGGCAGCTTGTAGTGCAGCTTGAGAGGCAATGGTGATGGTTATGGCATAAGCTAGATTGGGGATCTGGGTGACATCCAAAATCCTTGGAAAATGTTACTTGTAAACATCCAATGCCTCATAGTGCACATAACGGGCCAATTGTTTGAATGCGAACGCCTTAGTGTAATTAACGCCATACTTGAGCTCCAATTCATAGACCATAGTTGAAAAAGTTGCCTTGAACTCCTTCAAAGAAATAGTACCTGGTCTTCCACTAAACTTCTCAATTCTCCCAAAGGAACTGTTGACCTCCATGGTGTATATGGGTGTAAAGGTCACAACTTACAATGGAATATACGGTGATGGTGTGAAAGCAGGTGCGGCAATAAGCATACCCCACTAATTAACCCCTCCAAATGGACTCTGATGTACCGTTGATGTAGTGTCACCTAAACTTGAATTCTTGGTCAAAGTTGTAGTGGATGATGATGGTGTTGTAGATGCTTGATGGTACCATTATGAATATCGTGAGCTTAAAGAAATTGGATCAAAGGATGTGTGTTACTTCGTAGCTGATACCTGGGCTTTGGCTGAGTGGTAGTGTTTTCATCATCTGAAGACATGGTGTTGTTCATGCCCCAAAATTTTGTAACAATACAAAACACTAGCTACAAATTTCTAACACAACGTACAATTTGAAGAATACGATGCATCGATGGGAATGACCAGCGACGAATGGACGTTGGACGGATGTTGAATGGAGGCCAGATAAAGGTTGGACCGATGTCGAACAGAACGGTAGGATAGCAGGATGGTAAGATGTAAGATGACAAGACACAGGGCAATAAGACAATAATTTAACGAAAGTCTAACGAACATTATACAAAAGCGTGATGGAAGTCTAACGAAAGTTTAACGGACGTCCGATGCCAATCAAACAAAAATCCAACGGACGTCCGACAAAAGTCTGACAACAGTCGGACGGAAATCCGATGAACATCGGATGGTCAGAGGTTGGGTGCTACTACAACGACGATAGCACAACTACACTTGCACCTCTATAACGATGGTAGGCGACATGAAGTTGGCGACACGATGTCGGAAGTCACAACACTACAAAGCACCCATGAGCTTCACGATAATGGTTGACGGCAATGCGACACTACAGAGCAAAGCGCTCGTGAGCTCCACGGCAATGGCCGACAGCAACGCAACATTGCAACGATGCAAGCTTGCAACATTGTAAGTGTTACAATTCATGATGTTGCAATTCGTGACGTTGCAAGTTTGTATTGCGATGACACTGGAGCTCGCAGCAACAACAAGTGACGTCGCGCTACTATGCAACGATGGTGGGCGCCACCATTTTTGTTTTTTTTTACTGAATAACTTCAAGAATCTTCAACTGCCTCTTCCGGTGTCTCTACACGTGAGAGAAAGAGAAAAAGAAAGTGAGAAAGAGAAAAAAAAAAAAGGAAATTTGAAACCTGCTCTAGGATCCCAACTTCATTGGTTGGCAAAAATGTATTAGCGCAAACTCCCTTCGACAGAAGCAACATTAGCAACTTGCACTCCCTCCAACACCAGCAGCAACACTAGTAACAACTTGCGCTCCTTCCAACACCAGCAATAACACTAGCAACAATAATTCAAGAACTCAAAAGCAAAAAAAATCTATCGCTTTTAACATTAAGCAATAGAGAATATAGTCACTAGTGGAAATCCCTTGATTTACAATTGGTGTTTACGACTATTTTTTAGTCGAAAGCGACATTTTACAACTATTTTGCTAATAGTCGCCTAAGACAAGTCGCAGACGACAAATAGTCGCAAAAACCAATTACATCATAATGACGTCATCAGATGGTGGATGGAGCCTAAATGTAGTATATACAGTTTCATCCGATGGGGCCAGTATATACATAATGTATACAAGGCATCATTTTGCGACTATAATTTGCAACTATTTTGGTGGATCTAAACTCCAACCATGTGGAGACACATGTCAACTATTGAAATACTTCAATTATATTTCCTTAAATCCTTCTACATTTATCTAGGTCATTGGATTCAACACATTGAGATTGTCACATGTTCAAGTTTTTCCTGATCGTGTGGGTAAGAAGTGCCCATGTTTTTTCCGATTAACTAATGGGTTGTTGCCACATGGCATGGTTTCTAGTATTTGGGAAACCAGATTGTGATCTTGAATTTTCTAAATCTTATGGTTAAGAAATGGCCACGTCTTTTGTGTTTGGCTAATCGAAATGTGCCACATGTCTCAATATGAGCATCATGGCATTTAAATATTTATTAAAAAACCCTAGATATATCCCATTCATCATATGTAAAGAATGAGGATCTTGACACGTGTCGAATTATTATTTGATTGGAAATTTCAAATTTGCCACATCTTTTAAAGATCGAAGAATAAAAACTTGCCACATGGCGATGTTAAATAATTTATAAAATATTTTTTATTGAAAAGGAATAATGGACCTTAGTTTAACAT
>Ga0116231_10011834_pt1 | contig 13188 bp, 5 predicted proteins | sample S1TSphgellanicum_2_FD_89695 | JGI IMG/M metagenome (GOLD analysis project Ga0116231, IMG submission 89695) | Host-associated microbial communities from peat moss isolated from Minnesota, USA - S1T2_Fd - Sphagnum magellanicum MG | ecosystem: Host-associated > Plants > Peat moss > Unclassified... | reverse complement strand
GGCCAACGGCACAGGCCACACTAGTCTATCTATGAAGGAAGGTAGTTTGTTTTGTTTTGTAGTTATGAGATCCATTGAATTGGGATGCTTCAGATCATGTTCTTGGTCTCTTTGGAAAGCTCTCGACAAGGATGGGTGCATGGGCTTGGTTCCATGTCGTTTGGACTTGGGGTGCAAAAGTTCTTGAATATTGAATGATTTCTTTATTATAAATTAAATTAAATTGTAGCTGAAAATTGCAGAGGAATTGGAATGTGCCTTTGGTGTTGTTGGAAAGATCTTGACGAGCAGAATTTATTTGGTAAGATTTGGATTCAGAATATGTGGGAGATATTGATTTTTAAGTGACTTTCTGCCACTGAAAATTCAAATAAATTCCAAAAAACCAAGTTTTGGAAGGAAAAATCAGTTGAGGACGTGGTAACACTTGGGATAACGGCACAGGCCACACTAGTTAGATGTAAGTTAGCTCAATCTCCTATACAAAAATTTCACAAGTTTCAGTAATGCCCATTTGTTGTGCCCCCAAAGTAAAGATTTTTCTAACAAATTGGAATGCACTTGATTTTTTGATCAAATTGTAAGTAGTGTATGCTTGAAATTAAGTAGGTTTGTTTGAAGGACATTTGATGCACTACCAATATGACTGATCTATTTTGCCAAGTTGAGTTTTGGCTTCCACTTTGCTAATTTGCCAAGTCCACATCCACATCATTAATTTGTCAAGTCTACTTTGTTATTTTGTGAAGTCCACTTCATACGGTAGATTGACAAAATTTTCTTCAAGCTGCCCAAATTTTTGACAATGTCTGAAACTTATTCCTTTTCTGGCTAGATTTCTGTCCCTGGAAAAAAGCCTGGCCACAACTATAAATTTTTATTTGCTGCCTAATGCGGAAAAGGACTCAACATTTTTGGTCTTTTTCCTTACTTTTCTTAATGGTTGGTGGGCTCCTCTCAAGCTCAAGACAACAGTTAAAAGGGGAAAAAAAACAGCTGAATAATAAAATCCTTTTTTTTTTTTCCCTTGATCGTGGTTGTTTTGTTTTTATTTTCTAGAAAATCAAAAAAACCATTTAGAAAAAACCCAAAAAAAAGTTTTTTTGATGGTTATTTTGTTTTTTAAACAAATTTTCTCCACTTGAGGGCAGCCTAATTTAGAGCTTAGATCTGAAGTTCAAAACAACCATTATAAAATTAAAAAAAGATAAAATCAAGAAAGTTGAGTCTATTTTTCAATAAGACACCATGTGGAAATTTTTAAGTTGTGGGCAATTTTTTTCAGGGTTAGAAAGCTAGGCAAGAAAGGATTAAGTTTTGTGCATTGGGCAACCCATGATTTTTTTAAATAAAATAATATGAAAAAAATTTGGGTAATGTGTAATTTTTGAAATTCATAACTTAGCAAAGTTATAGGATTCATAATTTGACAAAATTGGGAATTTTCAAGACTTAACACATGTTTAATTAATTCTGGACTTTACAAAAATCTAGAAATACCAACACATGATTTACACCTTGCAAACAATGAGACTTTCAATTATAAATATGACCTAGTGGCCACCAAGTTGTTCATCACAGCAAAAGATCTCAAGAAAAGAACAAAAAGCATATAGGTCAAACATCCAAATTACACCTTGTGGCCACCAAATCTTAGCCATAGTAAAAAACTTAAAACAAGTAGCAAAATGCATCTTTACACTCGTCATCAAATTACACCTTGTGGCCACCAAATCTTAACCATAGCAAAAAAGCTAGAACAAGTAATAAAATGCATCTTTACATCCATCATCAAATTATAGTCACTAGATTTTAATCATAGCAAAAAATCTAGAACAAGTAGCAAAATGCATCTTTACATCCATCATCAAATTACACCTTGTGGACACCAAGTTTTTGACCACAAACAAAAGTAAAATGGAATGATTAACATAAAAAAATTCACACAAATCAACATAATTTATTGAAAATTTAAAATACAATTTGAGGTTTGAACCAAGCTAATGCCCTAGCTTGTTGATAACTTTTATTGTAAAAGAAATTGCAAAAAATTAAAAATTCCTACAAACATAGTAATGGAATAAATAAGACATATTTGTGACATATAAATTGAACCTAATTGGCAACTATAATATTATCATAAATGAAAGACTACTTTAAGTAACCTTCAAACAATGCAAATCTTAAGAGTAAGGTAAATTCCTCCTCGTTTTAGAACTTTTGTGATGGTCAAATATGCAATTATATCCATGTTATCTCAAAATAAAAATCTTAATGACAAACATCATTTTTTCCGTTTGAGAGTTACAAATGCCATTACGTAGTTTATGAACAACAAGCACAACCAGCTACAAACAAAACTTAGTGCCAACAAAAGAAAACATATAACATAATTTTTTCAACATATAAAATAAGAAATGACTTGAAAAATCAAAAATGAAAACCGATGAAATGATTCAAAATGCATACCTAAAGAGGGTTGGGCATTGACAAAGTCACCATTGTCACAATTCATATATTGCACAAACCAAGAATAATTTCACAAAAAATAACTTAAATGAGGTTTTAAATACTTGACCAAAACATCATAATGATTTTGAATTGTGTTCGTCGAAGGCAATTTAATTAAGGTTGGCCACAAACGAGATGCCAAGTCCAACAATTGCACCTTATTCCTTAATAACAATTCACCCCTAAAGGATTCCAAAAAAAGACCACTCCATTTCAAATATTGGGTTCATCATCAATCATCAATGTTTGATCTTCCTTCCCATAAGGTAACCCACGGCAACCATAATACACACACTTTAGATCCTTCAAATAATAATAGGACCCAAGAGAAATTCGACCGAAAGTTTTCGAACATTGTTCGTATCCCCAAATAAAAACAAAGTAATCCACAAACATATCTGGAATTAGCATTGAAAGAACCTCAAGCACATCCTCCAATTTCATACAAGACCAAATTACAATGTAAAACTTTTCAAACGCGTGAGTAAAAAAGTGTTTCATTCAAGTTCTCACTTCAACTTTGCTCTTGTCAATATTTTTTCCAAACACTTGGGCATTCCTTTGTAAAATAATAGATTGGGGGAAATAGTAGAATACACCATTCACGCTTAAAATTAATAACTTTTGGGGCCTTAAAGGTCTCAAGTGTAGACGTGAACACAAATATATACCTTTGTTCACTTGGGCTTAATGCGAATGAATCTTGAACTGCAAAAAAACCAAAAGCATCCCCCAATTAAACACATGCAGTAAAGAATATTAAGGTGTTACACACATCTTCAAAATTCAATTCATGATCAAATAACGATGTGTAATAAAAAATACTGTTGTTTTTTTATACAACACGTTGACCTACCCCAAATCAAAAAAAATATTTCAAAAAAACATCATGTGGGCACTAGGTGACATTATAGCATATCAAACAAGACAATGACATAAAGTTGGAATTAAACACACGCAACAAGACCTTGGTGGCCACTAGGCTAGTTCCAACAAAAACCTAATGGCCACCAAGCTTGTTCCAACAAAAACTTGGTAGCCACAATGCTTGTTCCAAAAAGATTATGGCGGCCGTTAGGCCTACTCAATAAGACCCTAACGGCCATTAGGTTAGTTCCAACAAGACCCTAACAACCATCAGGCAATATATGGAAGTCCTTTAACTTATTGCCACAAACTAAATATGCACAATTTATAACACATGAACCACTAATACCTTATTTACATTCAATAACAATCAAATAAATAGACAACAAACAAAAAAATAACATAATAGATAAAGAATTAAAGAAAATGTTTCTATTCTTTTTATTTGCAAGTTTAAATTTCATACTATTACAAAAAGTATCATTACATTTGGAAAAGCAAGGTTCAACCAATTTCTCATATTGATGGTTGGAAGGAAGAACATGTTTAATCCTCCCAAAAAGATTACATTCTACAAATTTACAAACTTGCATACTAAATGAATGCAAAGTTTCCAAGTAAGGGAAAACAATTCCAAATAAGTAATCACCGTTTGTTTACAACCGTAAAAGGTTTCAAGAAAAATGGCATGAAAAGGAGGATTATTATAAATTTGTCATCTACAAATAATGTATTTCATAGTTTGTACCAGGAAAGACACTAAAAAATGCATTTGGAGTTTTATGGAAAACAAGCTTTTCAGGCTTTTTAGGGAGGAAATGCTCATTTTTTTAACATAACATTTGGTCTATTATTTTTGAAGATTTGACATGAACACTAATTCTCTCCATGATTGTTTCAAAATGCCTAGAAAAAAAAAAACCTCATTATGGAAGACCATATGTACATAATAATTTTATTGCACAAGTGGAAAAGAACTCTCTCAACCCAGGTTGCAAAATCATTAATCGAGATCTAATTGGACCTTCCCCTGTCATTATTAATATTCCATTCAAGTCAAAATTCAAATGGTACTCACTCACCTTCGATTCACCTAATGATTTTTCCGGCAACCAAGATGTCATCATGATTTCATGCAATCCTTACTCGATATGTGGACTATATGTAAATGTGTCATTAACATTGAAAAAAATCTGTGCAAACAGCAACATCATCTAGTCTTATCATGAAGTTCTCCAATGACAAGGATGGACATTGGATCTATGATTTCACCAAATGCATGCATTCAAAACAAAACCCTCACATTGAGAAAATAAATAAGACTATTTTGGCAAATCATGGATTACTTTGAACTTTCAATGATATTGAACAAATATTCATGGCAAATCCATGACTACTTTAAACTCTCAAAGATATTAGACAAATATTCGTAATGGCATGAAATTCACATTCCTAATTTCTTATTTATAAGTTCAATTCCCTTCAGTAATGTATTTATATTTGCCCACACTCCAATAACGATAAAGTAACTTCACACATCACAAAATTTATAAGATTGTTTCAAAATAATAATAATAATTGAATTTTATGATATAGAAGGTATCATTACTATTTTTTGATTTAAAAATACAATTTTTCAAGCATTTTCTTTATTTCAATAAATTCCCTTCAAGACGAAAACAATAAGTAGGGGACTCATTTCCAAATGGTTGTTACATCAAAAGTGATCTTCCATTTCCTAACCTCCAAAATGATATGAAGGATCTTCCATCAAATAGCCCCTACATCTTGGATAGAAGGAATGGTGCAACCATCCATTAAGTTTGTGCCAACAATAGCTACTTTCTTCTCATGAACACTAGTGTAGTCACCTTTTGATCCATTCTCACAATTCTTTGAATTCAAACACAAGAAATTGAACAGAATTCTTAAATTGAATTGAATTCAACATACATCTCCTCACAATGCATTGGCTATAAAGATTCAAGAAAGTTCACCATTATTATGAGAAGAAAGTTTTTCACCTAAAATTCCATGCCTTATATTAGAAGGATCCAAGGTCTCAAATGTATTTACATTGCACTTGTGCAATACAAATTCCAAACCATTTACACAAAAAAATTCAAACAAATAAATCTCCAATGTAATTTTCCATATCATAGAATAAATCATAATTGACCATGGCTAAACAACAAAAATATTAAAATAAAGTAGAATAAATATTTAGAAAAAGAGAATGCATTAATTTTAACCTATTCATGTAACCTAGAATATTACATAATATTAGATAGATGGCCATTGATATTTCAAAGGAATAGTCTACAATGCACCTATTGATAAGCCTAGCAACTGCAAGGCCTTTAACAAAATTTCATATTTAACGCAATTCATTCATAAAAATTGGGAGAAGTACGTTTGGTGATTGCCAAGCATTTAAAGACATCATAGGTATCTTGCAATATTGTTAAAAGAGTAGGTAGATTACATTATTTTTGGATATAAAAGGCATCATGAATAGGGATTGATCAATGGACATTAGTGGTTTAAATTTTGAATTCTTGTTTTAGTTTTGTTGATTCATGTTAATAGTGACTTGGGGACTGCCCAAAGGTGGGAGTTTTAGGGAAGTGAATTTCATTCTTTGACACATAATTTGTGAGTAAAAGATATATGTAGGGACTTTGTAACAGAAACTACAAATTATGTTTTTGATATATCATAGATTTAATCTTGTTGTTTGATTACATTTCAATAGAACATGAAATTTTTTGTTGTATTTTGATGGAAACTTTTAGTAAACAAGGGAAATACAAACTTCTACAATCATTTCCATATTTGTAAATTATGTTTATGGTTTTCAACATTGTATTTTGAAATACAAATTTTAATTATTTGAAATAACCACGAAGTTGATGTTTTAATGATTTACATAAACAAGTGTGTTTAGAATCAATGCAAGAATTATGAGTGTGTGAATATTGTAGTGCAAATTTGTTGTTATAGTAAACGTGGAGTAGTTATGTAGGAATTTAATCCACATCTACCAAATACGTTCCATGAAAATGTTAAACAACTCTTAAGCATTTAACAACATCATATCTATCTTGCAATACATTCCACATGACTATTTGGTGGCTACCCTAAGTTTATCCCTATGCAGTTGTCAAACTAGTTATTGATAAATCTAGTCGCCACCAAGCATGTAATCATAATCACATTCAACTTTAGTATAACCAAGTTAAACCTAACATGGTCAAGTATAGCCAAATATAGTTTAGTATAGCTAAGTTTAATGTAATATAGCCAAGTATAGGTAAGTTAAACCTAAATAACCTATTTTTGCCAAGTTTAGCCTAATATAGCCTAGTTTAACTTAGGTTAAACTTAAATAACCTAGTTTAGTTTAAGTAGCCCCAAGGTAGATTAGGTTGCTTAGATTTAACCTAGGAAGACCTAGATTTGCTTAAAACAACCTATGGAGGCCTAGGTTAGATTGTTGGGTGGCTTAAGTTAGTCTAGGTCAATTTGGTCAACTTAAGGAAACATAGGTTAATATAGGCTAGAAAAACTTATTCTTTATATGTTGATGATACCTTCACTTGTTACATTAAAAAATGTGGTGGTGTGATGGCAAAGGATTTTGCCCCTCAAAGTGAAAGTGAGGAGTTCAAATCCTCTTGCCTTCATCCTATGTGTTTTTTAGGTTCCTAGGGGAATATTAGTGGAGGAGCATTCCTAGGAAGAGGGTTAAGTGGTTAAAACATAGCTTAGGTTGTTTTTAAACCTAGGTTAAGTCGCCTAGCCTAGGGTGCCTAACATAGGGTTCCTAACCTATTAGGTGGCATAGGCTAGGTCCTAAGTGTCATTCTTTGATTAAAAGTTGATTGCCACATGGCATCATATAATAGGGTAGGAAAAATAATTTATTATTCGAAATTGCCCAGTGTCCACTTATAAATGGTTAATAAAAATTTGAATTCATTATAAGCTACCACATGGTAGTAAGACATTAATCAAAATAAATTATAATTATATTTTAAAATTAAAATTTGGCCATTAAAGATGCCATGGAGTCATGGAGGACATAGTTGCAAATGGCATTTACAACTACATCATTTTTTGTGACTAGTGGTAAATATCACAAGGCCATATGGACTAACAATCATGTAATCATAGCTAATCATATATGTGGTTTAGGACTACAATGCTAGTTGTTTATGTAATCATATTTTCCATGTTTTAATGTAGTGAAATATTGGGAAGATATTTTGTTGCATTTGTCAAGACCATTACCATTTCAAACTACAACTTTTTTGGAGTGCTTCTAGCCTTTAAGCAATTGGAGGTCTAATTATGCTAAAAGTTCATTGTTAACCATGATGGACATTGTTAATCTAAAAGATTTAATTCAAGTTTTTTATTGTGGGACAAAGAACATGAAACCTTTAACTACATACATGCCATTTATAGATCTTAATGTTGGAAATTTTGTGTTCATGAAACCTTATGATCTTAATCTTGTTCCTTTTTGAATGGGAAAAATAGAGGGTGATGTTATCAAGGATGAAGATAATGAATATTTTAAAATGGTGAGAGTTCCATGGTGGGTTCTCAAGTGAAAAAAAGATCAAATTTGAATGAACAATGTTTGTATGAAAATTGCTGGAATGGCAAGTGGAAATGTACTTTAACAAATGTAGAACAATGGTTTGACATTTCAACTTTTTTGTTTTCTTGCTTGAAAAAATACAAATAAAAAAAGTCAAATTAATATTCTTGCTATTTATGCTGCACTTAGTGCCCACCATGCATTTTATTTATTTTTATTTAAAAAAATATTATGGTGTATACATATTTGAAAAATATTAATAAATTTGTGTGATAATATGATGTTGTAGTTTCACCAATTTGGCCTCTCTCCTTGTTTCAAATTCAAAGAGTCGAATCTTTTAATGTTAGATGGGAACATTAACATTTAGCTTTCAATCACTCATGAAAATTCATAGTCTTGTTTTACATTTGAGATGAATGTTTTAACATAATGTGTACATGGATCTTTTTGGAATTGTTGGTTACAAAGTTGTTTTTATTTGGAAATAATGTAATTAATTTTTTTTATAACATGACATTCACATAAAAAATGATCATTAATTTGTTAAGTTTAGTGGCCACTAGGTGGAATTCATTCCATCCACCAAGTTGTATAAAGTCCTAAATTAAAATTTAGTTTTAAATTAATTAAATATGTGTTATTAACTTTGGAACTTTGGGAAGTTTTACCATTTTGATTTTGTTTTCATTGTCATTTACAAATTATACCATAAGGGGAAAAATGGTGATTTTTCTCAAGTTCAAGCCATGATGAGTTTTGTGAATGTGAATTGCTCATGGTCATGAATCATTTTTGTCACAGCCTTAGCCTTGGGCTCGCAATCAAAGCAAAGGTTTACAAAGGTGCGGGCCAAGAGTTAAGCCCGGGAGTCACATTTTATGCTCTTGGGAACGTGGAAAGGTGTGAGGGAATGAACCTACACAAAGCTCCATTCACCTTTGTTTCAATGTTCTACACCTACTCCACCCAACTTCTTTCAATAATAAAATAAAATCCAAAAAACAAAATTTGAAATCAACATGAATACAAAACAAGAAGCACAAAAACCTCACGTAATTCCATCCACCTTTGCTTCAAGCTTCTACACTTTGTGGCTCACTTAGCTTGCTTCAACAATGAAACAACATTGCTCCATCCACATTTGCTCTTTTGGATGAACCCATTGATTTTGCAGGTTTTGTTCATTAAGCACCCAAGTGAATTTTCAAAGATAAAAAATGGAGTTATCATTATTTTGAAAATTTGCAAATAATAAGTGTACTTGCTTCTCATGGTTCCTACTAATTAATTATGGGGAGCACTTGAAGTCTAATTATTATTATTGTTTGATGATGGGCCTTTTTTTTTGTTGTTGTCCCATCATCAAAAACATGTCACACTTTAAACACTCTCAATATAGACAGTTTCAAAGCTCTTGCTTTCACATTACCATTAAATACATTACAAGAGTAGAACATTGGCAAGGGTTATGGTATAAAGGTTGTTGCTCCCCCAACCCCCAAAGGAATGAAAATTTGGGCCTCTTAAGGCCCAAATTTGGGCCATGCTTCCTCACCTAATTGGCTACCTATAAATTTATATTCTTAAATTGTCATCACTTTTTGCCTTGGGCTATTGGTGAGGGCATAAATTGGGGGGACATAGGTTGATAGAACCAAATTCAATTTGAGGCTAAACCCACTTTGGGTTTTTTTTTTTTTTTTTGGAAGAACCAAAAATCTGAAGTTTAGGGTTTAGGGTTTAAACCACATGTTCTTCATTGGAAGCAATGATTTTAATTTTTTTTGTAAAGAATTTAAATTAAGTTAAAATTGAATTAATTCAAAAAAATTGAGTAAACGGTTTTTGTTGTGAATACCCTTGTCTTTGAGAATACCTATTAAGCTTAGACTCATTCAACAAACACTACTTAAACCAGTTGCACCTGCTATGAGAGCTTGCATCATGATCAGAGCCCCCTAAATGCCATAGTACCCTTGCAGATTTGACACTAATTATATTATTCTCATAAACATTAAAATTTCCACATATATATATAATCTTATATATTTCAAAGAATCAGAAAAGGAAAGTAGAGATTTTTTATAGAAATTTTGGAATATTCTAGTTTTTTGACATGGAATCTCTAAAATAAAATAATTATTCAACACTGAAATGTTGAACTTGTCATGGTATGTAAAGACGAGCAATTTTTTTCTCTGTATTTGGAGGTCCCTTTTCAGGCAGAATGTTTCTCAGGCACCTTACGTACAAGGTGGAAAAATTCTTACACATAAGAATTCTTACTATTGTAGTACATTTTCAGGTTTGGCACCTTGCTGCCGAATAATTATTTTATATAAAAAATTTAATTTCAATGCAAAAAAATATTGTTTTGAATTTTTGGCAAAACATTATTTAAATTAAAAAATATTTGAAATCGTTTACAGTACATGCAATAGTATACATACTAAAACCCTAAAATTACCTTGTAACAACTTTTTGAATCCTATGAAATTTCGGCATCAATAAACAATAGTTTAAAAAAAAAATTCAGCAAGAAATAACCTTAGTTTTGTAAATTTTCAACATTTTAAAAAATAATATAATTTTTGCCGAACTTGAAAAGATACTACAATATGTGTAAGGTTCGTGCTCTGAATTTTCATTGACGAAAAAAGAAAAAAGATGGAGGAATATCTGATCAAATGAATGAAATAAAAATTGTCCATTCATTATGTTGGAGAATTACAACCCTTTGGACTCTTTCATGTTTTTCAGTCCCAGCTCTTGGGTTATCCCCCCAAAGAGATAAACATGGGACCTCAAAGCATGGAAGGGCCTCTAGGGTTGCCATATTATCCTATACTACAGTAACCAAAGAGTAGTCAGACCAGGAAATTTTTGCAGGCACAAAGGGGAGTGAGTAGTGGTGCACCAAGTTAATTTCAAAATGTTTCAACTTATTGTGGAGAAGGATTTGAATATTGAACAAAATTTTCACTGAAAATTCATTTAAATCAAAACTAAAAAATATAGAGGAATTTGAAAACATTCATGGTATTCTTGGAAAGTTCTCAATGAGTAAAGATTTAATGAAGGTGACTTCAAAATTGAATAATTATTGTCATTGGAAATTCAATTCAAATACAAAGAAATGATTTTGGAAGGAAATTTTTAGCTGGGTAACCCGTCCACACTTGGGCCAACAACACAAACAACACTAATGTTTTGTAAAGCATTGTTGATTTACTTTTTTTTCGTATTTTGGGTACCCTCATCGGTCCTAAAATTGCCAAATTAAGTACCAACCTGTTAGGGTAGCTTCCACCTATCAAAAATTAACCATTAGCCTATTAAGATAACTTTAAATTGGTGGAAGTTATTGGAAAAAAAGTTGCCCCCTACTTCGTGTAGGGGAAAGTTTTGGATATAAGTCCTTTTAGATTTGAGGTTATATCTTGAGATTAAAAAAAATTACCTTTAATAGGTTCAAGGGAGGGGTCGAAAATTAAAAAGGTTTTATATTTGGAGTTTTCTTCTATACATGATTTAAAAAAAAAAAGAACTCCTAGAATTCATACAAAGGAACAAGAAACCTTTTGCAAATTTTTGAGTGTTTCTCAGGATCAGCCTCTTTGGATTGTCCACATTTCCTTTGGTGCATCATCAAATTTTTCTGCCCATTATTTTGTGGGGGGATCGGTCTCATTTTCAGAGAACTAATTGCACTAACAACTTATTTGGGGAGTTGGGCACTTGTTGCACTTATCTTCATTGTTAGGGTGTTATCAAACAATTGTCCATTTTTATTTGAGGTGATAAGTGCCAAAAGTTATGGTTTACTCCCTTCCAAGCCCACTTAAGCTTGTTAAGGAAACTCCTTCCTTTGGATGTGGTGACTTGTGTCCACCTTTTGTGTAAGTTGTAAAAAGAAGAGTAGATCCACATCAAGAAAACATTTCAAATAATTCGCACATCCTTTCTTTCTCCAACATCATCTTTGATAGGTTTTCAGATTCACATTGTGTACACTTGAGGTTTTGCAAGGGCTACAGAGTGAGTACTTGACTTTTTACCCACCTAGTCATTACATCTTTCCATTTGGCCTTAAATGTTTTTTCTTCAACATTGTGCACCAAATTGGATTTCTCTCGTCCTTTAGTTCTTGAGTTGATTCAAGGCATTCCAGTTTGTGGCCAACTTCTAAATCCAACAAGGACCCACTTTCTCATTGCTCCCATGGTGAAAAGCAAATTACATTCCACGATATTATTTGAGATGTTCTTCCTCTCATTGTAAGAGATGTAAGGTTTCATGTTTCACATGAGCAAATTCGCATCCTTCCCTTATTTTTCATTTAATCTTTTGATTGATAGGTTGACATCATGTCATTAGCTGATGGCATTCACACGTTGACCAATGTTGTTATTACCTATTACACTCAAATATATTTGATTTTGGAGGTTGTTTCATTTTGTGGGGTGATCACAATAGTGAGAACTCAAGCAAACGAAGGACTTTACCACAATCAACACCCAATGTATGTGTTTCTTCCTTTTGCTAGAGAGGTTTTTGATTGCTTGCATCAACAAGTGAACATATTTTTTCATCAACCCAATGACATGGAGTGGTCAACAAAATGTTCTGGTGAACCTCCCTTAAGCTATTTTGCATGCTTTCTATAAACAGAGGGTGTCAATAGCTTTGGAGATACTGGAAGCCACCTTTATTTTTATTTTTAGGCATGTTGTCATTGAAGGTGAGGAGCTATTTTGGGCTTAGTGTTCTTGCAGGCTTCCCATACCCCTTTTATTATTATTATTATTATATGCTCCTTGTGATTGGTGGGGGGGGGGGCTTTGGAACATGATTTGTTTCAATGCCCCTTTGACCAACTCTGGCTTCTACTCTTTTGATTCAGACTTAGGTCCTCTCTCTTTGTTCATTGTGTTCCCCCCCCCCCTTGCTGGGTGCTTTGTTCAATGGAGTTTGCCAGGGTTTCAAAAACAAACACATGTGCTGAACATTCCTCAAAATGTGTGTGGGGGGAGGAGGGTAGAACGTTCTGCACTCTCTCTCTCCCTTATGACACATGCAGAGCCAAACATTAAATTAAGAAAGTGCAAAAAAAACAAAAAATAAAAATAAAATCATAACTCGGAGGCTACTAGGTACCAAGTGACAAAATGCAAAATCCCCGCCCCCGCCCCCCCCCG
>Ga0116231_10011833_pt1 | contig 13188 bp, 12 predicted proteins | sample S1TSphgellanicum_2_FD_89695 | JGI IMG/M metagenome (GOLD analysis project Ga0116231, IMG submission 89695) | Host-associated microbial communities from peat moss isolated from Minnesota, USA - S1T2_Fd - Sphagnum magellanicum MG | ecosystem: Host-associated > Plants > Peat moss > Unclassified... | reverse complement strand
GAACCCCCTCCACCCCCTTTTTCCTCCAATGAATTTTTCCCACCCCCCATCCCCCTCCCCCTTTTTCCCCCCCCTTTTTTCCCCCCCCCCCCCCTCGCCACCTACTCTTCCTCTTTCCTCAACTGAAATCTGTGCAAAACCACAATCCCGCGCGCACACCCGCAATCCCCACCAGCGCCGCGAACCACAGTGTGCAGACACTCCGTCGCCGAAAGGAATTGGCAAACAGTTGCCGAAGGAATCCAGCCACACTGTCGCTGCTGCTCCTATTTCTTCGTGTGCAGCAACGGAGTCGCCCCACCTGCTGCAACACCGGAGCAAAGGAGCGCTCTACCGCAATCGAGGCCGTTGGATATCAGAATTGACGGTCCTGGATGGGCGTGGCTTTGCCTAGATCAAACACTCTCGCTCCTCGCGGTCACCCGGTCATCGGCCACCGGGGATATCCGGTGGCTGGAAGTGGGTTTTATGTGCAGGGTAAAACCCAAGGGCAAGGACTTCTAGGGTATGACATTATTCAAAACTTGTTTTAATGCTTAATGGGAAAGTGGATCCAAATTATTTTTTAATACATTCATTGGCCTTAGGATTTCCAAATGTTCAATGATGTGGGAAAATATGAAATAAAAATTTTATATTATTGAGAAAATTTTGAAAGGTATATTAAATACAAGTATTATTGATTATATATTTGGTATTTGACATATAAAAATTTGGAGCCCATATTGATATCCTAAAAGTAAATTATTTATTTTCATAAACTTGAGTGTAAATGGTTATGCAAAGTAACATGGAACCCTAGATGAATAGCGTGAAAAATAATGAAACCAATAATTGACAACTCTATGAAGCAACTCATTCACAACTACCAATATTGCAATTTGAGGGGGCTTTGGAAACATGGGAAGAAACATTCAATATAAATTTATTGTGAGGAACAAGTTTGAGACAAAGGAAATGAATAACAATGTGTGCAATAGTTAGTTAGTGAGTGAAATTGATGAAAGGGATCTTGAATTTAAAACTTACATTAAAATTGAATGACACTAGAATTGGGGTTTATTTTTTACCTCATAACAATTCTCACAAGGATTTTCAAATTAAGCAATTTTTGTTAGAAAACCGACCTACTACTCGAGATGTTCATTTCCCTTACAATGATGCTAGATTCATTTATTGCAAATGCATTTTTCTTCAAATGAAGGAAGATTATGATAATGTGCACAATGTCTAATGAAATCTATTTTCGTACTACACAAAAACTTAGGTGTGAAACAATGGCAATGTTACCATCCATCCATTTCACTATGCTTTCTTTGGAAGAATCCAATGAGATATGATTGTTGTTGTCCATTATGTCAACATTTTTTGACAATTTGAAAAGCATAGATTATGAAGGAAGATCTTGACCCTATTCTAAACACAAAGTGTGAATCCTGGCGTTTGCAAATAAATATGGGGTGATGCTAATGTGCCTTGTACAAAGGTCATGATCTAATGTGCAAGCAGGTTTTGTTTTATTTTTTGGATCAACAAGTTCTATGAAAATTATGATAAAAAACACATTAAAAAAATGTGGTCTATAAAAAAAATTCTAAATGAAACAACTTTTTTAAAAATAAAAATAGAATTATATTCGACTTCAAAATTTATGAAAGCTATGTTGTAATTTGTCATCATGGCCTTCTTGACATCATAAACACTTCCGTTATGTAATTTTTAAATGAGTTTGAATTTATTGAGAAAAAAAAGTTCTATGTTATGCACAAAGCCAAATAATTTATGATCAAGGGCATTCAAATAATGATATTCTCAACTAAATCATTTTACACAGTTCATAATTGCATTCAATCACAAGACTTTCAGAATAGAGATGGTCAAGTCATATACTTATACTAAATTGGATGATTAGACAATTTTCCCACAAAGAAAATTTGTAAAAGGTATTAACATTGAATAATGGCCATCATTTTTTTGTTCATCCATAATTCACATGTATTGTTACATCTATCAAATTCTAGGTCATTAAATTTGATAAAAGGTTTTCAAAAGTTTCTACTTGTAAGTTATGTATGATCAAATTGAGTTGTTTTCATTTTTTATTTTAAATTTAATATTAATGAAAATTAAATTAAATATCATTTAAAAATCTCGAAAAAACCATATATTTATAATTATAATTATATTCTATTTTATTTTTATTTTTATTTTTGAATGCTTGTACTTAGAAAGTTGTTTTAGTAAAACTTATTTGACAACTTACATGTTTTACATTTTACTAAAACAATTGTTTTTGCCTATTCAAGGCTTTGATGGGTTGATTGATTGTTAAACATTCTTACCATGCAATGACGCCCATATGATTTTGCACAAGGTCTGCACACATTTTTTCCTAGGTTTTTTCTACATTGTTATGACACCCAAACAAATATTGTTAAGGGGTATTTAACATTTTTTCATCTATAGATTAAAGATGATGTTCACATAATAGGTTGGAGAATTTCAAAATGTGTGCATAAATAAATTTTGTAGAAAAGAAGAACATAGGAAATACTCCCTTTTTCATTTGGCGATCATCTTGGGAATTGATTTTGTTTAACCTTCAATTGTAACATGGATTTGATTTTTTTGTGTGGATTTTTTAATGTACATATTTGGAAGTTTCTTTTCTACATTATCAATTTGAAATTTCAAGTAGGATATTGATATGGATTTGATCTAACCTATAAAATAATCTAATTTTGATTACTAGGAAGTTTGGAATATCAAGGCATACCAATTCTATAATTCTATAGCAAGGTTTGGAATGTCTAAAATTGTTACAAGAAATATACATAAACAAATAGATCAAAGAATGTATTAGGATTCAAAAGGGCAAAAAATTAATGCATCAAGATTGATACATACCAATGAACATCGATTAAACACAACATGCAATTGGTGTTAGAATAAAAGGAAAAATTAATAATGTAGGTGAAATTGCAAGTCAAAGGATGTTGACCAATATAGAAAATCAATGTATTAAAAATTCACTAAACTAGCATGAAAATTTGTTTGAAATAGAAGGTGCAAATATAACAAGATCAAATATTCAAGTTGTAGATGATGGGTTTGGACTATCAATAGATCTAGAGCAAATGGTTCGATAGAAGGAATTTCAACTTTTCATGCCATGACACATTATATGAAAATTTTACTTGATATTCCACAAATCAAGAACATTGATTCATAATCATGGGTATGAGACATGCCATGATTCACACACTCCACACCCCAAAACCAAGCATAATTTAATGTATATAACCTATTATCCAAAAGTTTGCTAGCAAATTTGAACTTACATGGACTATGACACATTATGGAGTAAAGTGACAACAATGTAAATTAAGCAAATGACATTCAACATCAACCCTGGGAATGTGATTTTTGTTCAATATTGTTTCCAATTTTGTAATTATCAAAGTGCCTGAATGGATATAATTGTTGTTGTCACATTAATGGTGAATGTTGTATATCTAATATAGATGTTTGCAAGGAGAAAATCTATTATGTATGTTTTAGGCTTGTATGAATTCCAATAAGGGCACATTCATATCAGTTTTTGGGAAATGGAATCATTATACACATTTTTTTAATGTTTGGAGAATATAAAATTTACCAACATTTTAGCTTGGATGAGAAAGGGGTAAATGCAAGCTACGGTGGTTCACTTTTGTGACAAAACAATGTTTTGCCCTTAAGTATCATTTATTCAAATGCTCGTGGTGATTGATATATCTTTAGATCTACTAATTGAGACTTGGATCTGAACTAACAAATTCATTATGAAAAGCAATGTGTGGTTACTTATTGATTATTATTATTTTATTAGTAATAATGAACTTTTGAAATCAAAAAATATAAACTAGTCGTTTGATTGAAATATCACAAAATGAAAAAAAATTATATTTATTCACATTCTAAATTTGTTATTGAAACTCAATATATAATGTTATAAAGATGATAAATTCATATGAAAAATCTTTTCTTTGAAAACTTTAATTGTTTAATAGTTGTTTGGTTGTTTTTCAAAATTTTTGTCCCAAAAACATATTTTTTGAAAGTTTTAGATAGGGCATTATTCCTTTGAATTTTATGGGTTTTTTTTTTAGGATTTTCAAATCAAAAAATGACATCAGCTACATTAAATACTAGTTTTCACATAGATTTGGGAATGTTTGTCGATGATTGAACACGTATTATTCAAATATTAAAATACTAATATTTTAAAAAATAACAACCATGTTCATTTGAATCATTTTTAAAAATCTTGTATAAACTTATAGGGAGTGCATTTTCTATCGTTTTTGAGCCACTGTATTGTGCATTCACCCAAAGGTGCATTTGAACAATCATATTCCAAGAGAATGTTATGACATACATGCTAACAAAAATCTGGGGTGCATTGTCATGCCTTATGTTCCCTATCCAAAGTGAACATGACACTAGATAGCATGTGGTGCACATTAGAGCCAATTATGAAGTGAAGATGATGGGACACATGCATAAGTAAAAAATTTGGGCAATCTCTAATATCATAGTACCATTTCGGCATAAATTAAATGATTTTTCATTTTTTTGATGAAGTTTCTTTTGGTAAACCTAGATTTCATTGGCTCTACCCAAAGGGAAGAGACATCACATGCATGTAGGATTGGGGATCCAAACTTGAAAGTGGTTGAGGCAATTTCTTCAAAATGGTTGTTTGTACCACCCTTGAACGGGTATAAAAAATATCCTTGGATAGTACCTGAGCATCATTTGAGTATCCTTATCCAACCTCTCAAGGTATCACTTTGAGTGCTACCCTGATCGAAAACCTGGTCATTGGTTCTCACTAGTGTGAGAACCGGATGATGAGGATTGACTTTATATATATACATTGAGACCCAGGTGAGGTAAAACCCCATTACCCGGGTCAGGTTCTCAGACTACTATTGCAAACAGGGTTTAATGCCCAAGGTTGTACATTTCATGGAGAAGATTCGAGAATAATTATAGTAGTTGTACGTGTAAGTATATGTAGCAGCAGTGAAGACGTTCCGAAATAAAAGGAAAGATAGGATAAAACTCAGTTTCCCACAAAAATTGATGGTTTTTTGAGCTTCACCCCACCCCCTCCACCCATTCTGAATGCTAATGTACTTTTTAGCAGGTTTTATTTTGAATCTCACCAGATCATGAATGAAGCTGCTTAGGGGGTGGTAGACTTGTCCATAGATGACGCCCTTCAATGGTGCAGCTGTTTCTGCTGCTACCAACTTTGAAATGAAGGTCTCTTTTGCATCTTCACAAATTTCCCATCGTTGCAGAAATTGTCGTTGGAGCTGTTTGTATCCTGAGTGGCATCGCGGTTGTTTCCACTCTTGCTTGCAATGGTGATGTTTTGTTTGTCGATTTGCCTTCTTGCAAATATGAGAATAGCTATGGAAAAATCAGGGCTAGTTTTGGCGGTGAAGAAACTGCACTTGCAGAGAAGAAGTAATAACATCAGGTGCTTAATTTTTGTTTTATTTGTTCGTTTGTCTTTTTGTTCTCATGGCTCTTGGAGAAAAGCTCAATTCATTTTCGTGACAAATGCTTTGTGAAACTTGTTGATTGAAGTTCCTGTATCCAGAAGGTTTTCATGTCAGGAAACACGAATGGGATCAGAACCCTGTATTTATTCAGTAAGCCGTTGGATATCAATTTGAATCCTTTATTATCTTGAGAGTAGATGCCCTAAACAAGGTCTCTTGAGGACTATCCTGACATTGTCAAATTGATTTTTTCTCAATAACTTTGGTTTTGAAGTGGATTTGTTGCAGGGTTTATTTTTCAGTGATTTGAATTTTGCAAGAAAAGCGATTTTGAACTGAAGGGAAATGATGTGTTGGAGATGCAGGAGGGGTTAATTCAATCTCCTAATAAACCAGGTAGGGATGCTGTAATTGCTGGAGTTGCATATGTTGGTTATGCTCGCAAGGTACACTCTTTAAGACCTTGGGTCTTTTTAACGAAAATGCTAAGTTTCCTGTGTGCTTACCAGTGTTGGTCTGGTATGTAGAAGCTTGTGCCTTGTATCAACACTGGTATCAAGGACCCTACCAGGCTAGTAGAACTGGGGCAATACTAGCCTTATAGGGACCTCAGTTAAGACCAGCCTTGGACCAGTTTTATACCAGAGATCATATACCTGCCTCATACCAGCCCAAAATCAGTCTTGGACTCAATATTAGGACCAGGCTGTTTTGAAAAGACCAAATACCAGGACCAGGTTGGTATGAAAATTTCAGAAAGTACCCAATACTAGGACCAGTCTGGTGTGAAAATTTCATAAAGTACCCAATACCATGACCAGTCTAGTATGTTCAAAAGTTGATACCAGATCAACACTGGTCTTTGTCTTCTTCCTTCCTCTTGAATCATTGATAGCCTTGTAGTGTATTCTTACTTGTCATAACCTATTGCAATTGCTGGCACCATATTGGATGTCAATTGTGTAAGTGTAATTTTAAAATGCGTTTTTCTTTTCACCTCATGTAGATGTGGGTTATCTACTAGCCATGGGATATTTCTTTCCATCTCCTATCGAAGGTTTTTAAGTGGCCCTTGATAAAAGAAAAGACAGTACACCCAGCAAATTCTTCTTTCAGGATTGTTGCTAAATTCTCCTGGGTGAACTTTGTGAGGTATGGAAACAGATTGTGTCAGAGTATCTTGAGGAGATCGGAGAAAGAAACTGAAATGCCATGTTGGGTAATGAGTCTAGCAACAAACTGGAGCACTACCCTTCCTTGTTACTGGTTGCTTTACAAGAAGCTATTGCCTCAGGAGTCCGTAGGAGTAAAGGATGGGCAATGCTCTACTGTGACCAGAACTTGTGTCCGGGTTTTTTTGGCTGTGTGAACAAGACTCTTCTGGTGGCTGGATGAAGAGATAACCTGATGGATGGATGACTGTGCAGATTTGGACTGGCAGAAAGTGCCAAGATGGAAGATGGTTTGTAATCATGAGGCGTGGAGCAGGCTGCAATGCTCCCGCTTCTATTTCCTTCTTGTTTTTGATGTTGCTTGTTGTTTGCAGATTATGGGTTTTGGATTGCATTCTTCACAATTTGGATGGCGCTCGGCGTTGATCGATTGGTTCTTTGCATAACTTCTTGGACGTATGTGAAGGGAAGGAAGTGCGGACTGTCAAGATAAGAAGGGAGCTTCTTGAGATGAGAAGCTAAGTTCCGAGATTAGAAACTGAGTTGTTTTTCAAAATTTGTCATGGATGTTTTATCAATTTTCTGGTGTGGTTTGGTCTGGTTTTTCAATAAGAGGTTTGTTAGTGTTTCTTGTGAGGGAAGAATGCCTTAGCGTTGTGAAAATTGGTCAAGTAGAGAACTTTGTATCTCCATTGCGCCTTAGTTCTCTTATAGAAATAGACAGACTATAATGCTTAGTGTAGGGACTGATTGAAGAAGGTGATGAAAACTTCAGGGGTTTTGTGATCGGCTATTCGTGGCAATTGGGACTGTGATGGGGATGAATTTCACAATGTCGGGGTACTGTGGGATCTGGTCTGAAGGGAAATGATTGTGTACCAAAACAGTTTTGGGATTCTGAAGATGCATTTGTAGTGGGTGGTTTGGGTGCTCATTCCTTCTTATTGTTCAACCTCTTGGGTTTCAAGCTGTGGGGAATTATGGCGGTGTTCATACTCTGGAGCTGGGGGTTGGGTTCATAAATTGCCATGTTTAGACCAGTTGGGCTCAAGAGAGAGAAGCTGGAGAGTACTGATTCTTCATGGTCCATAGTCTATAGTTTTAGTGTTGTATGTAGTAATTAGGCTCAGTGTTGAGTTGCTGTTACACCTCTCTGTGAATTTCAAGAGAGACAAAATCTCCTTTGATTTTTATCTAAGCAAATATGGTTTTATTGTAGCCCTCTCTTTTGGTGACACTAGTACGATGATGATGATGAGTGATGATACACCAGGAGCATTGCCCATCCTTTACTCCATCATCATCTTTTGTCTGTGGGATTAGAACTTGCAGATTTTTTCAATTTAGAAGTTTTTCTGCCCCACATATTCTCAATGGTGTTCCCAATTTGTCTCCATGTTTTTGCTAAGTTTTCTTGTAGAGCCTGTCCAATAGCCCGATGTAAACCCTTGCTTGGCCAAGATGAAACTTTGAGGTGCAAGCAGTGCAGCTTAGTAAATAGATGATGTGCTTGAACTCTTTATTGAAGAAAAACTGTGTAGGGTAATGACCAAGAATGGGGCTATGTGGGAATGTGGGCCCTGCACAAGGCAGGAGCTGAGCATGGCACCCAAATTTCAAGAGTAGCCACCTTGGAGGTCCTTACTCCGTACCGATGTTGGCTAGTTATTGAGTTTTGACTTGGGTATCAACTTGTTTATTGATAACCACCAAGCTGGTTACTGATTTTTGGGATAATTGGTTAAATTGATAATTCCCTTGTATTGAAATTTCAAAAATCTAATAGCCTGCATGGATGACACAATTACAATCCAAATAGGTTATCAAACTTAAAACACTAATACAATAAATTTAAAGTACAGGAAAAGTAATATTAATAATTTTAATTTAAAACTTCTTATAACTAGTTAGTACTTAGCATGATAACAGGTGATTACTTCATAACTTACCCTTATGCATATTTAATTTTTTTGACAAACTATTTTGCATTTTCTTTTTTGATATTGATATTGATAACTTGTGTGGTCTTAAAAAAATTTATAAAAAAAACCTACCTGGTGGTTATTGTAGTACCTTTTCAGGTTTAGTAGAAATTATATTGTTTTTTAAAATGCCAAAATTTTAGAAAATTAAGGTCCTTTCTTGTTGAAAATTTTAAAAAATTATTGTTTACTGAAGTTGAAATTTCATAGCAATCCTAAACAATTTAAATTTTTTCTCTTTTGTTGTTAAACACCCCTTAATGAGCTCTATCTTGTGCTTGTTATGGGCTTGACAATGCAGACCTATGGAGGATTGCTTTCTATTGTAAGACTTTTTAGTTTTTTCTTTTTGACTGTGTATGCAATAAATCTAAACAATGAACAATGTTTTTAAGTGCCTGATGATATGATAGTTGTTAGTGCTATACTTCCTGCAGGGGAGGATCTGGGATCAAAACTTGCATTGTGAAACAAAACATTTGCACAAAACATTGGTGATGAACATCATGCGGATATTTTAAAATTTAAATGAAGTTTTGTTGAATTTTTTCTCTTTTTGACATCCAAATCAATTTTCCAAAATAAAATAATTATTTGGCAGTAAGATGCCGAACTTGAAAAGGTACTATGGTATTAGAAAAAAACAATAGCTGGTCAACATTAGTCCTTACTTGGCATAAAGAATAGGTCAAGTTCTTTTTTCATAAATGCACATTGATTACATGGTTGTGATTCATTGAAGAGGAAAGGAAAAGGCTTCAATGTAAGGTGCCATCCTCTTTTGAGGCATAATTTTTTATTTAAATAAGGCAACTATGCTAAGGTAAGTGAACTTTAAAATGTAAGTTCCTTAAAATGGATAGTGATTTTTCTCATTAAAGCACATTCTTGGTTTCTTAAAATGGTTTCTTAATCAGAATTACTATAATTAATTAGGCTAATAACATATTTAACACTAGAAGGTGGGTCCAAATAATAAATTGAAGACAACCGTACCATAGTGTACCATTAGTTTCCTCATTCAAAACAAAATGAATACTTCACTTTTTTTCAAAAAATTGAATTCGTTTTTTGATTTTAAAATTATATATATTTTCATCATCTACTATAATATTGTGATATGTGTAATGAAATTATTTAGAGTGGAGCCTATGATGATTTTCAACATGTCAACTTAACATTTTCACAAAATTTCATTTGAAATTTTGAGGATTATTTAATAACAAAATTGACCTTAGGGTAAGGTATTTAACAAAAAGTGAACATTTGTTGCAAATTGATTGACAATTTCATATATTGATCTCAACTATTTTTCTCATTAATCACATCATTATGATATATTGTTCTAGGCCAATCTTGCAACATGCAACCACACAAATTATATTATGATAATATTATACATGTCAATATGGTAGTCAAAATATATTACACAACATTATAGCATATACATAATGCATATTGAAAACATGTTAACATACATTTTGTTAGAATAATATTATGATTATAATACATGACTACCGTGTTGGCAATTTCCCAATTATGATTACATGTAATAAAAGTTAAACAAAAGAGGGTGTAAGACTATGGGATCGGCAACCTTATTATTATCAAGGAAAGGGTTGTTAGGCATGAAGAAATAAAAAGAAAAATAGAAAGACTTGAAGATAGGGATTGTCTTTTGTTTGTTTATTGTTTCTCTTTTCTTGATGAAGATAACAATTGATTCAAGAATTGTGGTCTTGGTAGGAAGTAATTTGGATCAACTTTGTGATGTCCAAATGATGTTTTGTTTGGCTTGCTTATTGCTTGTGTGGACTATTGTGCATTCCCTCATCAAATTTGCCCAATTATAAAATGTTTTTGTGAATGATTTCATTGCTATAGTTTCCTTTTGTAAGGTAAATTTGTTTCAAATGCATTGCATGTCAAAACTTCCAAGTTCAAAAGAGATGCCTTTAAACATTTCAATGGGTTATTGGAATACATTGATGATACCATCTCCATGAGATGGGTCATAGATTTGAATATTGAGATTGATCACCTATTGACTTTTGAATTGTGGAGGGGACACATTTGGGCAAGATACAAAAACCATGCCACTTTTAATTTAGCTTCTTTGCAACTCGAATTGTTTATGCCAAGGCAATGGTTGAAGTGAAATTTTAATATGCATTCGTAGACTTTGAAAAATTGATCTTTGGACTTGGTAATTGTTTCCCTTTTTATGAATTGATGGATGTATTTGGGGTGATCTATCCTTAATATTGGTTGGGCCCTAACCTAAAACTTTCTTTTAGTTGCACCTTAATGTGATCAAAGATGTTTATTGTGTGCCAAAAAAATGTGGCCTTAAAGGGGTGTGCATTTCATTAATTTTGGACTTGATGGCTTTAAATATGTAACAATTATAATTTTTTTTAAATGATGAAAAACAATTACAATGGTGTAATGGTTGAACTTCACTTTAGAAACTCCTTCACATGCTTGTGGAAGCAATTGACCACCTACCAAATTATTGTGCAAACAATTTCAAAGTACATCAAGTTGGCTAAAGAAATTGCAATCATGTAATAAGTGAAAAATGAATGGTGTTTCAATACATTGAGTTTTATGTTCACTCAAAAGTTCTATATTCTTGAAATTTTTCCTTATGATGGAGCTATTTGAAGAATGGAAGGTTATTTGTTGCCAATATGCAATTAATGTTTAATTTTGATATTGTGAAACACCATTTTTGCAATTAGGCAATGCATATGTAGCATACCATTTTTTCTCGAGTTTGTTGGTTTGTCATTTTTTTTTTGAAGTTTTTGTTTCGATTTTGAAATCTTATTAAACTTGCTATGTTGTAAGTTGTAACTTGTGTGATGATAAGCTTTCAAGTTTTAGTGATAGTTTTAGTTTATGATGACTTTTGTTTCCATGAACTTGGTCACTTTGCCTTCAACCATATGCAATTCTACAAGGATATTTCAAATTTCAAGGTTGTGAAAATTATTTAATACTAACTTTTTTTTAGTGTTGTTTTCTTGGAGGTCGCAAAATTTATTTAATATTAATCTTTTTTTTTTTGGTTGTTTTTTTGTGTTGTCTTCTTGGAGGTTGCAAAAATTATTTAATATAAACATTGGTTTTTTTATGTTGTCTTGCTTGTATGTGTAGGTACACCATGTGCTACTCATTAAGGTTTGATTCTCTCACATGGTTGTTCTTAATTATTTGAAATAAAAAAATTCAAGTTGGCCATGTATCTAAGAAAAAATATTCAATCTCATCAATGAAAAAATCATTATCTATTCATTGTAGCCCATACATCTACTAAAATTAAAGTCACTTTGCTAATGCAAAGGTAAAATTAAAAAAGGCAATTGCTTAGATCTTTCTTCCTTGTTTTGTATGCAGCCAAACCATTTTGACAACTCTTAGCTTAAAGTACTCAAATTGCTGTCCCAAGCGTCCACTAGGTAACACCCTGCAAGGAAGTTCCCAGGAGCGTATCCTAGAAGCCTCTAATAGCCTTGCATTTATTTTCCATAGCCATGGAAGTCACAAATGGGGGTAAAAACGACAACAAGAAACCTGCAGCAGCTGCTCGAGTACAATTGCACACTGAAGATTGAATGATCGACTACCATTCCCTTTTATAGCTTTCTACAGCTAGCTTGGGTAATGAGGAGTCGATCCTCACTATAGAATTCAGGGCGCAGGTGTGGAAATTAGAAAAAGCTTGTGTCTGATTTACGGGAAAAACATTCATGGATAACTGAAGAGACGTATATTTTGGAATTCGAAATTGATCCTAATGAGCTGTCTCTTTGACTAGGATCCATGTACTAGGCTCCTGGTACGTAGACCTACCAATTCTTGGGTTTTTAGTTGCCAAGTCCTATTAATATACCCGATGGTGAATTGTGACAAACGATGATTTTAGTTTCTGGACTTTGGAGCTGAGTGTTGCACTGATACATATAGACTACAACTTGGGTATAGGCATACAATATTGATATGAGTACTAATATTGAAAAACATACCAGTCAGGTGTGACCTGAGGAAATACCTGCCTTATACCATATGTGCAAAAATCAGGCAGGACCAGTCTTATAATGAGAGATGCTAAATACATCCCCATCGAGCTCTGTCCGGCGCATGTACGCAACACAGTTCTACATGTTCTTTTATTCAGCAAAAGAACTGTAAATGTACTTCGCATTTTAGGTTTCTGCCAGGCTAATGAGTTTTGTTTTGCTGATGTAAGCAGATTCAAGCTCGAGATCTCCTAAGAATAGAACATGGCATAGGTTCAAGCACTGAGGGAGGTTTGAGTTCTTTTCTATTTAAATAACTCCTACAGTCAAAAAGTCGAACCCTGCGGCAGAACCACAGGGTTCTCAGCAGGGCTGCACTGTTAGGCCCAGAAAGGGCGCTGGACAGAGCTCAATGGGGGGGGCGGGGGGGGGGGGGGGGGGGGGGGGGGGT
>Ga0116231_10011832_pt1 | contig 13188 bp, 14 predicted proteins | sample S1TSphgellanicum_2_FD_89695 | JGI IMG/M metagenome (GOLD analysis project Ga0116231, IMG submission 89695) | Host-associated microbial communities from peat moss isolated from Minnesota, USA - S1T2_Fd - Sphagnum magellanicum MG | ecosystem: Host-associated > Plants > Peat moss > Unclassified... | reverse complement strand
GCCGCCCGCACGGTCCGCACGATATCGATCTCGCCAGGACCGTTGATGGCCTTGCGCAGACGGCGAATATGCACGTCGACCGTGCGCGGCTCGACATGGATGTCGCGGCCCCAGACGGCGTTCAGCACGTCCTCGCGCGAAAACACCCGCTTGGGGTGGCGGAGGAAGAATTCCAGCAGGCGGAACTCGGTCGGGCCGAGGTGCAGGGCGCGGCCGTTGCGCAGCACGCGGTGCGAGGAGGGGTCGAGCGAGATATCGTGGAAATTCAGTTTGAGTTTGGTCGGCACCGAGCCTGCGCGGCGCAGCAGCGCGCGGATGCGGGCGATGAGGGATTCGGTCGAGAAGGGCTTGGTGATGTAGTCGTCGGCGCCGGTATCGAGGCCACGGACCGCGTCCTGGTCCTCGGCGCGGGCGGTGAGCATGATCACGGGCAGGGTGCGCGTCGCGGGGCGGCGGCGGAGCTGGCGGCAGAGCTCGATGCCCGACATCGTCGGCAGCATCCAGTCCAGGAGCAAGAGATCAGGCGGCGCTTCGGTGATCCGGGTGAGCGCTTCGCCGCCATCGCCCGCGTCCTCGACCCGGAAACCCTGTTTTTCCAGGTTGTAGCGCAGCAGGGTGACTAACGGCGCCTCGTCCTCGACAATCAGAATATACGGCTTATTCGACTCGTTCATCGTTCATCCGGAAGTGGTGGCGTGGACATAGGCGGAGGTCTGGTCGCCTTTGGGCCGGAAGTCAGGCAGGTTTTCCCCGGTCACGGCATAGTAGGTGAGTTCGGCGATGTTCGTCGTATGGTCGCCGATGCGCTCGAGGTTCTTGGCGATGAACATCAGGTGCGTGCAGGCGGTGATGCTGCGCGCGTCTTCCATCATATAGGTGATGAGCTCGCGGAAGATGGTGTTGTAAAGGTCGTCCACCATCTGGTCGGCGCGCCACACGGCGATCGCCTTCTGCGGGTCGGCTTCACCCACGGCGTCGATGCTGGATTTGAGGTTCTGCTGCACCAGCAGGGCCATCTGGCCGAGGCCCGAGAGCGAGAACGAACTCGCCACCTGGTTGATGACGAGGCTGCGCTTGGCGATGTTGGCGGCGTAGTCGCCGATGCGCTCGAGGTCGGTGATCACTTTGAGCGCCTGCACGACCTGGCGGAGGTCATCGGCCACCGGCTGGCGCAGGGCCAGCAGACGGACGGCGAATTGCTCGATCGCGTGTTCCTCGGTGTCGATCTGCGGGTCCATCTCGACGACCCGGGCGGCGACGGTGGGTTCGCGTTCCAACAGCGCTGTGGCGGCGTCGGCGACCGCGCGCTCGACGAGGCCGCCCATGCCCGCGATCATGTCGCGCAGTTTTTTGAGGTCAACCTCGAAGCTGGTCACGATATGCTTGGGCTCATCGACCATCTTTATATTCCCTGGCAATTCAGCCGAAGCGGCCGGTGATGTATTCCTGCGTCCGGCGCTCGCGGGGCGCCGTGAAGATCTGGCTGGAGGGCCCGACCTCGACCAGTTCGCCGAGGTAGAAGAAGGCGACCTGGTCGGCGCAGCGGCCCGCCTGCTGCATGTTATGAGTCACGATAATGATCGTGAAATCTTTTTTCAGCTCGTCGACCAGTTCCTCGATCTTCAGAGTGCTGATCGGGTCGAGCGCGCTGGTCGGCTCGTCGAGCAGGAGCACTTCGGGGCGCACGGCGATCGAGCGGGCGATACAGAGGCGCTGCTGCTGGCCGCCGGAGAGGCCGAGGGCGGAGGTCTGCAGGCGGTCCTTCACCTCGTTCCACAGGGCGGCGCGGGTGAGCGACCATTCGACGCGCTCGTCGAGCTCGGCTTTCGAAAGTTTCTCGTGCAGGCGGACGCCGAAGATGACGTTCTCGTAGATCGATTTCGGAAACGGCGTGGGTTTCTGGAACACCATGCCGACCCGGCGGCGCAGCTGGTTGAGATCCTGGCCGGGCGCGATGATGTTCTGGCCGCCGATGATCACCTCGCCCTCGGCGCGCTGGCCGGGGTAGAGGTCGTACATGCGGTTGAGGATGCGCAGCAGCGTGGACTTGCCGCAGCCGGACGGGCCGATCATGGCCGTCGTTTTGCGGTCGGCATAGTCGATGCTGACGTTTTTCAGCGCGTGCGTGGCGCCGTAATAGAAGTTGAGGTTCCGGATCGAGACGCGGGCGTCGCCGTCGGCGAGCGGGCCGCTTAGGTGATGCGGGAACGTCGCTTCGGCGTTGGGGTGATTGGCGATTTCCATGAGCGCCTCCTTAGGGAAGTTCTGTGACGGTACGATGACAGTAAGGTTAAGGTTCGATGACCGGATCGCCACTCCTGGCCCTCACCCTCACCCAGCCCGGTAATATGAGCAAGCCCTTCGGGCGCAAACGGTACGCTCCCAAAAGTTTTTTGCTCTTTTTTTCAACCAGCCAGCGCTTTCTATCGATGCGCGCCGCCGCCCGGCGCGCGTCGCTTATGCCTTAACAACCTTAGGCGGCAACGCCAGCGCCAATGACAATTCCTTCAACCGCGCTGCCGTTGTGGGCGCCGGCGCACCCATCATCAGGTCCTCGCCCTGCTGGTTGAGCGGGAAGGCGATGACCTCGCGGATGTTGGGCTCATCGGCGAGCAGCATGACGATGCGATCGATCCCCGGGGCTGAGCCGCCATGCGGCGGCGCGCCGTAGCGAAAGGCGTTCAGCATCCCGCCGAAGCGCGCTTCCACCTCACCTGCGCCATAGCCCGCGATTTCGAAGGCGCGCAGCATGATGTCCGGCCGGTGGTTACGGATGGCGCCCGAGGACAGCTCGATGCCGTTGCACACGATATCGTACTGGAACGCCTTGATCGTCAGCGGGTCCAGCGTGTTCAGCGCCTCGAGCCCGCCTTGCGGCATCGAGAACGGGTTGTGCGAAAAGGCGATCTGCTTGGTGTCCTCGTCGAGCTCGTACATCGGGAAATCGACGATCCAGCAGAACTTGAAGTCGCCGGCCTTGATCAGCCCGAGATCATTGCCGAGCCGCGTGCGCACCGTTCCTGCGAATTTGGCGGCGTCCAGCGGCCGGCCGGCTGCGAAAAACACCGCGTCCCCGGCGGCCAGGCCGCAGGCGGCGCGGATCTGCTCGGCGCGCTCGGGTGCAAGGTTCTTGGCGATCGGCCCCTGTGCGCCGGCCTCCGCGAAGGTGATGTAGCCGAGCCCGCCGGCGCCTTCGCCGCGCGCCCAGTCGTTCAGCTTGTCGAAGAAGGAGCGCGGGTGGGCGCCGGCACGGGGGGCAGGGATGGCGCGCACGATGCCGCCGGCCTCGATGATTTTGGCGAACAGCCCGAAGCCTGAGCCGCGGAAGGCGTCCGTGACATCGGTGATGACCAGCGGGTTGCGCAAATCCGGCTTGTCGGATCCGTATTTGAGCAGCGACTCGTCATAGGGAATGCGCACGAAGGGCGGCTTGCTGACGCCGCGCCCGGCCGCGAACTCCTCGAATACACCGGCGATGACGGGTTCGATGGTGTTGAACACGTCCTCCTGGGTGACGAAGCTCATCTCGAAATCGAGCTGGTAGAATTCGCCCGGGCTGCGGTCCGCGCGCGAGGCCTCGTCACGGAAACAGGGTGCGATCTGGAAATAGCGGTCGAACCCCGCCACCATCAGCAGCTGCTTGAACTGCTGCGGCGCCTGCGGCAGGGCGTAGAATTTGCCGGGATGGTTGCGGGCGGGGACGAGGAAGTCGCGCGCCCCTTCGGGCGAGGAGGCGGTGAGGATCGGCGTCTGGAATTCGGTAAAGCCGCTCTCGATCATGCGGCGGCGGAAGGACGCGATGACCCCGGCGCGCAGCAGGATGTTCTTGTGAACCTGCTCGCGCCGCAGATCCAGAAACCGGTATTTTAAGCGCAAATCGTCGGGGTAGGTCTCGTTCCCCGCAACCTGGATGGGCAGGACATCGGCGGCGGACTGCAGCACGAGGTCTTCCACCCGCAGCTCGATCTCGCCGGTCGGGAGCTTGGCGTTGGCCGTGCCGGCCGCGCGCTCGACCACGGTGCCGGTGACAGTGACGACGGATTCGACCCGCACCCCCTCGGCGGCGGTGAATGCGGCCGAGCCCGCCGCGAACACGCATTGCGTCAGCCCGAAATGGTCCCGCAGGTCGATGAACAGCAGCCCGCCATGGTCGCGCTTGGCGTGCACCCAGCCGGACAGGCGGGCGCTCTGCCCGATATCGTTCGCGCGCAAGGCGGCGCAGTGATGGGTGCGGTAGGCGTGCGTGTGCTGGTCCATGGGAGGGGAAAGAAACCGCGCCCTCTTCCCTGTCAAGCCGCCGGGTGTTTAAGGAGGGTATGGATCAACCCGCTACGGCCTTCATCACCACCACCGCCGAATTATCCGCCCTTTGCGACCGACTGGCCCAAGAGGAATTCGTCACGGTCGATACCGAATTTATGCGCGAACGCACCTACTACCCGGAGCTCTGCCTGGTCCAGCTGGCCGGCACCGCGGATGTCGCGGTGGTGGACGCACAGGCGAAGGGGATCGACCTTGCTCCCCTGGGCGCGCTTTTGGCCAAACCCGATGTCGTCAAAGTCTTCCATGCGTGCCGGCAGGACGTGGAGATTTTCCTGCTGATGTTCGATGCGGTGCCGGCCAACCTGTTCGATACGCAGGTGGCCGCCATGGTGGCGGGTTTCGGCGACCAGGTGGGGTACGACGCGCTGGTGCAGGCGCTGACCGGCGGGCATATCGACAAGGCGCACCGCTTCTCGGACTGGTCGGCGCGGCCGCTCACCAAGGCGCAGATCGACTACGCCGCCGCCGACGTCACGCATCTGCGCGTGGTATATGAACGGCTGGTGGCGCGGCTGCGCGTCGATGGCCGGATGGACTGGGTGGGCCAGGAAATGGCCGCCCTCGCCGACCCCGACACCTACCGCGTCAACCCCGAGCGGGCGTGGGAGCGGCTCAAACTGCGTACGGGCAACCGGCGGCAGCTGGCGCTGGTCCAGGCGATCGCGGCCTGGCGCGAGCGCGAGGCGCAGCGGATCAACATCCCCCGCCAGCGGCTGGTGAAGGACGAACAGATCCCCGAGATCGCGGCCCTCGCACCTGTGGATGCGGAGGCGCTGGGCAAGGCGCGCGGCATTTCCACCGGGTTCGCGCAAGGAAAATCCGGGCAGAGCCTGCTGGCGGTGATCGCGGCGGCGAAGGCGCTGCCGGAGGATGAGCTGCCCCGGACCGAACGGCCCCGGGACGCGCCGCGCGCCTCGCCCGCACTGGTGGCGCTGCTAAAAGTGCTGCTCAACGCGGCGGCGGAGCAAAACAACGTGGCCGCGCGGCTGGTCGCGAGCGCGGACGACATCGAGGCCCTGGCGCTGGACGAAACCGCGGCGAACCCGGCGCTGGAAGGCTGGCGGCGGGAGATGTTCGGCGAGGATGCGCTGCGGTTGATCCACGGGGAGATCGCGCTGTCGGCGCAGGGCAAGCGGGTTAAGATTGTTGAGGTTTAGAACAGGGAAGGAAGGACTACTTTTTGTGAACAAAAAGTAGCAAAAAAACTTTGCGAATTTTGGGTTATGGGCTGTGGCTACGCCAATGCCTTTGGCCCAGCGGCGCAGACGTCTTTTGCTGCCGCCGCCCGCGGAGGGCTTTTTTGAAAATGAGGCGCTTTCTTACGTCTCCTTACCGTTGGAAAATTTGGCGTCTGTAAGGAATTTTCCGGCAGTTTCGTGGCATGATCACCAGTAAGCTCACCTCCAAGGCCCAGACCACCATTCCGCAGGCCGTGCGAAAACATCTTGGGCTGCAGGAGGGCGATCTGCTTGGCTTCGCCATCGAGGGGGAGCGTGTGTTGCTTTGCAAACCCTCTCCTCCCGCCGTCGACGACCAGGCGCTGCTGGCGGAGTGGGAGAGCGAGGCCGACCGGCGGTCCTATGACGGTCTTTAAGCGCTGGGACATCGTCAAAATCCCATTCCCCCTCAAACAACTGCCGGTGCGCGAGCGCCGGCCCGCACTCGTCATCGTCGCCGGCGAAATCTTTAAAAACCACGGCCTGCTCTGGGTGGTCATGATCACCAGCGCGAAAAACCGCGGCTGGCCGGGGGATATCGAGGTGAAGGACCTGATCGCATCGGGGCTCGGCGTGCCCTCCGTCATTCGCACCGCGAAAATCATCACGATCGAAGGGCGGAACGCGGACGTGATCGGGGCACTGATCGGGCCGGAAAGGCGGGCCGTGAGCGAGCAGGTTTTTGCGAATATGGGGTTGACGGGGGCGGTGTCGGCGTAAGGGGAAGTAAGGACTGGTTTTTGTGAACAAACAGCCCTCGCGCGGTCGGCGGTTGTCCAAAGAAAATTGGGCCATCGGATCCGGCGGCGCACCAGCACTTACAAGCGTTCTACCAGACCGTTTTTACGTGCGGATATTCCGTTAACGCCGGCACCTTTGTAACGAGAGCACACCCGAACCGGCGGGCGGTGGCGGCGAGCAGGCGCGCTGTGGCGCTGCTCAGGACCGGGGCGGGCAGGGCTGCGGATTGCACGGCGATCTCGTTGTCCAGCGGCACGAACCTGATCTCCGGGATGGCGCCGATGCAAGCGAGCCAGGCGCTGGGCTCCATTTTGAGTCCGAGTTTGCCGCGGCTGGCGAAAGTTGCGACCTCCCAGGCCGACACCGCGGAGATGAGGATGGCGCCGCCGGGCCGTTCGGCCTCGATAGCGGCGAGGGCGCGGACCGAGAGCTCGGCGTGGCGGTTGACCCACCAGATGAGGGCGGACGTGTCCAACAGGACCATGTTTACGTGCCGAACTCGATGGTTTCGGGGTCGAAAAACACGACGGAGCCGCGCAGGGCGTCCAACGGGTCGGCGCTGGGCGGGCGGTAGCGCCGGATTTCGATTCGTGGTTCGCCATTATCGGTGATGACGAGGGCGCGGCCGGTCGCCTCGATGTCGCGAAAAATTTCCAGGGCGCGCGCTTTGAACTGGGATTTTGAGATTTTGTTCATGGCTGCCCCTAGTCATACCCCATGGTCACTAAGGAATTCTTAACGAAACCGAGATCTTGGTCCGCTCACAACCATAGTCACGCCGCCTGGTCACCCACGAAATCTTCATAAACACCCGAAACGAAGGAGCGTTTCCCTCCTATCAGCCTTCAAGACGCGCGAGCGTCTCTGTGTCCGGCGCGCCCTCGAAATACTTGTCCAACGCGGCCTGAAACAGCGGGTTGTCCGCGATGGCGGCGAACAGCGTCATGCAGGAACGGAATTTTATCGCATCGATACCGCCCAGGATCTCCGCGGCCGCCATGCCGTCATGGCCGAGCATGAGGGTTGTGCATTCGGCGAGCCGCGCGCCGAGGATGGGGTGGGCGAGATATGCTTGCGCCTCCGCGCGTCCCGGAATCGCGTAGATGCGCGACAGCGCAGAGGCCCCGAGCCCGGCGATCTGCGGAAAGATGAACCAGATCCAGTGCGTATGCTTGGCTCCCGCCGCCAGCTCCGCCCGCACCGTGCCGTAGATCGGCGCCTGCGCCGCCACAAATCGCTCAAGATCAGCCATGACATGTAACATGGGAGGCTGACCGGCCCAATTCCATAGTAGCGAAAGTCCCGGGGTCTGGGGCCTTTCGGCCCCAGCGGGTCGATGGCAGGGCTCCACCTTACCTTTCCTTACGCCGCCTTACCTTATCCTTACTCGCCTTACTTTTTCCGGCCGGAAAATCCTTACGTCGCCGCCAGCGCATCATCCAAAGCCGCCGCCCGCAGCAATGCCGGGCGGTCCTTCAGCCGGTCCCAATACGCCACGAATGCCGCCCGCTTCTCGATCCACCCGAACTGCAGCCCAAACCCGATCTGTGAGCCCAGGTACACGTCCGCCGCCGAGAACGTCGCGCCCAGAATAAACGGGTGCTTGGTAATTGCGGCCTCAGTCACGTCCATCACCAGATCCACGCTGCCGTAGCCCGCCATCGCGGTCTGCGCCGCCGATACGGTCACGCCGAGGTTGCGGTTGAGCACCGCCGTCTCCAACGGCCCGGCGGCGAAGAACAGCCAGCGGTAATAGGCCCCCCGCAGCGTGTCGCTCGGTGGCGGGGCAAGGCCGGCGGCGGGAAAGGCGTCCGCCAGATAGGCGATGATCGCGGGTGTCTCCGTGATCACCACATCGCCATGCGCCAAAGCGGGCACCTTGCCCATCGGATTGACCGCGGTGTAGGCCGCCGCCTTCATCGTCGCGCCGAACGCCAGGTTTTCGACCTCGTAGGGTTGCCCGACTTCCTCGAGCATCCAGCGCGCGATGCGCCCGCGCGACAGCGGATTGGTGTAGAGCGTCAGTTGCATGATCTGTCTCCCGTCTTTGGGCGGTATATTAACCTTTGATGGGGTCCCGTAACAGCGGCATCGTCATGCAGTGCACCGAACCGCCGCCGCGGGCGAATTCATCGAGGGCCGGGTCCAGCACCTCGATGCCCTCGGCGCGCAACGCCTCGTTCAGCCGCACGGAGTGCGCCGGCGAGATCACGCGGTCGCCGCCCAAAGCCAGCAGGTTACAGGACATCGCCATCACCTCCTGGTAGGTCGCGCGGATCACGCGGATCTGGCGGTCAGCCAGAAATTGCGCAAAATCTTCGCCCAGCACGTCGATGCACGCGACCGCAAGCCGCGGGGCGGCCATGCAGAACAGCACGTCCAGATGCAAAAAATGTGCGGCGAAGGGCACGAGCTTGGTCTCCCAGCCCTGTGCCTCGAAAAACCCGGCGAATTGCGCGGCCCCCGCCTCGCTCGTGCGCACGCCGGAATGACCGATCATCAGCAGGCCAGGCTGGACGATGTGGATGTCCCCGCCCTCGACCGTGCCATCACTGGTATACTCAAAAAACCCGTCATGGCCGGCGTGAAACTTGATCAGCGAGGCATACTCGCCGCGCCGCTGCGGCATCGCGAGCGTCGTCAGCACCGGGCCCCAGGGCGTGGTCTGCGAGGAGTCGCGGGTATACACCTGATACGGCAGCTGCGGCTCCGGCACTGTATAATGCAGCGCGACACCCGCCTGGCTCAGCGCGGCCTCAAGCTCGCCATATTGCGCCCGCAGGCGCGCCGCGTCATTCGCAGCCCCGGTCGCCAGGGTGGCGTGCGCTACTGCGTTGGTATCGATCCACTGGTAAAAATCCGGCCGGCACAGCAGCACATCGCGCAGCCGGCCGGTCTCGGAATCGACCCGGAACTTCACGCTGCCTGGCGCGCCAGCAGGTTCCGCGCGACCAGGATTTCGGCGATCTGCACGGCGTTCAGCGCGGCACCCTTGCGCAGATTGTCGGAGACGCACCAGAAGGCGAGGCCGTGCGGCACCGTCGCGTCCTTGCGGATGCGCGAGACGTACACCGCATCCTCGCCCTGCGATTCCGCCGGCGTGATGTAGCCGCCATCCACCCGCTGGTCGTGCACGATCACGCCCGGCGCCCCCCGCAGCGCGGCCCGCGCCTCGTTCACGCTCACCGGGTTCTCGAACTCGACATGTACGGCCTCGGCATGGCCGATGAACACCGGCACGCGCACGCAGGTCGCGATCACCTCAATGTTCGGGTCGAGGATTTTTTTGGTCTCGACCGCCATTTTCCACTCTTCCTTGGTCGAGCCGTCTTCCATGAAGATATCGATCTGCGGGATCACGTTGAAGGCGATGTCCTTCTGGAATACCTGCGGCGGGTTCTTGTCGTGCACGTAATGGACCTTGGTGTTGGCGAGCAGCTCGTCCATGCCCTCCTTGCCCGCACCCGACACCGATTGATACGTGCTCACCACCACGCGCTTGATCCGGAAACGATCATGCAAGGGTTTCAGCGCCACCACCATCTGGATGGTCGAGCAGTTCGGGTTGGCGATGATGTTGCGCTTGTGGAACTGCGCGATCGCCTCGGGGTTCACCTCAGGCACCACCAGCGGCACGTCCGGGTCCATCCGGAAATGCGCGGTATTGTCGATGACCACGCAGCCCGCCGCCGCGGCGCGCGGGGCGTGGACGGCCGAAATCGCGCCGCCCGGCGAGAACAGGGCGATGTCCCAGCCCGCAAAGTCGAACTTGTCGAGGTTCCTGACCGTGAGGACCTTGTCCTCCCCGAAGGAAACCTGGCCGCCGGCGGAACGGGCCGAGGCAACGGCCGCGACCTCGGAGACCGGAAAATTTCGCTCGGCAAGGGTTTTCAGCAGCTCGCGCCCGACCGCACCGGTGGCACCGACAACCGCAACCCTGAACGACGACATGATTTTTGACTCCAGAAAAGGTGGGGGGAAGTAAGGCGAAAAGGCTGGGGAAGGCAAGAAACTACTTTTTGTGAACAAAAAGTAGCGCTTCCTCGCTACCTCTGGCAGCTTCGCGCCAACAAAACCATGGAGGAAACCAATGTCCGATGTCTTGCTGGTGGAGGACCGCGGCGCTGTTCGCGTTCTCACCCTCAACCGCCCGGACCGGCTCAACGCGCTCACCCCCGATCTGCTGGCCGCGCTGAACGCCGCTTTCGAGGCGCTGGCGAGCGAGACCGCCGTGCGGGCGGTGCTGCTGACCGGCGCTGGCCGCGGTTTCTGCGCCGGCGCGGACCTCAACCAGAATCTCGGGGTCGGCGGCAAGCGTGATCTCGGGCAGTCGATCGACCAGTTCTACAACCCGCTGGTGCGCAAAATGCGGGCGCTGCCCAAGCCCATCGTCGCCGCCATAAACGGCGTCGCGGCGGGGGCGGGGATGAATCTCGGCCTCGCGGGGGACGTCATCATCGCCGCGCGCTCGGCCAACTTCACCCAGGCCTTCGTGCGCATCGGCCTGATGCCGGACGCCGGCGGCACGTACTTCCTGCCCCGGCTGATCGGCGAGGGGCGCGCCCGGGCGATGGCCATGCTGGGCGAAACGATCACCGCCGAACAGGCCGAAGCGATCGGCCTGGTCACGAAACTTTATGACGACGAGGTTTTCGCGACCGAGGCGCTCGCCGTCGCGACCAGCCTTGCCGCCAAGCCGGCCATGGCGCTGGCCGCGATGAAACAGGCCCTGAACGCCTCCGCCGCGAACACGCTGGACGCACAACTGGACCTTGAGCGCGATTTGCAGCGCGAGCTCGGCAATAGCGCGGATTTCGAGGAGGGGGTGCGGGCGTTCGTGGAGAAGAGGCCGGCCAGGTTTAAATAAGGAAGCGCTTCTTTTTTGAAAAAAAAGAAGCAAAAAACTTTTGGCACTCTGAGCCGTGGGCGCTGAAGCCGCCGACGCCCACGACCCGAATTATCAAAGTTTTTTTGCTACTTTTTGTTCCCAAAAAGCAGTGCTTACTTATACTTTTCCCGGTGTATCGCGGTCAGCATCGTCCCATCCGCCGCCACGTAGCCCCGATACATCCCCGCCGAATTGAACGGCAAAACCGGTGCGCCCTCGCGTCCCACCGCAATCAGTCCGCCGTCGCCGCCATGGGTGCGCAGTTCGGCCACCATGTCGCCGGCGGCCTGGGCCAGGGACTGCCCGGCGTGGCGGATGCGGGCGGCGATTTCCGCGGCGGCGGTGAAGCGGATGAAAACCTCCCCGGTGCCGGTGGTGGAGATCGCGCAGGTGGCGTTGTCGGCGAAGGTGCCGGCGCCGATGACCGGCGTATCGCCAATGCGGCCGGGCGGTTTCGCGGTCATCCCGCCGGTCGAGGTGCCGGCCGCGAGGTCGCCGTTGGCGTCCCGGGCGACGGCGCCGACGGTGCCGTGGCGGTCGGCGTCGCTGCGTGTGTCGGGCTCGTTGCGGGCGCGGCGGCTCAGCTCGCGGGCGAGGGACGCGCGGCGGCGCTCCGTCTCGAAATAGGCGGCCGGCATCCATTCGAGGTTCCGCGCCCGCAAAAATGCCTCGGCACCGGCGCCAGCGAGCAGGACGGGGCCGCCGGCGTCCAGCACCGCGCGGGCGGCGAGGATCGGGTGGCGCGGCCCGCAGATGCCGGCGACGGCGCCGGCCGCGCGGGTTCGTCCGTCCATGATGGCGGCGTCCATTTCGAGCTGTCCGGCGCTCGTGAACACCGCACCGCGGCCGGCGTTGAACAGCGGGTCATCCTCAAGCGCCATGATGGCGGCGGTGACGGCGGCCATGGCCGGGCCGCCCTGGCGTAGAATCTCCCACCCCGCGGCGAGTGCCGTGCGCAGCGCGGCGTGATGGGCGGCGGTGGCGGCGGGGTCGAGCTCGGCGGGCGGGATGGTCCCGGCACCCCCATGGATGGCGATGGTTGGCGTCACGGAATTGTTGGCCCTCTCTGGTGCGGCGGCGCCGGCGTGATATAGCCGGACGATGTCTTCCGGCACAATCGCTGTCCCGCCTTCGGGGGCGGCCGCACTCCTCCGGCATCCGCCGTTCGCGTTGTTTTTCCTCGCCCGCGGTTTCTCGACCTTCGCGTATCAGATCAGCGCCGTCGCGGTCGGCTGGCAGGTCTATGCGCTGACGCATAGCGCGTTCGACCTTGGGATGATCGGGCTGACGCAGTTCTTGCCGATGGCGGGGCTGACGTTTTTCGCGGGCCATGCGGCCGACCGGTATGACCGCAAGCGGGTCGTGCAGATTTGCCAGATGGTGGAGGGCGCTGTTGCCGTGTTTCTGGCGGCCGGCAGCTTTGGGCGGTGGCTGAGCGTGCCCGAGATTTTCGTCGCGGTCGCGGTGTTTGGCGCGGCGCGCTCGTTCGAGAGCCCGGCGATGAGCGCGCTGCTGCCGGGCGTGGTGCCGGATGGGCTGCTGCAGAAGGGTACGGCGCTGTCATCGGGCGCGTTCCAGTGCGCGACCATCGTCGGGCCGGCACTCGGCGGGTTGCTGTATGCCATCGGGCCGGGCGTGCCCTACGCGCTGATGGCGGCATGCTGGCTGCTGGGCAGCCTGTTGAATGGCGCGATCCGGGTGGACCGGCCGGTGGCGCCCAAGGAGCCGCCGACGCTCAAATCCCTGTTCGCCGGTGTCGGGTTCGTGCGCCATAATCCGGCGATCCTCGGCACCATCTCGCTCGATCTGTTCGCCGTGCTGCTGGGCGGCGCGACGGCCCTGCTGCCGATTTATGCCCGTGACATCCTTCACACCGGGCCGTGGGGGCTTGGCGTGCTGCGCGGCGCGCCGGCCGCGGGGTCGCTGGTGATGACGCTGGTGCTGGCGCGCCATGCGTTCACCGCCAAGGTCGGGCGGCGGATGTTTCAGGCCGTGATCATTTTCGGGCTGGCGACGGTG
>Ga0116231_10011831_pt1 | contig 13188 bp, 6 predicted proteins | sample S1TSphgellanicum_2_FD_89695 | JGI IMG/M metagenome (GOLD analysis project Ga0116231, IMG submission 89695) | Host-associated microbial communities from peat moss isolated from Minnesota, USA - S1T2_Fd - Sphagnum magellanicum MG | ecosystem: Host-associated > Plants > Peat moss > Unclassified... | reverse complement strand
TGTGACTCCCATAGGCCCGAAGGGGGAGGGAGAAGCAAGGCGCGCTACGTTGTGTTTTTGAGCTTTCACCAGGGGGAATTGCCGCGTTTGTCGAGATCGGTTGCGCGTTTCATCGTGGGACAAGCAACGTTATCTCGGCAGGGCAGGTTCCATTATCCGGAGGGAACCGCAACCCGCGCCAACAGTCATGCTTGGGCAGGTATTTTGCCGGAGGTGCCGACTTGGATCATTCGAGCGAACCCGATGATTTCGCCATTACCGCCCAGATTTCGCTGGTGGAACAACGCTTCCGCACCCTCAAGCACGGCGACATGTTCGGCGTTTTCGACCAGCGCGGCGATATAACGCCCTCGCGCGGGGGCACTGAAGGCCTGTTCTTTCAGGATACGCGCATGCTTTCGGAGTTCGAGTTTCTGCTGGCCGGCCGGCCGCCGATGCTCTTGAGTTCCACACTGAGGGACGATAACGCGACCCTTACCTGCGACCTCAGCAATCCGGACATGCCGGATCTGGGCCTGGCCAGCAATCTGATCCATGTGCGGCGATCGCGCTTTTTGTGGCGGGGCACCTGCCATGAGCGCATTTCCATACGCAATTTCGATGGCGCGGACCACCGGATGGCGGTGGAAATCCGGTATGGCGCCGATTTCGCCGATCTGTTCGAAGTGCGCGGCATGACGCGGGTGAAGCATGGTCGGCATGAACCGGCCGCCGTTACGCTGAATGACGTGGTGCTGGCCTATACGGGGCTCGATGCGCGCACGCGCACGACCCGGCTGCGGTTCGATCCGCCGCCCACGCGCATCGATGAGGGCCGCGCGCTGTTCGACATGGACCTGACGGCGCATGGCCATGCGCTGATTTTTGTGGAAATCGCCTGCGACCGGCCGCCCGGGCCGCGCCTGCCATCGGAAATCTTTCGCGCCTGCATGAGGGAGCAGCGGCGATGGACGCGCGCCAGCTCGGCGCGAGCCGCGGGGATCGACAGCTCCAACGAGGTTTTCAATGAGGCGATGCGGCGGGCCATCAGCGATCTGACCATGCTGACCACCGATCTGCCTACCGGGCCTTACCCGTATGCCGGCATTCCGTGGTTCAGCACCTGCTTCGGCCGCGATGCGCTGATCACGGCGATGAATGTGCTTTGGATGGACCCGGCCATCGCGCGCGGCGCGCTGCTGTACCTGGCTGAGAACCAGGCCACGGCGAACGATGCCGTATCGGATGCTGAGCCGGGAAAAATCCTGCATGAAATGCGGCGCGGCGAGATGGCGGAACTCGGCGAGGTGCCGTTCCGGCGGTATTACGGCAGCGTGGACGCAACGCCGTTGTTCGTTTTGCTGGCTGGAGACTATCTCGATCGCACCGGCGATCTGGCGACGTTGAAAGCGCTTTGGCCGCCTATCGTGGCGGCGCTGGGGTGGATCGATAGGGCCACGGATGCACGTGGTTTTGTGAGTTATTTCCGGCAGACCGAGGAAGGGCTGGCGAACCAGGGCTGGAAAGACAGTTTCGATAGCATCTCGCACGCAGATGGTACGCTGGCGGAGGGGCCGATCGCGCTGTGTGAAGTGCAGGCCTATGTGTTTGGCGCGCGGCTTGCGGCGGCGAAGATCGCGCGGCGCCTGGGGTGTGCCGAGGATTCCGCGCGGGAGGAGGCGAAAGCAGAGATTTTGCGGACGCGTTTCGAGCGGGATTTCTGGTGCGAGGATTTGGGACTCTATGCGCTGGCGCTGGATGGTGCAGGCAGGCCCTGCAGGGTGCGCGCTTCCAATGCCGGCCATGTGCTGCTGACGGGCATTGCAGCGCCCGATCGTGCCGCGCGCGTGGCGGCGGCGCTGATGGACGGGCGCTTCTTCAATGGCTGGGGCATTCGCACGCTGGCTTCCGGCGAGCAGCGCTATAACCCGATGTCGTATCATAACGGCTCCGTCTGGCCGCATGACAATGCGCTGATTGCGCTGGGTTTGGCGCGGTATGGGTTCAAGGCGCAGGCCGAACGTATTTTTGGCGGATTGTTCGATTCGTCGCTCTATATGGATTTGCGGCGCTTGCCAGAATTGTTCTGCGGTTTTCCGCGCCGGCGGGGGCAGGGGCCAACGTTTTATCCGGTGGCGTGTTTGCCGCAGGCCTGGGCGGCTACCTCGATGCAGGCGGTGCTGGGGGCCTGCCTTGGGTTGAGTTTCGATGCCGCGGATAATGCCGTTGTGTTCGACCGGCCGCGCTTGCCGGCGTTTTTGGACGAGGTGAGGCTGTTGCATTTGCGGCTTGGGCCATCGAGCATCTCGGTGATGTTGAGGCGCATGGGCAACGAGGTGGCGATGAATGTGCTGGAGCGGCGTGGGGACATTCAGGCGATTTTGAAGGCGTGAAGTAGGAAAGGCCTTCTTTTCTTCAGAAAAGAAGAGGTTTCTCTTTCTAGTTGAACTAGAAATGATTTGCGCCTTGCGGCAACATTGAAGACGCGGCGCCGATGGCGGACTCGCTGGCGCCTGCAAGGCTTTGGGGGATGGCTGGGGTGGTGTAATCGATCAAGACGCCGCCTGGCTGGTTGACGATCGAGAAATTGTCGAGCGCGTAATCACCGGCGAAATTCAGTTGCGCCACGGTTACGGTATCGCCGCCCTCCTGTTCGGTGAGCGTGAGGGTGCCGGCGCTTGCGGTGCCGGCGTAGGTGCCGGTTACATTGGAGAGGTTGGACAGGAACAGGGCGTTGTGGCCGCCAAAACCCTTGATGGTAGCGGCGAATTCATTTGGCATGGAGATCGTGGCTTCTGATGTGCTGGTATCGAGGAAACTCAGTGTTTGCGAGGAGCCGACGTAGCCGCCGAAGGACGCGAGGCCGCCATCGGAGAGGGCAATGACGCCTTCGCCGGTGGTGCTGGAGAGATTTGCGCCGAATTGGATGGTGTTGCCCGAGACGGCCGAGGCGGTGCCGGTGTTGGTGACGTTGGCGGCGAAATCGAGCGTGCCGGAGAGGGCTTCCAGCTTGCCGGTGTTGTTGACCAGGACATTGATCTCGGAGCTCGTGCCTTCGTATTTTTCAAGAACACCCGCATTGCTGATCGTGCCGTAGCCGCTGATTCCGGCATTCGACTCGATGCGATAGGTCGAGCCCGACTCAACGACCAGGGCCGCGGTGCTATTGCTGGAGAGGCCGATGGTGACTGTAGTCGAGCCGCCCTGGCTGACCACGCCGCCGTAATCCTCGAATTTGGCTCCGCCGTCCAATGTGAGGCCATCCACGCTGCTGGCGGAGGTTGAGCCGACGGCCACATAGCCGGTGCCGGTGATGGTGCCGGAGAGCGTGGAGACGCCGGTGAGCCCCATTTCGGTGGAGGTGCCGGCAAGATCGATGGTGGTGCCGGCCGCCTGGGTAAAAGTGTTGCCCGGTTTGACGGTGGAGTTGAAGATGACGCTTGTGCCGCCGGTCTCGATTTCCAGGTTGGCAACCGAGATCACGGCGGTGCTTGCCACAGTAAAAGTGCCGCCGGCGAGGGCGATGGTGCCGGCGCCGGAGAGTGTGCCGCCGAGTGTGCCGCCATCCTCCAGGGCGATAGAGGTTGTGGCGGCCACGGCCTCCATGGTGCCGGTGTTGTTGACATAGGCATCGATGACCGGGGCGGCGTCGTTGCCGACATTTTCCAGCAGGCCGGCATTGGTGAAACTGGAGGCGGCGTTAATGCCTGTGCTGATCAGGTTGTTCGCGGTGAGTTTCCAGGTGCCGTTGGCGGAGTTGGTGAGTCCGGCGACACCGCCGCTGGTATCGCCGATCTGCACAGTGTTGTTCTGCGTGACCGTGCCGCTGTTGGTGAGCGTGGTGCCTTCACCGATAGAGAAGCCGTAGCCAGCGATTGTTGTGGCGCCAGAAAGGGCGAGTGTGCCGCTGCCGGTCAATCTTCCCGTACCATCGAAAATGGCTTGGCCGGTCAGGGAGAATGTATTGCTCCCGAGATTCATGGTTTGACCGAAATTGCCTCCTTCATAGAATATACCGGCATATTTCAGGTTGCCGGTGTCGATATTCAGCGTGGGGTTGTTGCTTTCGAGGTTGATTTGCGCCACGGTGAGGACACTGCCGGCCGAAATAGTAGCCGCGCTGTTGTTCAATATCAGCATACCCGCGCCGCTGATTGTGCCGGTGTTGGTGAAGCTGTTGTTGATAGTAAATACGTCGCCGGCGGCAACCGCTATGGCGCCGGTATTGGTCAGCAGCGAGGTGACGGTGAGGCCGCCCGCATTGCCCAGCACGATCGAGCCGGCGTTGGTGATCGATCCGCCGGTTATGGAATAGGTGCCATTCAGTACGTCGATCGTGTGGCCTTTGGTGTTGTTCAGCAGAGGCAGGATTGTTGCGGCCGGGTCGAGAGTGAGCGCAGTAGTACCGCCGCCGGTGTTCAGCAGCAGCGTGCCGCTATTGGTGAGTGTTGTATTGTTGTCGAACGTCGCGCCGTTCAGCACCGTGGTCCCGTTGTTCTGGATGCTGCCTGTAGCTACCGTGCCTGCCAGAAGATCGCTTGGCGTGGCCATATCGTCGAGCTGCATGGCCTTGCCGGCCGCAATGTCGAGTGTGGTGCCGGCGGATTCGATGAAACCGCCATCCAGAACCAGGCTTCTGGCCACCAGCATGTGCGCGCCGCCGCCGGCCAGGTTGAGCACGCCGACCGAGACCACCGAGGCGGTGCCGAAATTGTAGGTCGAGCTGCCGAGAAGCTGGATCGTGCCGCCATCGGGCAGGCCGTTCAGGCTCGTCAGTGTGCCGTCGAAAATGCTGTTTCCGTAAATGTTCAGCGTGCCGGCATCCACTTCTATGATGCCGGAGGTCTGCTCCACAGCGTACTCGCTTCCGGAAATCGAACTGAAATTGTTCTCACTGGGGCCGTTCTGGAAATCGACCAGCCCTCCTTTTTCAATCAGCGCGTTTTCACTCGAGTTGATATTGGAATCGTCGTTTGCCCCGCTTGCCCCTTGCAAGACCAAGGTGCCATTGCTGATCGACAGACCCGCATCCGAGGTATAGATCACATCCGCGGTGTCGGACGCGTTGGTGATTGTTACGGTTATCGGACTGGACGCTGATCCGATGATTGTTGCATCAGTGCCTGGGCCAGGTTTGCCGTTGCTCCAATTGGTGGCCGTGTTAAAATCGCCGCTCGCCGCTGTGCCGTTGTTTGTGAATGCCCAGCTTGTTGAAGTGTCAACGAGGGGCTCGAGCATCGCTCTATTCATGAGGGGCGGCGTTGCCGGCGCAAGCAAAGCTTGCGGATCACTCACGAAGGTTGCGAAATTGCTGTGGATGGACTTGGTGGTCAAGGCATTTCTCCAACTAGCGAGGCTGGGGCGAGAGGATACAGATCTGACAGCGGGTGCGACGTGACATTATGCTGACACTGGTGGTTTGAGTGTTTTGTTTTGCCGGGTTTGAGGGCCGGCGCGGATGGGCTGAAGGTTTGGTGGGGTGAAGGTTAGACGGGCTGAAGCCCACCCTAGGAATGTGGCGCAGATTATTCCGGGTGCGAGGGCCGAACCATGCGGCAAAAGTCTCGGCCGAGGTCTTAAGACCAGGGTCGCGACTTTTGCGGGCTAGCACGGGGGCTTCCGTCACCTTACGATGCGCGTGCAAGAGCTTTGCCGTGCGACATGGGAGCAGGAAGTGAGCCCCTTCACATTCGGGGCAGGGGATAGAGATCGCCGGGACGGCCATCGGCATGCGGGCAGCGAACGGCTGAGAGCCGAGCAGATCAGGCTGCTTTTCCATAGCGGGCCGATCGGCACGGCATCGGCCCTGGTCGCGGCTTTCGTTCTGGTTTTCATCCTGCTGACGATCGGCGCGGTTTCGCGGCTTGCCGTTTACATCTGGCTGCTTGTTATCGTTGTCGATGTGATCCTGCATCTTGGCCTTGCCTGGGCGTATAAGCGGCGTCGTGGTGCAGGGGGCGACAAGCCTGAGAACTGGCGGCCCTGGGCGCACATTTTTGTCGCGTTCTGCATATTCGAGGGGGCCATCTGGGCGGCCGGGGCGACCTACCTGCTGGCGCCGCAGGCCATCGTTCAGCAGCTTTTGCTTGGCATCGTCGTTTGCGCGATCTGCACCGGTTCACTTTCGGCCTTCGGTGTATACTTGCCGGCTTTTTATGGCCTGTTCCTGACAGCGACGATACCCTACGCGATCCTATGCGTGGTGCGCGGCGGCTTCATTCATCAATCGCTCGCGGTGCTTGTGGTTGTGTATATCGGCGGGATGTTGGCGGTTGCCCGCATGCATAACGAGAATATCATGGAAATGCTGCGCCTGCGGTTCGAGAATGCCGATCTTGCGGCTGAGCTGAAGGTGCAGAAGGAGGCGGCGGAAGAGGCGTCATTGGCCAAAACGCGGTTTCTGGCGGCGGCCAGCCATGATCTGCGGCAGCCGGTTCATGCGCTGAGTTTGTTCGTGGGCGCGCTGCGGGAGCTGAAGCTGGCGGAGGAGCCGGGGCGGCTGGTGGATCAGATCGAGGATTCGGTGAGTGCCATGGATGGGCTTTTCAGTTCGCTGCTGGATATATCGCGGCTCGATGCGGGTGTTATCGTGCCGGACTGGAAGATTTTTGGTCTGCAGCCTTTGCTGGACCGGTTGGAGCGGGATTATGCGAATGAGGCGGCGGCCAAGGGACTTCGCCTGACTGTGCGCCCTTGCGCGCGTGCCACGCGCAGCGATCCGATTTTGCTGGAACGCATCCTGCGCAACCTGGTGTCCAACGCCGTGCGCTATACCGATCGCGGTGGGGTGCTGATGGGTGTGCGGCATCGGGGGGATAAGTTGCGTATCGAGATTTGGGATACGGGGCGCGGTATACCGCAGGCGCTCGCACAGCGCGTGTTCGAGGAATTTTATCAGCTCGAAAACCCGGAGAGGGACCGGGCGAAGGGGTTGGGGCTTGGGCTTGCGATCGTGCGGCGGCTGGCCGATCTGCTGGCGCATCCAGTAACGCTTCGTTCCGTGCCTGGGCGGGGATCGGTTTTCAGCGTGGAGGTGCCGCGTTTGGCGGAGATTGTGGCGCCTGAGCCGGTGGCGGATGCGCGGGCCGGGCCGTGCGGGTTTATTCTCGTTGTTGACGACGAGGTTTCGATTCAGGAGGGGATGCGGAGCCTGCTGCAGGGGTGGGGGCATAGGGTGTTGTGCGGCGGTTCCGGGCGCGAGATATTGGAGCGTGCCGCGGGCGGTTCTTTGGTTCCCGATCTGATCATTTGCGATTACCGGCTGCGGGGCGAGGAGAACGGGGCGGCGGTGATCCAGCAGTTGCGGGCGACTTATGGCACGCGGATACCGGCGCTTCTGATTACCGGCGATACGGCGCCGGATCGTTTGGAGGAGGCGAGCCGGAGCGGGCTGCTTTTGTTGCATAAGCCGGTTTCGAATAGCCGGCTGCGGGCGGCGGTGGGGAATTTATTGCGGAACATGTAGGAACATGATGGGTGGCGCTTGGCTAACGCATCCTCGCCACGATGCATGTGTGCCGAGAGACACCCCCACCCCACCCCTCCCCACAAGGGCGAGGGAGAAGCAAGCGCACATATTAGATTGTTTGTGCAAAAGGAAATAAAAGTCTTTTGCTTCTTTTCTTCAGAAAAGAAGGCCTTTCTTGCTTATACCAGACGGCTCAGATTTTGACGCTTGCCCGAGAGCCCTCATTCTTCCCACCCGCTGCGCGGGCGAGGGAGTTTGGCATCGGTCACGCGCAAGGCAGATTGGCATTAACTTACGAGGCCGGTCTGGCGGGCCATGTGGGCAGCCTGGGTGCGGTTTGAGACATTGAGCGCCTTGAAGATTGCGGTGACGTGGGCTTTTACCGTCTTGTCGGAGAGTTTGAGCGTGTTGGCGATGTGCTTGTTCGACGCGCCTTGCGCCAGCATCGCCAGCACGTCGGCCTGGCGGCCGGTGAGTTGCGTTGCGCGGGGTGGCGCGGCCAGGGGTGGAGTGCTGGTGGGGGCGCCGAGCAGCAGGGGGGGCAGATACATTTCGCCGGCGAGCACCATGTTGATCGCGGCCAGGATGGTTTTGGGGGCGGCGGATTTCGGGATGTAGCCGAGGGCGCCGGCATCGAGAGCGCCTTGTGCGTCGGCCGGGTGTTCGGAGGCGGACAAAACGATCAGAGGCACATCGGGCCGCGCGCGGCCGAAGGCCTGGACGGCGTTGACGCCGGACATGCCGGGCAAGGTGAGATCCAGCACGATGGCGGCCAGATCGGGGTGCTGGCGGGCGAGGGTAAGCCCAGCCTCGCCGGTTTCGGCCTGAAGAATCTCGGTGATTGCGTCCGCATGGATCAACATGGCGGCCAGGCCGGCCCGGACCACGGCGTGGTCATCGACAATCAAGAGTTTCATACAATCGTCTACGCAGACTGATGTGTGTGGGCAGGGTTTAGCCTGCGGGGCGGGGTTTTTCCAGGGGAATGTCGTTCATGGGGGGTAGGTGGCGCGGGGTGGTGCGTGGCGGGCGCAGCCCGCCCTACGGGACGCCTTGTCTTAGGATGGCGTTGAATTTTTGGGGATTTACCTGATCGGGGCGGGTGAAATCCATGCCGGCGGTGGCGCGGGCCCACCAGATGCCGTCGTGCAGGGTGGCGGTGGGCGGGGTGATCTGGGCGTGGGCCTGGCTGCATTGCGGCACAAGTTTTGGGTCGGCCGGGGCGTGGCAAAGCAGGCCGGGGATGATCACGTCGTAGGGCCGCAGGTCGGGGTGGGTGGTGAAAATGTCAGTCATTGGGCGGGCGTTTGCGTCGTTCAGGCCGAGGGGGGTTAGCCCCAGGATATCCTCCATGGTGCGCAGGAAATTGGTGGTGTCGTAGCGCGTGTGAACAACGGCGCCGGGGCGGGTGTAGGCGGACATTATCTGCGCCACGGTGCGATGCGCGTCGATGTGGTCGGGGCCGTCCTGCGCGTCGTCCTCGACCACGAAAATCGCGGTGTCTTTCCAGTATCTTGAATGGGAGACGGCTTCGACAAGTTGGCCCAGGGCGTGATCGTTGCTGGCGATCTGCAAGGGCGGGGTGTTGAGGCCGGCGATATTCGTCGCGAATTCGCCGAAATGGTCCATGTTGAATTCGAGGATTTCGAGATCGGGCAGATTGCCCTTGGCAATGAATTCATCGAATTCGTGCTTCCATGCCTCGAAACGGTATTCGTCGGGCACGTTCAGGTCCCAACCGCGATAGTAAGGGTCGGTGCGGCTGAGCAGGGCGGGGCGCAGCGACACGGATTGGGCAATGCCGGTTTTCCAGGCCTCGCGGACGGGCTGCACGTAAGCGGGCGATTTGAGAAGATAATAGTTCTGATCGGTATAAACGCCGTATTGGCGCACCGTTTTGCCGGCGCGCAGCGCCGCATCCCAGATATAGCCGCCCAACGCTTGTGTATCTTCGTCGTCGGCGCCTTCGTCGGCCGTGACATCCTTGGGGCCGGGTTCGATGGCGGAGGCGCCGGTGGGATCGAGCAGCGTGGTGATGCGCACGGTGGCGGGGGTTTGCGGCCCTGTTGCGTGATCGGGCACGGCGATGCCGATATTGCGCGGGCTGCCGTTCCAGTCGAAGGGCATGACGAAATTGCTGTTGCCGTAATCGACCGCGGTGGTGCGGTTTGTATAGGTGTTGGCGTGGCCCTGGAACATCCAGTTCCATCCGTCGCCGCTGATGTCGCCGGCGCTCATGAAATTGTCGAGCAGGACGAAGCGTTCCGCGAGGGCGTGGTGATTGGGCGTGTTGGCGCGGGGGAACATGCAGAGCGAGGGGTCGCCGCGGCCCTGCGGCAGGTCGCCGAGCACCTGGTCGTAGGTGCGGTTTTCCTTGAGGATGTAGATGACGTGGTGGATGCGGGCGTGCAGGAATTCCATCATCGGGTCGGGTTCTTGGGCGGCAAAGTTGTTGTTGCTGTCGACCTGTGCGGACAGTTTTTTGATGTCCTGGCTTTTGGGAACCGGGAAGGTCAGGAGGGTGGCTTTTTCCAGGGCAAGCACATAGCCGTTATGGCCATTTGGCGGTATTTTGGGGTCGCCTCTCTTTTTGAGGTCCAGGATGAAATCGCTCGGCCCTGCCTCAGTTTTCGCGTTCGTCACGAACAGGCGCCGGCCATCGGCGCTGACCGCTACGTCCGACGGAAACCAGCCGGTGGGGATTCGGCCAAGAACCTGGCCGTGGCGCAGGTCGATGATTGCGAGCGCATTTTCGTTGTCGAGCGTGACATAGAGCGTGGCGCCGTCCGGGCTGATAGCGAGGCCGGAGGGGCCGGCGCCCAAGAATTTGTAGCCGGGTCGCAACAGGGAAATACGCTTCACCAGTTTATCGGTGTTGGTATCGATCACCTCGATCTCGTCGGTGTCGCCATTGGCCACGTAGAGGCGGTTCTGATCCGCGGAGAGCAGCAGGCGGTTGGGCTCGCCGCCGACGGGGATTACGGTGAATGTGCCGCCGGGGTGGACGCAGAGTATTTGGCCGTCACGCTGGCTGGTGACGTAGGCGCGGGCGTAGGCGCCGTTTGGGCCGGATTTGATGGCGACCCAATAGGGGATTTCGCCGATCGCGGTCTTTTGGCCGGGGATGAAGAAGCGGATTTCGCGGGTTACCTGGCGGGTGGCGGTGTCGATCAGGCTGAGCGAATCGTTTTGCATGTTCACCGCGGCGAGGGTGCGGGCATCGCGGCTGAGGGCCAGGCCCGCGGCCACCGCGCTGGTATCGCCGGTGACGGCGGCGATCAGGGCCGCGGATTTGCCGATCGGCGTGGTGTGGAAGATGCCGCCATTATAGGTGGGCAAAGGGTTTTTCTGATTGTCGTTATGGCCCAGCAGAATGGCCGGGGCCTCCGGCGCGTAGGTGCTGCCGGCGCTGGGGCCGGTGGTTTTGGTGGCGAAGGCGTAGATGCGGTCGTCGATGCCGGCCGAGACGTAGAAGCGGCGGCCGGATGGGTCCCATACCGCGCCGTGATAGGTGTTGGGGAGTAAGAGGCGCTGCTTGAGCACGGGTTTTTCGCCACGAATGTCATAGAGAAATACAAATTCGGCGTTCTGCGTGGTGATTGTGCTTGGGCGCAACGTGATCGGGTCGGGCACCGCGTGCTTGATGGGGGCGGCTTGAGGGGTGAAGAAGTTGGTGTTGTAGCCGCTGGTGAGCACGAGAAGCGCGGTACCGTCGGGGCTTGGGAGCGCTGTTTCGGCGCCGTTGGCGTCGGCCGAGCCATCTTCCCGCAGGCCAGTGGGCAGGCGCTGGAGGGTGGCGCCGGGGGCGGCGAGCGGGGTAAGGGCGAAGCCGGAGGGGAGACGTTCGGTGGGGGGCGGGGCGGCGTAAGCGGGCAGAACGAGCAGTGCAAGCAGGACGGGTCTGAACTTCATTGCGATATCTTCAAGTGCGAATTTAATAGGGTGAAGGGTAAGCGCGTTCTTTTCTGAAGAAAAGAACCAAAAGACTTTTTATTCCTCCGCTGCGCCCAAGATCGAGGCCATGGCCGGACTATTGCCGCAGCACCAGATATAAAAGTCTTTTTGCTTCTTTTTCTTCAGAAAAAGAAGATTCTTTCTTCTTCGTTTCGCTGTGCGGCACGACCCCCCACCCTAACCCTCCCGACAAGGGGGATATGGGTTAATGCCTGCCAAACAGGGCCAGAATAATTTCCACCAGAATCAGCACAATCACCGCCCCTTCCATCAGGCCGGCGCGGCTGCTGGCTGCTTCGTCGTAGAGGGCGGAGTAGGTGTCGCGGATGATGGCGAGCTTGCGATCGACCGCGTCGCTGACTGATTTCACGCGGAACAGGTCCAGGGCCGAGGTATAGACGCGGGCGAGATACACATCCTCCGTTACCTGCAAGGCGTTATCGACTTGTTCGGTGAGTTCGGTGACTTCGGCGACCAGGGTGTAGAGGCGGCGGGCGAGGCCGGCGAAGCGGCGGGGGCCGAGGCTGATGCGGCGCGTGGCTTCTTCCACCAGGTCGTACATGCGGGGCAATTCGGCGTCGAGGAGTTCGTCGTAATAGCGCATTTCGAGGAACTGGGCATTGGCGACCTCGATGACGTCCGCCACGTCGGTGTCGCGGAGCGGTTCGTAGATGAAGGCGCGGTCCCAGGTGAGGACGACGAGATCGTCGGTGTAGTAGGAGAAGCGGCGGCTCAGGATATCGGCGCGGGCGGTTTCGGCGAGGGTGCGGGTTTCGCCGCTGAGGAGGGGGACGAGGTCGATCTCCGTGCCGAGGCTGCTGGCGGGGACGGGTTCGGCGAATTTGTGGACGGTGGCGACGAGGTAGTCTTCCACCAGCTCGGAGACGTTGGGGCGGGTGAGGGCAGAGGCGATGGGTTCGCGCACGCTTTCGAGCAGGGTGCGCCAGAGGCCGGCATCGGTGATGGCGCCGATGGCGGCATCGACAGCGTTGACGCGCGTGGTGTAGGCGGCCCAGCTGAGTGCGTCGGCGGGGATTTGCAGGGCGAGGGTGACGACGCCGAAAGCGTAGAGGCGGGCGAGAACGTTGGCTTCGACCTCGATGGTTTTTTCATTTTCCAGCAGTTTTATAGGGAGCGGGGGGAGGACGAGGCCGAGGGGCGGGTCGCCGAAATCCACCGCTTTTGGGGGCGTGCCGGAAAGTTTGCTGCGGGCGCCTTGGCGGGCTTGTTGGGCCCAGAGTGTTTCGGCTTTGCCAAGATCGATGGCGTAGGCGACGTCGAACAAGCGCAGCGCGGTTACGTTGCCGGCGACCACGGTAACGCTCATGAGCATTGCACAGCGCAGGAAATAAAAGTTCTTTGCTTCTTTCTTTCAAGAAAGAAGATTCTTTCTATTTGCCCAAATACGTTTTGCCCAAAGTCAGATTTTTTACCACGAAGGCACGAAGGCACGAAGGCAGGCACGAAGATTTCTTCGTGATGGCTTTGTGGCTTTGTGGTTAATTCTTTTTTCTTTTGGGAACGCCCCCATCTGGTCGGTTTTTTCTTTTTTCTGATTTTGGGAGGTAAGGGGGGGAATCGATGCGTCGCCAAGGGGCGACACATCCTACGGCTCGTTGAGGCCAGATCGGGGCGCCTGCCGATGGCCTGCATCGCCCAAGCGTGATGCGGGCTGCAACAGAAAGACTCTTCTTTCTTGCGAGGAAGAAGCAAAGAACTTTTGTTTCTAGTCAGGGAGCAGCACGCAGACGGCCGCCTGGGCGGCTATCCCTTCGCCGCGGCCGGGG
>Ga0116231_10011829_pt1 | contig 13192 bp, 13 predicted proteins | sample S1TSphgellanicum_2_FD_89695 | JGI IMG/M metagenome (GOLD analysis project Ga0116231, IMG submission 89695) | Host-associated microbial communities from peat moss isolated from Minnesota, USA - S1T2_Fd - Sphagnum magellanicum MG | ecosystem: Host-associated > Plants > Peat moss > Unclassified... | reverse complement strand
TTTTTTTTTTTTTTTTTTTTTTTTTTTAAAAATGGGTGTAAAAAAAGTCCTACAAATAAAAAAATTTTTATTTTTTTTTTTTTTTTTTTTCATTTTCTGAAAAAAAAAATGGCCCAAATTTTTTTTGAAGATGGGCAGGGAGATGACGCCCAGAAGAAGGGGCAGGAATTTGTGGGCAGGTGGAATTTTCACACTTTGCCTTCTGCGCCTGCTTACGCCAGCGATCTGCGCCGTGGGCAGGAAGGCATGCGCCTTCATGTGCGCGGGGCGAGAGAGAGAGGGAGAGAGAGAAAGAGAGAGAGCTAGAGAGAGGAGCTGGTGATGGTCCATCTGGGGATGGCAGCAGGCGCAGAGGAGGAGCAAGTGTTGTTGGTCTCAAGTCCTCTTCAATGGGACTCGTGGAAGCAGCTGCAGCGCGAGGAAGTCGCGTTATTCTCCACTTTTGCTGTGTTGTTCGTGACTATGGTGTTTTTCTACGTCGGTAAAGTTCTCAAGTCTTTCTTCTTCTGCACTGCTGCTGTTTCTTCTGCTTGCGGCTTTTGATCCCTCTGTTTTCTCGGGGGTGCAACTCGACGAAGTTTGACTCTGTTGCTCTGCCTTCGTCCGTCTGTCCGTCCGTCTGTCTGTCTGTCTGTCTCTGTGTCTGTGGAATCAATTAAGACGATGTAGACAGACTTGTGAGTTGGCCTCATCGACGCCTTTCAAGTGGTTTTTTGTTATCTCAATACCAGTTGCCGAAACTTCGGTGCTGAAATTCGATGCGGATTACGTCAATCCAGTTCCGCAACCGGACTGCATCAACTCGTCATCCAAAGATTGAGAGCGAAGGGGTTTTTAAAAATTCTTGTGGGGAAGGAATGCAAAGAAATGTTACGGTCTTGTGGGATGTTCTTGAGCTGTTTTTTCTGTTTTGTTGCTCTTATTGTCAGTCACAGATTTTGATTCAGAGGCATGGATGCAATAATGCCTATGTTCTCCAGGACATCCTCGGGTCCTTGAAGAAGAAAGGGTTTACAGAAGCCCTAGAAACCCTTTTTTTTGGCCCAAGTAAACCATCACATTTCTTTTTAGTGATCTTCGTAGTCAGGTCACCAAAGCTCTGAAGAGATTTTGTGCAGCAGCTGCTGTTGTCTTTGGGGACTTATAGCTTTAGTTGTGAGGTTGCTAGTGCAAAAGTACTATCACTCTCCTTCCTGAGGACGTGTTTTTATTGGCTTGCAGTCATCAGAGTTGCATTCAGACGCAAGGTGTCAAACACAATTCTGCTAGTGGGGTTGAGTGATGCTGGGAAAACCACGCTCTTTTATCAGGTAGTTGTCTACTATGGATAACATCTTGTGCTTTTTGAAATGTGATTTGTTTTTCTATTGAAATCATGGAGCTTCTGGTGTCAAAGACAGTGTGGTAGATGAGTACTGGTTTGAAAGTAGGTTGGGTTTGGCTGCAGTTGCGTGATGGTTCAGCACATCAAGGATCTGTGACTTCTATGGAACCTAATGATGACGAGTTTATACTTCGCTCAGAGTCCACCAAGGTATCCATCTGGCATTTCTTAAACAGGTGATAACATGATCAGTGTTGTCTTTAGAGTTGGGGCTTGTTGTCAAAATGAATCCGGGTTTGTTGCCTTTCAGTTTGCAAATACATCATTTTGCAATTCCTTTGGTGCCAGCAGTGCTGTGAACTTGGTCTGGCATTGGTGTCAGAACTTTGAGGGTTGCTGATTTGCAACATGACTACGTAGTGTTTTTGGTGCAGAAGGCGAAGATCAAGCCAGTTCACATTGTTGATGTGCCAGGGCATGCTCGACTGAGGCCCAAACTGGACGATTTCCTGCCAAAGACCTGTGGGCTTGTGTTTGTAGTGGATGCCCTTGATTTTATGCCCCACCTTCGATCTGTTGCTGAGTACATTCTCTCCTCTTCTTTTCTCCCTTACTGTGTCTGAAGCTTAATAAAGGCAAAAGTAAGTCAGATAGTTTGACAAGATACTGGACTGTGATACTATGCTGTCTAAATGGTGTCTAATATCAACTAGTGTACTGAAAGGAACCAAAATCTCAAGTTGCTTGCATGATACTGACAGTGGCATGAGTGAATGGGTGAAGGTACTTGTATGAGGTGCTCACAAAGACAGTGGTTGCAAGGAAGAAGATACCTGTTTTGCTAGCTTGCAACAAAATGGACAAAATCACTGCTCATTCCACTGACTTCATCCGGAAGCAACTAGAGAAGGAAATGTAAGTGACCTCTCCAGTTGTAGGTTCATCATTCGAGTAGTTGCTATTGCAAGTACTTGTACCATCTTGGAGAAGTTTTTGCTGTAACTGTCTCAGGACAAAAACTGTTTGCTAGGATTGGTCTCTTCAGATGTGTTGGCTGATGATCACCGACTGACTGGTATGCTGGGGTCATCCATCCTGACAGCAACAAGCTTCGGTTGACAAGAAGTGCCATTTCATCTGCGGATGTGACAAGTGAGATTTCCCTCGGAGTGGAAGGCGAGCCCTTCAAATTCTCACAGTGTGTTAACCAAGTTTCTACTGCAGAGATGTCAGCATTGAATGGGCAGGTGGAAGAGGTAGAGCACTTTATTCGTGAACAAGTGAAGCCCTAAAGGTTTCTCGGTTTTAGGTGGAGAGACCTATTGTTCAGTGATGGTTTGACAATGTCAACAGGCCATGTGTTTGCAAGTTTTTCTGTCCTGATAGTTTCAGGGCTTTCATGTGAACATATGGGGATGGTCTGATACCTTTCTTTGACTAAAGATTGGTTTCTGGACCAGGTTGTGAAATCCCCGGTGAATGAAGATTTTGGTGGCGTTGTATGTCAGTACTCAATTGTGTTTTCGGCCATTGGCAGGTTGCCTTCATGTTGATATGTGCACTAGATGACAACTGTATTGTCTTGGAATTGTCTTCTTTGTTGCATGATGTTGGAAGTTGCCAAAGAGTTTACACGCAATCTCCTTGGTAAGGATGATGTCGAGTGGCATCCATTGCAACTATTTCCTGTTCACACAACACTGTGGATGAACCTCAACTGACTTGATATTTGGTTTTTCCTTGGTAATTCATTGTGTAAGAAGTAGGTCCTATATAGAGGTACAGGTTGGAAAATGGGTGATTTCTAGGCAAGTAATGGCTTATACATAAGTAAGGGCTGTTTTTGCTACCTACCCACTAACTAACAAGCTTCTTAGTAGTAATAAAAGCAATGGAGCTAACTACTGTCTTTTGCTAGGAAACTGCAACCTAACAGAAAACTGTTTCCTGACCATTTACCATCAATCCTTCATGATGCACTGGTGGGTGCTGCTTAACTTTGGCCCAGTGGAATGATCCTTATACCTCTGTGCAGGCAAGTGTGCTCTGTTCCACTGTTGTGGATATGGCGCAGGCAAAGCACACGCGGTGAAATGATTGCAACAAGGCAAGCACTCCATATTTGTTGGCAGGATTCTCAAGTCAGAATTGGAGAGCATTGCTGTGAACCCTTTGCATGTCTTAACCACATGGACATGAGCATTTCCTTGTCCTCTGCCTTCTGTCATCTTGAATCCTTTTTTGTGTGCACCATTTATAAAGTACAGATCAGTTTTTTGAGATCAGCCTTTTTGCCTTGAAGAATTATGCTGTGTTGGAGTTTTCATGGCTTCTTGTAACATGGTGGCAGATTAGAGAGAGAGACCTTCACTTCTCCTGACAATGTTATCCACATCCAGAAGAACCTCTGTGCAAGGGTTTTGGGCATTTGATTACAATTCCTCTCTGGCAGCAAGTGGGAAATTTTGTTGTCTCCACTTGGATAATTGGATCCTCTGGAATTTGTTGCAAAAGATGATTCATTGCAAACTTGCAAGATTCAAACAGACATGTAGTGAGTTTTTATTTCTTGAAACATGTGATTCTTATGGGGGTGAAGGGACAGATATGTGCTATGACATGTGGACACAGAAGCACATGCATGCCTAGGCTGCCCCATGCAGCTGTAGAAATGGTGAAGGAGAAATTCAGCACATTGACATTGTATGTGCTAACTCAGCAAACTTCTGCTGATGGCTCAATGACCAAGCTGCTGATCAGTTTTAGGTCAGATATGGCCTTCAGATACAATCCTAGTGCCTGTAAAGCATGAATCTGGATACATATGAATTTGAAGTATGTATTATGTAATAGAAACTGTGTGCTTTTGCATGTGCATCATGATTGAATGTGTTCATGTTTGGTGTCCTACAGAGATGCAGTGACCTTGAATGAGGAGATAGATGATGCAGCTGGAAAGTTGAAGCTGTTGATTCTGTCTATGAAATGATGATGCCAAAAGTAGTTCATGAGCATCATGAATCTCTGCTGTTGGATGTAAGGTAAGAATCAGAAAAAATGCAAAGCTTGGTGAGTTTGTATTGTCTTCTGGTATGCAGAGTGGACAGTTGATGGAGGTCATAATACTGAGGCATGATGCCAGAGCTTGGAAGTATGAAGGTGGACCTCCACAGGGAGGTCTCTGAGCAACTCTTTGTATCTCATCACAGGTTCATTGTTATCTCATTGTCAGCATGCAATATCTAGGTATCCAATCACTAGTAATGCAGAAATATTGTCATGTCATTCATCTAGACATGTTAAGCATTATTTGCACTATGGATGTTGTCATCTTGTGCAATTTGAACTTGTCTAACATAGTGGTGTGACCACCTTCTTGCTCAGTTGGGATACCAAATGGGTTGCACATTTGTGGAACTGGAACCTTGGCACTAAAAGGTAACCTGTCAGCTGGTGAGATGCTGGAGCAGCTTGTTCATGCATCCCAAATCCCTCCAATCTGCAAATTGTATTTCTGTTAATCCATTGAAAGCTGTTTTGTTGTGTTCAATTCTTGGTTTAAAGCAGATATGTGGACAGAAAAGAGCTGCTGTCACTGGCATCAGATCTTGAGGTGGGAAATGTACAGATCCAAGCTGGAACTGCAAAGCATTGTATTACAGTAATTGTGCATGTGAAATCTAGGAGCAGGGTTCTATTCACCATTTACTTTTGATCTCTTGTCCTCCTCCTGTCTCCTATTTCATGTTCAGGGTATGGGTGAGACTTTGAATAATTACAAGTCTGATGCTGATGATACTCATGTGGGTAAGGTGAGTACTTTTGATACCACCCCCCCAGTAACTAGCAAGATGAAACTATTGAACACCATTCTTTTAGAAGGTTGACAAGATGTAGAATCTTATAAGTCAAATCATAGAGAGACTGCCCTTGTCTTTATATTTTGTTGGTCTATGGGATGCTTAGAGTAGTAAAGTGTTCATAGGCAGCTAATCTTATTCAGCTTATTTAGCACAAAGTCACAACCATGCAGAATACACCCACTCATTGATAAACAATGTGCTTGTGACTGGGTTTCATTGGTGCAAACTCATGAAACATGAACAACCCAACCATGTAATTGTGTCCATTTTTCACAAATTGCATGGGCAAATCAACAAAATATGCAGCATTGACACTAAGTTCTTCATAGCAAGAACAGTAGATTTAAGTCTCTTCCCCTAACTTTGCCATGGTTTGTTTGTTTCTTTGGTTTTGCAATGAATGCATGATTTACTTCCGCAGTTATATTTTTACACAACTTGCTGTATCCTTGTTCAGCAAACTATGTTATGAATCTCTCTCCATAATTCTTCATCCAAGGTCTTGGCAAGTACTCAATTTTGTCCAAATTGGTGACAACCTTGGTGGGCTGCCAAGTTTGACATCTAAGTAGAGATTAGAGATTGAGAGTTTCTGCTTTAGGGGTATGACAGTTTCTGCTTGGATATGCTACCCTTCAACAGTAAGAGGATATCGTTTAGCCAAGTCAAATTAAATATTTTGAATCCTGAAAAGTTGGCTTGATATTTCTCTGGATTTTCTCAATGTCAGAACTTGGAATGCCAGGATGATTGTGCACAAAAAGAGGTACTGAAATAACAGATTACCTATGCCACAGAGTTATATCAAGGGCAGCACACTAAGGACCCCTTACTTGATCACCACTTCACAGATCCAAATCTGAGCTATTGGGGGCACACTGCTTTGGAAATGCATCCTCTTCCCTGTATGTCACCACTTTCACAAAAGATCCATGGAAAAATAAATTCACACAAACTTGTGCTTGCAGTGATGGCAGTTCACAGATCAACAAATACAGAGAGCCACAGTTCTCCATTACTATCTCCCACAGTTTTAAGTTACATTAAAAGACTTTGTAGAAACACACTTCTGCACCCTCAGAATAACACTAAATTGCCTACTTGACTTCAGCATATTCTCCCAAGAAGACTGCAGCACCAGTTCCTCTGAAGGTCAGCATCTGTGATTCAACAAAATTGACTGATTTGGTCCCACCCCCTTCACTTCTTCAAGACAAGAGGGCCAACATTGTCACCTGTGGCCTTATTGTGCTTGGCATGGGCTCCATCACAAAGAGGAAATGTTCCAGATCGCCAGCATCTGCCCACCCGTCATCCCACATAGGAATTATCATCTCACAGAAGAGTTCTTTAAACACGTGAGGATGCTCAGACAAAGCTCAAATCAACTTCCTGTGGAAATTGAATTCAGTTACAATCAAATCAGCTGCAATAACACTAGTCTCTAGATCTCAACCATGAAAGTGAAATAAAGCTATGAATCAGAGCTGCAAAACATAATCCTTTCTTTAGAGCTACCTAGTGTCTGCTGACTGACACAGAATCATGTTGAAAGTGTCACAATCAAAGAATATAACCTCCTTCTGATGATGTCCTCTCTTCATGTATTTTACTAACCCTATCTCTCTTGGGTCACTGAGAAATCCTTCATTCCCATCTGAAATATAACATGATGCCAATTCAGCTTAGCCTTATCTTCATCCCAAATATGCAGACTTCCCACAACAAACTGACAGTAAAATGCTAATAGAAAAGCAAAACCACTAATTACAGAGAATGATGGCAGAGAGCAATCCTTCTCAGTTTAGATGGTATTTGCAAAGGAGGAACACTAAGACAAGCTTACAGAAGAACTAAATGAAACTAAAAACCAGTTTAAACAAACCTCTAAATGACTGAAACACTAAACTGCTTCAGCACCCAAAATCCATTGCTTGCACTTCACCTCATAATGCTATGCAAGCGATGTGGAACAGCTCAAAACCCGACAAGGCTGATTTTGAGAGTTGTATACAGAGTGAACTTCCCTACTGTTCTACTGCAATCAACAGCATCACATTCTCAAATGCAGCCCACTGTGTATAATCCATGGAAAATTCTCTTTCAGACTCTGATCTCATTCCAGTACTCTCCATTAGATGGTCAAGAGTTGTGAATACTTGAAACCAGTGCTGGAAACTTTCTGAGACAATACTTTGAACCCTAAAGCCTGTTGCAGAGTTGACCAAGTAAAAATTCCTTCTGCAATCTCAAGGGTAGAAGAGAAAAGGAATTTTGAAATCACCCCAAAAAAGAAAAAAAGAGAAGAGGTTTGGATTCTCTATTCAATCTCGAGGGCAGAAGAGAACAGGAATTTTGAAATCGCCCCCAAAACAAACCCAAAAGAAAAGAGGAAAAAAAAAGAAGCGGAGGGTCGGATTCTCTTCGAACCTACCTGCAATAAGCAGTCACGGGCTTCTCGAGGCCAGAGACCTCCACAGTGTCGACCACCTTAGGCGAATCCTTGGCAATGGAGGGGTTGAGCACCACCTGAGTCTCAATCTCCGATCTGGCCACACCAGCCACCAAACTCACTCTTGATGTTCTGCCAGGCGCCCGCTGCAACTTGGGCATGGGTGTTCCTGCAACGGCAGAAAATCCCAAAGTCTTGGAGCTACAAACTACCATCATCGCCATTAAATCCCAAAACCAAACGTCAAATCCCCTCAAAACCCAAAACCCAAACAAAAAGATCTCTCAAACTCCCTCAACAAAAAATCCCCGAAAACAAATTTCATGAATGAACAACAATTGCAAGTCACGAATTGTTGAGTGTGTATTGGCGAAAGAGAGGGAAGAGATGGATGGGGGAGCGTGTGCAAGGCACGGTGCTTTCGCAGTGTGTTTCTGTGATCCGCAAAACTAGGGATAGAAAGGAGAAAGTGGAAAAAAGGAACCCAAGTGTTGAAATGCCATTGGCAAATCCAAACTATCAAAGGATGATGAGAATTGAGGAGCCCCTTCCTTCCTTCCTTCCTTTCTTTCTTTCTTTCTTTCTTTGTCCATCCCATACCCTAGTACCTTGGCCAATTCCACACTAATTATATTATTTTCAGAAATGTTGAAATTTTCAAAAACTATTTCTTCCAAATCAAAATTTTTTTTTATGAAGGATAATAGTGAATAGTTAAGAATTTTTCAATTTTTCAATTTTTTTTCAAAATTAATTAATTATTTGATGGACATGTGTTGAAATGGCCAAGGTACTACATATGGTAGTCTCCTTATTACTATTATTACCTTTTACCATTGTGGCAAGAATTCAATTCTTTTTCAATTAATGTCCAAAGTTCTAGTGTAGAAATTGTATTGCTGCTACCTTGTCTTAACCATTCCATAGTATATAATAGCTTTGTTAGCAAGCTTTTACTTTTGTTAAACATCCCCCCCCTCACAACACCACTCACACACAACAAATGGTGAGCAAAAGTCAGTTATTTGATTTTTTCAAATCTTTTGAAAATCATGATCACACCAGTTGTTTGATTTTTGGGAATCATGGTTAAGAATTGTAACGGCCATCTTAAAAACCATTCAGGTCCTTTCCTAGTGATGGTAAGGGGATGATAGAGTGTACCCTTATACCCTAATTGTTTAATATAGAATGTAATCACACTTCTTGCATTGAATATAATTTAGTGAAATTCTGGAAGTTACATAATTACATAAATTTTAGATTGCTTTCGATTAGTAGAGGCTGGAATTTGATCCATGAGATGTTGACCATAAAGAGGATTCATGATGGTCTATGTTCTAGAAGCAATGAGAAGGGGTCAAAGACAAAGAAAGGGGGGTCAGATTGGGGGTCCTACTACTAATAAGTGGCCTATGTACATGAAATTGTCCATGAGATATCGATATACATCTTCCCCAAAAAAGTATTAAATGATTAACTTGGGTAGGCATATATATATATAAAATTGTAAAATAATTAAATTTTTTATAAGTCAATTGAAGGCAAGTTCAAAAATAATACATTTTCAGTTGCAAATATCATTTCATCATTTCAAAATACTTTGGGAATTTATTTATAATGCATAATACAAAGATGTTTTTAGAAAAATGAAAGTTGGCATCATGTGAAAAATATTTCATTCCCACCGATTGATAACTTCAAGATAAAAAAAGTAAGAATTTTGTAAATAACTATTTATATGTGTAGGAAAACACCAATTTTGAATTATTAAGGTCCAAGCAAAGTAAAATAAACATATATTTGTTCCTTGTAAGTTATTGAAAAAAAAAAGTTTCCCAATAGTTTTTTCCTTTGGAAAATGGTCAAACCTAGTGTAATCAACCATAAACCCTAGGGTGCTTGAGATTTCAAGTTTGATGTAGGGACTAACCATGATCTTTTGCCAAGATATCATAATTAATCAATGTTATGCATGCGTTTTCTTTTTCTTGAACCCGCTACCATTGTTTTGTTTCATGTAAGTGTTGCATGTAGGTTCTAATTATTATATTATTGCATAGATACAAATTTTTTTGAGGTTTGTGATTGTTTTTGTGTGATGAAGGATATTTTGAATTCTTCAAGTAATTTCCTTTTATGGTACATTATGCATTTGGAAATTTTGACATTGTAAAATCCTTGTGTTGCCACCATCAAGTTATTACCAAATGGCATCCATCAAGAGAGAACCTTTAGTTATCAAGAAGGAAAATGTAAGAAATGATTTTATTTCAAGGAAAAAACCCTAAACATTACAAGGTAGTTTGTGATCACGTTCCCATGAATGATGATTACCTTGTGAATTTTTGCAAGGTTTGTTAGTTGAACACAAAAAGACTTCAAGTGAATTGTGCCCAATATGCTTATGATAAATGTCATGGACAACTGAAATGGGCACAATTCCCAATTTCAAGGCCTTCAAAATGTGTCAACTTTTCCTTTTCACTTGAAGTGATAAAAAAAACAAAGAACCAAGTTTCCTACAAGCTAGTGATCTAAAGGACTAGGACTACATGGCATTAGGAGGGCCAAGGAGGTGAAAATGTTTTTTCTTGAATAGATAGGGATGGTGAGGAGACTATTTCATGAGGTTGAATATGATCAACAAGGTTATCTTTCAAAAAGGTTTGCATTATAAGAGGAAGAGAGGGTGATGCCTTAGCAAAACACATGTTTTGTTTACAAACATATTGGAATAGAATAAATCACTACAAGAAATATTAAACAACCATCTTGCAAATTTATAAGAGAAAGTAAAGAAGGGTTTTAATGAAAAGAGAAGTTGGTAGGTTTGCAATTTGCAAGAAAAAACATGATTTGGTTTTGAAACAATTGAACATGATAACCATTGAGTTAAATACGTTTGATTTCTGAAACATCTCAAAACAAGGTTTGGATAGTTGGTGTGCTTACACCAAATTCATCTCATTTCAATGGTGTTAGCATAACAAGTATTCGTTACCCATTGAAAACCCAAATGTCATGCCAATCAATAGTTCCACTACATTGATTGTCACAACTTGCCCAATATGCGAGTTGTTTTATTCTTATAACAACATAAGTATGTCAAACTTTTGAACAATGTCAATGTGGTTTGCATTGTGACTAACAAATCATACATACCAATGGTTGAATCCACAAATGTATCACAATTTTTTTTCCATCTCCTATGCATTTAAAAAACCTTCAAAGTTTGTAGCAATAATTGCACATTGAAATAACATCTTTTTTATCCCTATTTTCAAAAATTTCCTCATTGCTTGAGGATGAGCTAAACTCATCATTACTAGAAGAAGAACCACAACTAAAACTTGAAGGAGACATCCCTTGTGTTGAGGTGAAAATGGAAAAAAAAAAAACTTTGGAAATAGTTCCTTCCTATATAATCCTGTTGATAATATTTGCATTAATATTACATCTTACCCTTTACATAGCTTACATTTAAACTCTACCTTTTTGAAGTTAAATTTTAACTTAATTATTCTACATACACACAAACCTTAATCCAAAAATTTGGCTTGTAAAAATAATTTCATCTTCAACCCTAAAATCAAATTTGTAACTTCGACATTTTATATGGGCACAAACCATATCTTTGAATTTAAACTTTAAACCTCAACCCTCAACTTTAAAAGTTAGACCTTAAAACCTAAATTGTAAAACCTTAAACCCAAAATTTAAAAATGTAAACCCAAAAATCCAAAAACATTTGCAACTAAAGTTCAACCTTAAACATAAACCTAACACCCTAAAATTTAAACCCTAAAACCTCAAGCCTATAACCTTACAACCTTACGATTTAAAAAACCCATGTAAAATATACTTAAGTTGGGTACCTTGTCGTTGAAATTTTTTTAGTGTATATGATCCCTAATTTGTGAATCCCATGTTGAATGTTATCATTTGGTTACGATTTTTTGAGATTTTGTGAATAACATGAAAGAGGCCATGAAAAACAAATAAAGGGCCAATTGAACATGAAAGAGATTGGATTGAATAGGACTTTTTGGATGACTTTATCACCCATTAAACTTTTGGACAATTTGGTTATAAGCAAATCACACTATGTTTCAACAATTTCACCATATGTAACAAGGCCCAATTTGTACCAACATATTAAAGTTATCCATAAAATCATTTTGTCTTCACCCTATCTTTGGGCCTCCTTTACCCCCAATCCCCTTTTTCAATGGTACTTACAAAGTAAATTTTTTTTGTTAAATCTAAATATGAAATGTTAAAACTCAACATTTAATACACAAGGTTTGAAACTAATTATAGTAGTTGTACAAATAGGAGTAGTGAAAATATAAATAGCAATAGTGGAGGCACTGGAAAAAAAGGAAAGACATGATGAAAATAAATTTACCACAAAAATGAATGGATTTTTGAGTTTCACCCCCATTGAATGTTATTGTATTTTTTTGTAGTATTTTTTTTGAATCCCAACTTGTATATGACCAAATTTAGGGTTTTGGTGTTGTGTTTTCCTTACTTTATGAATAACTTTATTGACATTGAGTATTGGACTAGGTTGAATATTGGTATATAATTGAGTATTGGATTGGTTGAATAATTATATTTGAATTTGCTTTATGTGTGCTTCAATTGGGGTTCTTATTTTTCATTATATCAAGCCTTGTCAAAATATAAATTTTGCAAATCTTTTGAACCAATACTTAATTATATGAAACAATACCCAATTAGGTTGACTAGAGAATACATTGCGGAAAAAGGGGACCAAACTAATTTCTTCATTTAAATAGGCCCAAAAGAAATTTCACCCCCAATTTTGGATTTACTTGGACATCTCTTCTTATTTTTCATTAAATCAAAACCTTCCAAAAATTAAGGTTCTCAAATCATCTGAACTAAAAACCAATTCCATGAAATGGAACCCCATTCCATGAAATAGAACCCAATTCATTCATTTTACTACTACTTACCCAATTCCATGAAATGGAACCTAATTTTTCTTAGTTTACTAATACTCAATTCCATGAAACATAACCCAATTTTTCTTGGTTTATTAATACCTAGTTCCATGAAACAGAACCCAATTCCATTTGCTTACTAGTACCCAATTTTTGTGTTGAAATTAAATATCAGCTCATGAAACTTGTTTCAAGTTTTAAAAGCATCCCCAACAGTGCGCAAATATGGCTTGAGTCAATGAACACCCACCAATGCACCATCCACGGATGAACATTAAAAAGGATGAATCCAAGTTCATTAGGCCTCACAACCAAATTTTTTTTGGCCGCATGAGTTTTTTTTTTTCTTCCTACTTGGTGCCTAGGTTTCTTGCACCTACTTTTTCCCTCCAACTACCCTTCTTCCCCATCCTACCTACCTCCCTTATGTTACCCACCTCCCCATCCAAACCCCTAAATCACATTCGAATGTGGTTTTTTTTTTTTTTTTTTTTTTTTTTTTTTTGTTTGGTTGTCAAGTTTTTTTTTTTTTTTTAAGTTTTAGCTGGTGAAACAGAGAGACCAGTAAAAACAAGAA
>Ga0116231_10011828_pt1 | contig 13193 bp, 6 predicted proteins | sample S1TSphgellanicum_2_FD_89695 | JGI IMG/M metagenome (GOLD analysis project Ga0116231, IMG submission 89695) | Host-associated microbial communities from peat moss isolated from Minnesota, USA - S1T2_Fd - Sphagnum magellanicum MG | ecosystem: Host-associated > Plants > Peat moss > Unclassified... | reverse complement strand
TTTTTAAAAGAAAAGTGGTGTGTGCACATAAGGTTGGTTTTTATATTTTTGGCACCGTGTCCCCCTCAGGGTTGTTTTTTTTTTTTTTGGGCCCCTTAGTAATAAATAATTAGTGGTATCGACGTGTAAATTTGTGAACCCTTGAAAAGACTATTGCAAAAGTCTTATAGTGCTCATACTACCCCATGAACTACTTAGGCTACTTATTACCTTAAGTTTACTTCACGTTTATTTTTACTTGCTTTAACTTACTACCTTTTACTTACGTAATTACTTACTTGCCTTTGTTTGCATAACAACTCATTTACTTTATTTACTTTCATTATATTATTACTGTTGTAACCAAGGTCAAACAAAACTTTAAATGCCATGGTAAAAAAAATTAAAATTTATTATTTACCACAATTAACTGCCCTAGAAAGTAGTGGTAATAATTGTCATGTTGTTGGGGAGATTAGGTTTTACAGACAAACAGACACACTGACAGACGTAGTGAATTAATATATATGATTGATGCTTATTGAATTAAAAGGCGAAAAATATGAAATTTTATTATCAATAATATGGATTACCTTATGTGAGTTGGCTAGAATTTATCACTGTGAATACCAATGTAATAATATTGCAAAATAAAATAGGCTATCAAAATCATGGTTGCATGAAAAATTTGGGCTAAAAATGTGCCACGTGTATTATTTGTTTTAGGTTGTGGATATATGAGTTTTCAAATCAAAAACCATGTTATGCAACTCACCCCTAAGCTTGTCAAAAGGTATTAATGTTAATTCTCCGATCTCAAATTGTAACAAAGTAACAAAAAAGCCAAAACATGTTTTTAGCTCCCTAAGATCACAACAAGAAGAGAGTGTGAGCTCTAGGAAGACTTAAATAAGGTGACATTCTTCATGAACACTTCTTGGTCATGTCAAAATACACAAAACACACAATAGGGCAAGTAATGTGTTTAAAGCCAATTTTTGTGCACAAAGTAACCATGAGTTGACACAAATTAATAATATTAACCATGTTTTAAACTTGGGAGGAGGTATTGCCCTCCTTGCTATATTTCACACCTTTCCACAACACCCACATTGAAATGGTCATTTTTCTTGAGACTCCCAAGTGGAAGTCCCCCACATTGAAACAATGTGTGGTAGCAAATTTTTGGAACATCATAATTCTTTTTTTTTAAAATCAATTTTGAACATGAAGCCCCACATTCTTGTAGCTCTCATCAAGATATTTTTAACAATTAAAGGTTATTTGATTCAAAAGTCATTTGATCCCCACATTCTCATAGCTCTCATCAAGATATTTTTAACAATTAAAGGTTATTTGATTTGGAAGTCATTTGATCCTCAAATTGCCTCATAAACTTCTAAAATATTGTGGAGTCCCAACAAAGTGGGAGGTCGTCTTGAGTCTTAGGGTGCCTCCCTTTGACTCCTAAAAGCTTCTCATTCCATATGGGAGGATGTTTCAATTTTTTGAGTTCACCTTGTGTTCATGCTTTACTATCAACCAATTTTTTTCATCATGCTTATCCCTTAGTATGAGCCCAAATGTAAGGTTAAGACATTATCATAGGTGAATCATAGTTGGTATCATTTTTTAAATTATGCAAATGTTGATCATGCATGGGGTGTAGGTGATAATTGTGTTTAAAGGTAAAGCTAAATTAAGTTGTTGAGGGTAGAAGGTGAAAGTCAATAATGTAGTCACATTGCATTATGTCAATGTGAAATTCTAACATACTACACTCAATGTACATGCTCTTAATTCAATTGAAACAATAAAATAATACAAAAAAATCTATATATAATGTTTAGGTTATATTAGTTACTAATGCTAATAACTTAGCACTAACAATGACATAAACAATCATATGTCTTGTAACTAATTCAAATTCAAAGAAATTAGCTAATGATATAACTAGAAGTTAATTACTATATTAAAAAGACAAAAGAGTAATTACTACTTAGAAATGCAAAATTGTAAAAATATCGATTAACATTATCCTCTCCCTAAATTGGATATATATTAATTCACTTGGTATGTCTGTGATAGTGACTCCAGACAGGATGTGTTAGTTACTAACTTTTTTTCAACCCCACCCATACAACTGAAACTGCAAGTAGGTGGGAGACTGCTAATAGCAACCCACTTGGACCAATCAAACCATCTAGCCAATGAGAAACAGGGAGTAGTCAATAAATACATTTTGACTTTGTTTATTAGACTGTTCCAGGTCTCCTCCATGGCTCTCAAAGCTATCGATTGTTTGAGGGTACCAATAGTCTCCCCATGGATTCACTGGATTTGACTGATGAACAACATCCAAGATTTCCAGTGCAAGGTCACCTATTGAACGTTGATGGAGATGCTCTTATTACCACATGGCCCTCACTTGATTTTTGGCACCTCTACCTTACCCTTAGTGATTTGTCTTGTGACCAATTTTTGTTACTTTGCAATTTTCAGAGGAAAACTTTAAAGGGTGGTTTTTGAATGTAAAATGTGAGTTTTCAGTAAGAATTTGAAACTTTTTTGTGAAATAAAAATTGTATCCGTGCATTATGCATGGGGTTCACACTAGTTAGTTACTAATGCTAATAACTTAGCACTAACAATGACATAAACAATCATATGTCTTGTAAACTAATTCAAATTCAAAGAAATTAGCTAATGATATAACTAGAAGTTAATTACTATATTAAAAAGACAAAAGAGTAATTACTACCTAGAAATGAAAAATTGTAAAAATATCGATTAACATTGTCCTCTCCCTAAATTGGATTACATCTTTGTAAGCCAAAGTATTAGGAGCAAAAAGCAAAAATTGAAATCTTCAACTATTCTATTGAATTTATAGATTTCAAAATCAATTAAAACCTATACCTAAATAGATGAAAAGTAAAAGTGTAAATAAAAATTTGTTATGAAATAATGATGTGATTTGTAAATATTAATGTGCAAAAATATTTGAAATGTTTTTTTGTGGAATTAGAAGAATTTGTGTGTATCGCATTTGCAAAATATGAAGAAATGAGCCAAATTTGTTGAAGCTAAAGTAGTTTAAATCAATAGGTGTTACAAGTTGTAATTGAAGTGAAACAATATATCAATAAAAGAATCAAATGGCAAATTGAAAAATTAGTAAGTGGTAGCAATTTGTTGTTGGACAATTTGAAAATTGAGAAATTGGTAAGTAATAAGAAAGCACTACTAAATAGTTGGCAATTGATAAGTCTTTAAGATGAAGTAAGTAGGTGTTAATTTGGAATTAATAACTATTAATTGTTCACAAAACTGGTGGATTTTATTTATGGGATACATGCAAGTGCTTTCATGGCTATGACCCATTAACTAGTTGGTGCAACACTTTACAATCAAAAAATGGAATGTATTGTGAAATCAATGAATTTATAAATAATTAAAATTTTGATTTATAACAAGTTAGTTAGGCTTGCTACAACTATAATGAATTAATCGGAATTAAATAATGAATTTCAGTCATGAAAATTAAATGTACATAAAACAAATATGAGAATTCTTTTAATGCTAAAGTAAGTATAACCTCCAAATTTGAAGTACTACAAAAAAAAGGTAAATTGTTTTAGAAATAAGCAAGAACATTCATGGTAAAGGGAATAATTGATCAATTACACAACATGTTGGTAATAAAAAGAATAGTGAATCTGCATGCAAGCCATAGAATTCAGATAATTAGTAACACTAATAGAAATCAACCAAAATGTAACCACTCCATTAGTGACTACATGTGATTTGTAGTCATTTGCAACTAGGTTTGGGAGTATTTGTAATTATAAAATCAAATTTCAACTATTTTGGTCATTTTTACAACTATGTTTCAACTATCGAAAATTTCATCATATTGGTTGGATGGTTTTTTAATCTATCTTCATTTATGAATAGGCTTATATGTCCCATAAGTTACATTACTAACCAAATTAGTCGCACCCTAATAGTATTTTATGATGATTTAGGGTATATTTTAATGTATGTATTAAGCTATATTTATGATATATTATATATCATAAATATATATTTGTACATATATTAATTATGCATATTCAAATAAGTTTCTAAAAAATTGAAATAACAATTTTCAGATATATATTCGATTTGAAAATTAATATTTGAACTTTAAAAATTGTTATTTAAACACAAAAATAGATATTTCAGTTATGAAAAAAAAAATTGAATCTAAAAATTGCTATTTCAATCCTGAAAATTATATTTGAACATGAAAATTGCTCATTCAGTTGTAAAAATTGTTATTTGAATTTGAATTTTTTTGAATTCTGAAAAATATAAGTTGAATTCAAAAAACATTATTTGAAACTGAATATTGTTATTCCAATTATGATGTTCTAAAAAACCCAAAAATCAATATTTCATTTCTGAAATGGGTATTTAAATCTGAAATTTTCTATTTCAATTCATTAAAAATATATTCAAATTTGAAAAAGGAAATTGAATCTGAAAATTGTGATTTAAATTATTTTAAATTGAAAATTGTTATTTTAATCTGAAATTTTTATTTAAATTTAAAAAAAAATTGATTTGAAAATTGAGATTTTTTTGAATTATTATTTTTGAATCTAAAAATTAATATTTCAACTGACAAAATTCTTGATTGAATCTAAAAATGGACATTTAAATTTTGAATGAACTTAATTGTTTATGAAAATTGATAATAAAAGCTATAACAAATGAGATAGTAAGAAAAATAATAATGACAAAATAAATAGTCTAAGCTAACCAATGGTTAATCTAATAATTTAATAAATAATTTTTAATCATTTTCACTTTTATTAAAATTTAATGTTTACTATAATAAACTATATAAATTTAATTAATCCATATTTTGTTGGAACATAATGACATTAACTATTATTGAGATTTACTATATCATTATTTATAATATTTAATATTATAATTAACAACAATTATATAAAAAAAAAGATAATCACAATTTTATTATATTATAATTTTTAAACTTTTGTTATTTATAATTATTGATATAGTTAGTGGATAAACTAGTTTAATATAGTATGGGTACTAAGAAGTAGATGCAAATAATTTGCAACTAAATCGGTGACATTTGCAACTACAATGTTTAACCCATATTTTTTGCCTTTCATTTTTTTCATGTGTACTATATAAGTAAGTTCATTAGAACATTTCAAAATGCAAGTGTCATTCAAGGGATGAATGAATAAAAGAAGCTCAAGCTTAAAGGCTAAAACCCAAAATGAAATTAGGATTGTCTTAAACCTACACCATTAATCGAAGCCTATCTACTTACTTTTTTAGGCCTAGACCCTCATTACCTATCCACATGTTAACATCTTATTCACCTTAAATTAAACAATTCAAAATTAATTAGTTAATTGAAAATATTAAATATGAAATAATTTTTAACATGCCATGTGTCACCAAATAAGTAATGTTTAAGAAATAAATGGACATAATTTATATGCCACATGACACCAAATAATTCACCTTAAAAAATAAATGGGCACAATTAGTATGCCATGTGGCAAAATAATATTTTGCCCATGTCATACACTAATACCATACAAAATGGACAATGTGGATTTTTTAAAGATTAAATAAAAATAATTTTACAAATTTAAATATGTTGCCACATGGCAACACATCATTTGTTGTTAAGGTGACCAAATTAGTTGCATGGCAAGTTGCAAATGATAACATGTATATAATAAGTCAAAGGATGAAATCTTTTTTTTATTTTATTTTTATATATTCACAATCCATGTCATTTGCAACTATTGTCTTATGCAATTTGTCCAATGCAACTAAAAGGATTTTAGTTGTAAATGTTGCTTGCAACTGAAAATAAATTACAAAACCTAGTCAAAAAAGGCCTTTTTCTACTAGTTATAATGTGGTTGCTATAAATAATGTTTGATTGTCAACAAAATTGATTTAAAATAAAACTCAACCTTGGGTCGGTGGATCTGTAACACATGATGTAATAATTGGATGCAATTAAAGTTTGAAAATCGCAACATTACTTGATGAAAAACTTATTGAATAAATCAATTCAAGGAATCATTTCATAATTTGAACAAAAAAATAATTGCTAAAAAATGAAGACAACAAATATAAAATTTGGTGTTTAGCACTTTGGTGTTTGGTAGATCCACAATCAAAACAAAAATTGAGGATGCCAAGATATATCAGGTAATGTTGGCAATAAAGTGATCATTGCAACATATTGAACACATCAATGGTGTGTTTGGTAAAAAAAATAATGGTGAAAATATCACCTCAAATACAACATCAGGTGGCAACAAGTGGAACACCAAAAATAAAAAGATCAATATGGAATGGTGGTACTACTTTTGTGGACACAACAATAGAGAAATCATGGGTAGCAAATGTTTGCCAAATTTGATCGGTAGTATTGCCTTTGTGGACACAAAACAAAGAAATCATGGGCAACATGTGTTTGCAACATTTGATGTAATCAATTATAATAGTGAAACAAAACTCTTAGATCAAAGAAGACAAGAACATTGATGTCTAATGTGATGGTCTCTATCATTTACAACGGGTTATGTTGCCTTTACAATGAATGTATGTTGGTTGAGAATCATTATCTTCCATGGGCCATGTAAGAAAATACTATAATGTATATGTCAAACCAAATCTGTAGTAAGAACCTTATTCAACATCATAAAAAAATTCAGAAATATGCACCAAAAAAATGTTCAACTTGGTGGTTGAAAATTTGTAAACAATCTACACTATAACCAAAAAATATAGAAATTTCATGAAACACAAAAGCTTTTAGAATTATCCTTAAGAGATTTTTAAAAGTTTGAAACTAAATTTTTTAGCTTGGTTGAACTTGATGCAGAGAATAGTTTTATTTATCATTGATATTTCCATTAACATACACAATTGTATGCAATAATGGGTTTCATCAATCACCTTTTTCATTTATAATCAATGTTTCCAACATTTTATTTATTTTTTCATATTTTGAATCAAAACAAATGTGATTAACAATATTTGGGTTCAAATGAACAACTTACACAATGACATATGTATCACAATAATGACCAACAAAACCGTCAACATACCATACTTGACTTTAATAATTGGTAGTTTCTATTGAAATAATTAAAATTTTTAATAAAAAAGGTTCAACAACCCCATTTTTAATTTTCCAAAATTTCAATAGTTGAATAGTAATCACAGAAGGACAACTTTACATACAATGTTAATGTAGTGGCAAGGACAATCATTAAATTACATTATGTTAGAAGTTTGATTCCTTGTTTTTCCAACACAATTTTTTTTGTTTTCCTTTTTTCCTTAAAAAAAAACTTTCCTTTTCATGAATTATTTAACACAAAACTTTAATGGGAACTATGGTATTTGACACAATGTTTCTTTTGTGATCTAAATAATGTTTTAAAAAACAAGATGTCAATTAGTTTATTTTGTAGTGTGGATGGATTCCATATGAAGCATTCAAACATTATGAGAAAAAGGGGTGTTTTGCAATTGGCCTTGCAACTCACTGTATTTATACACCGCAAGTGTTAACGAATGAGTTACATGAGTTACAAAGTTGCAATTCACCATATATACGGTGCAATTCATTGCAATTCAACTATAATTTTATCAAAACAACTTATTTTCAACTACTATGCAACTCCATTATAATTGCACCCATAATGTCATGTTGATGTCATTGATTGTCATCCATTTATTAAAATCTAGCATATGCCACTATGAAGATTTTTTGACTTAAAATTTTTTTTTAAAAAAATATTGATCTCTGTTCTTCATTATGATTGTTAATGATGGTCCAAAATTTTGAAATGTGGCACAATTAAAAAATGACCACATGGCATATTAATTATATTTTGGAATAAATAAATAAATAAATAAATAAATAATCTATTTCAATAGGTAGGTAGGTTGTACATAACCATCAAGAGGTAGGTTGGTAGGTCCTAAAACCTACATACCTAGGTATGTACCTAGGACCTACCTACCTACTTAGGGTCATAGGTAAATAAAAAAATAGAAGAATAACCATGAAATTTTATTTTTTAGTTTTATGTTTTGCTTTTGGGTTAAGTTTTTTTGAGTTCATCCCAAAATGACATTTGTATTTTAATGTGAGAATTTGAGAAAACAACCCTTCTTTATATAGTTTGTAACATGGGATTTAAAGCCAAATGATAAGGGTTAAATCTTTTAATCACTCCTTAGTTGCAAATTGAGTTGCAATTGAGTTGCAACTATGACACTTAAACACTTAGGGCATGTTAGATCCAAGGGGAGGGCTCCATTATTTCTAGTGTCTAAACAAAAATTGAACCCCTCCTATTGGTGCCTCTAGGGCCTTTAAAATTGTCAAACACGGACTAGAATTGAAAAAATTATGGCCCCCCAAAGGAGAGGGGGTCAAAAACTTGAAAAACAAACTATTGAATGCTATAAAAGCTAGTTCCTAAACACCTAAAAAAATTCTTATATGTTGCTCTATTGCTATTAAAGTTCAAAGATGATTTGTAGAATTCTAATGGGGTTCTTACAACACTTTAAATCGTTTAAAATGAATAAGAAATAAGAAAGTTATGAGGTTTGAAAATAAGAAAAGTCCAAAGAAAAAAAAAAGGAAAAAAATGTGTTTTGTAAGTTAGAAAGTTTATTTATTTCTTATTGTTTTTTCATTATTCCTTTTCCTAAATACATTTCAAAGATGATTTCTAAGGCTTGAGGTAGCATTCCCATAACATTTTAAATCATTCAAAATGAAACACATATGATGAAAATATAAGTAACCAATGAATATGTACTTTTATTAAGTTATAAGTAATCGTATTATAGTCATAACATAGTTGAATAATAATATTCTAGTAGTGGTGCACTAATGTTTGGGTTAATTGTATTAATGGGAATCATAATAAAAAACTAATTGCAAATGTATTCCATAATGGGTGGTGGAAATGTGGATGCATGGCATGATTGCATGTATGCACATTGTACCTAATTGTAACATAGTTGTTGTTTTAATGGCACATTTACAAAAAACCTAAAGTAGTTGTCACATGTAATTATAATGCAACTCCTAAAAAAGTCAAACATGGTTGACTACATATGTATGCATGATGTGTATAAATTATTGTCTAGAAATTCATTTTCAACTCACTTGTAACTATAATACAACTAACTGATTTTCTAACGTGGTAATTTATTTATTAATACACTGTATTTTTCAGGGGATAGCTGCACACTAGTTGTAATACCCAAAAGATAATTGCACAATAGTTATATTTGAGTTGTTTTTTGAGTTTTAGTTGTAGGGTAATGTGGTTTTGACAGACATGATTTTTCATAGTGAAAGGTGACATCAAGCATTATGATGAATGACCCATTCACTTCCCCTAAATAACCTCCTTCATCTTTTAAATCAAAACAACACATCAACTCATAATGTTTACATGTGTATTGTCTTTAAGAATCCACCAAAATCCATTATTTGAAGCAAAAAAATGATGTTTGAAAATCACCAAAAAAAAAAACCACAAGACTAATGTAAACTTCAAATGACAAAGCACTTATGTTTTTTAAAACATTGACATTCATTTTTCACTTTGGTAACACCTACAACTCACATTATACAATTTCATCTCTTTCATGACTTTTTAAACAATGATTAAATATTGACCACTATTATTTTCATTATTACACAATGATTTTTTAATTCATTAGTTGTGGCATGGTAGGGTTGATTTGGTTTTTTCCAAGTAAGTATTAAATTGTTCCCAATTATACATTTGAAGGTAAAATAAAATTATTTTTCTTGTCTTAAATTAGGTACTTTCAATATAATCTAAAACATTAGATGAAAACACAAAAATTCTAAGCTGTTTTTTTGTTGAATTGAGTTGTTGGAAGAAGTTCATGGGTTTCAATGATTCAATATTTGAAATATGTGAGTAATAGGATTTTTGAATAAATGCTTGAAGTTCCATTACTAGAAAATGGTTTATTTACTAGAAAATTTGTAAAAAATGACCCATTTGGACATGTGTCAAAAAGACCATTTAATATCATCATTTTGGACAAAAGTTTTTAAACATGTTTGGTGATTGGGGTGCTCTTTTTTATTAGTAGAATAATAGACCATTTGATTAGTCATTGTGATTGGTAGATAGTGGACAATTTGCTTAGTAAATTTGTTTCCCATATTTAAATCATTTCATAATATTTTGTGGTAGGTAGGTTAAATAAAGGAGATAAGTAGATAGGTACATTGTATGATGGTAGGTAGAAGGTAGGAATAAGATGTACATAGGAAAAGGAAACATGTAAGTAGGTAGGTGGGTGGGTGGGTGTGTGCATGTTAAGGTGGATCACATTTGTTATCACAATGGTAGTTTTTTTATAGCGGGTGTGACTGCAATTGTTACATGTTATTGAATGTGTAAGGATTGTAAATAAAAATTCATTTATAGGTTATAGATTTGAATATGTATGTGTGCAATTGATTATTAATGCAAAATGACAAAAATGACAAAAGTGATGGACTTTTGAAGTTGAAATAATTGCAAGTGTTATGTAAGAACTTTTTAAAATAGTGGACTTTGATTAGGGTTAATGGTTGGATCTTAAACTTGTTAGGACTTGGTTTAGTTAATTAATATGAAGAAAAAAATTCGAAAAGTTTTACATCATATCATATGAAGATATTTAGTTATGGACTTTTGTTCAAGGGGTAAAAATTAGTTGTTTTTCAAAAGTATATTGAAAATAAGGTTGTTTATGTTGGGATTTTGCACACATGCCTTGCATTGTGACCCCTACAAGCATTCATATTTCAATGAAATAAAATTTAAAACAATGATTACATTGTGTCACACTATGACCCAATGTAAAAAAAGTCACCAAAATGGACTCCAAGGGGCTTTTTTGTTGCTATTATTTAGGCCACCTTAAATCACATACACCTAGGTAGGTTGTAAAAAGTAGGTAATACATAGGTAGGTGGGTGGGTGGGTAAGTAGGTTGGTTGAGTCTTCATATTTAGCCTACTTGGTAGGTATAATAATTTATTAATTTACATACAAAGTCCCATTTGACTAGAAAACCAATAGTCATTTTGACTAAAAATGTCAACTTTTAATGTCCAACTTGATAAGATATCCCACTTGATTAAAACCATCGGCCATTTTGATTATGGTGGTTATTTTTGGTTCAACTTGACAAGATGTCCATTTTGACGAATAATCAAATAAGTCATTTTAGTGAAAATAACTAATCAAAAAATACACATGACATTCAAGTCATGAACCTTTAATCAAAATATACATGTTCATTAATTAAGAAGGGTTGTTAGTCAACTTGGACCATTTGAGAAACCATGCATTCTAGTAGTGTTCATATCTCCTTCATGTATTTAAAAAGTCCATGTGTTTTGATGAAGGTTTCATGTATGATGATGGTTGTTGGAACATAGTCAAAATGTTTTTGGAATGTTAGTAAAATCAAAGTAGTGCTCATAGGACTTGCAAGGAAAATGTGGTTTTGATGAATTTTCTCCTTTTATAAAAATGTCTTTGTGATCATTTTAAGGTCTCAAGGTATTTTCTTTTCTCTTAAGTGTTTTTGTTTGGGGTGAAAGTTTTAGATTTGTACATTAGATTAATAGTTTATGGTCTAGAAATGCTGCTTTGCCACATGGACGTTTTGATGGTTTCACAACCAAAAGAATGAAGGTTTTGTTTGGGATAAGCCAAATAAAATGGTTTTCTTGATTGACATTGACATGATCGATGCCTTTGCTAATTTTCATCAAAGTCAATTTTTATTCTATCATTCCTTTTAATTGTCATTCTTACTAGTTTTTTCTTTGTGCATAATTTTACAAAATTCTTTAAATTATTTTTGGCTTCCACAATGTTGGAATTTGTTCAAAGTTGTTTGTACAACAATGGAAATGGAACAATATGTTATGTTTTAAAAAAAGCCATAGAAATATCATATAGGTGGGAAACATTGACCTATGATTTAGAGCTTTGTTTGTTTAAGTTTGTTGAACATTTGGGAAATTATTTGGCCAATGGTTCAATATTTTATGTGTTTCTAAAAGGTTGGTCTCCTTTATTTCTTGTTCATTCATGTGTTGTTGGATTTGAAAATTTTGTAATGTTATGATTGGGTGATCTTTCATTCTAGTTGACATTAGGTGGACAAGTGGATTTAAGGATAATCAAGTGGGTGCTATGAAGCAAATGAAAACTAAATGAATAACCTTGATGTTTAAGGATGTGTATTTTTGTGATTGTGTGGGAAAGAAGGTAACATGGACGTAATTGGATTTTGCATCATGATGTAGGTTAAGGCAATGGTTGTTGTTGGATTTTGTTTCCATTACACTTTAGTAATGAACATTTCTCATGATTAGCTTCTATGAAAATTTATAGTGTTGATACTAGGAGGTGATGACATGGAATCATGAGTTATGGAATTTGTAAATGCATTTGCATCAAGGATAAGCATGTTTGGGAAATTAAACTGGAATGTGAGTTGTTAAAACATTGTGATGGAATAATGGTGTGATAAATTGTTATTGTAGAAAGTTGTGTGCTTGCAAAGATCGCACTACATATGGGAAATTGAAAGTTCACTAACTCCTTTGGGGATTTTGGGATATTGTCAAAACTATAGGTGTAAGAATTGAATTTAAGATGTTTATATGGATGGAAAGAGAGAGAATGTCACATGATTTTCAACATGGGTGTGCAATAAATTTAAGTTTAATGTTCATTGAAAGGAATGGAAATAATGTTTTGTTCCCGCAAAATAATGATTGTTTTTTTTATGAACAAGGAAGTAATTGATTTGTGAAATGAGGTGGTTAAGCATGTGTAGGTTTTTGTGTTGTTGTTTATTGCGAATAATGCAATGATTTAATTTAAAGATATTTTAATATACCAAAAGATATTAAAATCAAAATCGGAGGAGCAGATCAAAATCTAAAAATGGAAGGAAAGGTACAATCCCCAGGGGAATTTGAATCCCCGTCGCCTCCTTGGCGCTTTTTAAATTGAAGCCCGTTCCACAATTGTGGTATGAAATATATATATATATATATATATATATATATATATATA
>Ga0116231_10011827_pt1 | contig 13194 bp, 11 predicted proteins | sample S1TSphgellanicum_2_FD_89695 | JGI IMG/M metagenome (GOLD analysis project Ga0116231, IMG submission 89695) | Host-associated microbial communities from peat moss isolated from Minnesota, USA - S1T2_Fd - Sphagnum magellanicum MG | ecosystem: Host-associated > Plants > Peat moss > Unclassified... | reverse complement strand
TCACCTGCACCGGCTGGCCAATGGCAACCGTGGTGCGGGGGAATGTCGTGATGCGGGAGGGGGCGGTGGTCGCGCCGCTGTCGGGTCGGGCGATGAAGTTTAAGTAAGGACGACTGTTTGTGAACAAAAGTAGCAAACAACTTTGGAGGTTTTGTCGACGGGATCTGGTGGCTTCGCGTTTTTTACTGTTTGGGAAACTCCAGCGTCTTCGTGTAATACCCTAGTCTCTGCAGCTCGGCCGTCAGGTCCGCCACTTCCCGCGCCGGCGGGAATTGCTGCCGGCTCAGGATCGCGACATTGCTGAAGGACGGGCTCGAGACCAGGAACCAGGTATAACCGGCGTCGTGGTCAAGCACCCAGTATGTCACCGCCACGGGCACCACGTAATACAGGGTATAGTGCACGGTGAATTTGTTGTTCTGCCCCGGGTTCAGGATGTCGATCGGGCCCTGAAAAACCTTGTGGCGGCCCGCCGGCGAGCCGATGGCGCATTCGTCGCGCTCGATCAGGGTGCCGCCGGGGCGATGCCGGAAGTCCGTCGTGCCCGCCATGCAATTATCCGTCAGGCTCATCGGCGTGCGGGCGATTTCATACCAGCGGCCGGTGAAGAACGTGGCCGCGTCGACCGGCTTGAGCGGTTGCGGCGCCCGGCTCTCGGGCGCGGTCGCGCAGCCGGTTAAAGTCAGGCCTGCCAGCACCGCCGCCATGGATCGCCAGGTTGCCCGCATCTCTCCATCCCCCAGCCAGCTCAGCGTGGATATGGGGTTGGCGGCGCACCCCGCCAGAGTGTCAGCGGGATACGGCGGCTGGCGCCGCGCCGGCGCGGGCAGGGCTGCCCAAGGTCCAGAACCGCTGCGCGATCAGCAGCATGATCGCCTGCACGAGCACGACGATCGCAACGCATCCGGGCCAGCCCTCGGCGCGCCAGACGCCGCCGGGGATGATGCCGCCGGCACTCCCGCCGATATAGTAGAAGGTCACGTACAGGCCGACCGCCGTGGATTTCGCCTCGCGCGCCGCGACCCCGACAAAGGCGGTCGCGAGGGTCTGCTGGATGAAAATGCTCGAGGAGATCAGCAGCAACCCGGCCTCGATCGACCAGATCGGGGCCAGCAGCGTGAGGCCGAGGCCGAGTGCCACCACCGGGGTGACGAAGCCCATCACGCGCCGCCAGCCGAACCGGTTGGCGAGCCGCGCGGCGAGCGGGCTCATCACCACGCCGCCGAGATAGACGACGAAAATGCCCCCGAGGGCCGCGGGGCCAAGCAGATAGGGCGGGGCGGCGAGCCGGAAATTGATGAACGTGAACACCGAGACGAGCGAGAACAGCACGCCGAACCCGACCGCATAGGTCGCGAGCAGGCGCTTGTTGGTGAGGTGCATCGGGAAGGCGTGCAGCGCCCGGCCGATGCCGTGGAGGGGCCGGAAATTGCGCTCGCGCGGCAGGGCGAAAAAGATCACCAGCGCCATCAGCAGGCTGAGGCTCGCGATCACCACGAAGGAGAGCCGCCAGCCATACCCGGCGGTTACGACGCCCGAGATCAGCCGCCCGGAGAAGCCGCCAAAAATCGCGCCGGACGTATAGCTGCCGGCGAGCCGCGCGGTCGAGGCGCCGGACGTCTCCTCGCCGATATAGGCGATGGTGATGGTGAAGATGAACGGCAGCATCAGCCCCTGGGCGAACCGGCAGAGGATGAAGGCGTCCAGGTTCGGCGCGCGCGCCGCCAGGATGGCGGGGATGAGCAGCAGGAAGGCCGCCCCGCAGATGAAGTTTTTCCGCCCGAAACGGTCGGAGATGGCGCCGATGACGGGGGCCATGCAGGCGGTCGCGAGCAAGGGGGCCGTCACCGTCAGGCCGGTGCGCGCCTGCGGCACATGAAAGGCGGCGGCCAGCACCGGCAGGATCGCCTGCGTGCACCACATGTTGACGAACGTGACGAACCCCGCGGCCAGCACGGCGATGTGGAGCCTCGCGTTAGAACCTTCGCTCGAAGACGTTGATGACATCGCCAGGCTGCGCCAGTGCATAAAGTGGGGCGCGATACGGGGCCGGCGCGCCGCCCGAATCGCGCGTGACGCCGACATATGCCTGCTCGGCGCGATAGGTGAAACCGCCGGCGATGGAAATTGCGGTCAGGACAGTCATGCCCGGACGGTATGGATACTGGCCCGGTGTGTTCACCTCGCCGAGGATATAGAAGGGCCGGTAGGTGGAAATCTCGACCGCGACGCTGGGGGCGAGGATCAGGTTCTTGCGTTGCAGGTCCCGCGCGATGGCGTCCGCCAGGCCGTCCGCCGAGCGGCCCGCGGCGGGCACGAGGCCGAGCAGCGGCAGGTCCACCACGCCGCTGTCATCAACGGCAAAGGCGCCCGAGAGCTGCGGCTGCTCATAGATGCGGATGATCAGCTGGTCCCCGGCCCCCAGCCGGTAAGGGCCGGCGGGCGGCGCCGGCAGCGGAGGCAAGGACCCGCCCGGGGCCGCCCAGGCGCAGCCGGCAAGGCCGCCAAGGGCGGAGAGAAGGAAACGGCGCCGGGGCATGGGGGTAGATATTACGATAGGCGAATAAAAGGAAGCGCTACTTTTTTGAAGAAAAAGTAGCAAAAAATTTTCATTCGTTCAGGTCGTCGGATCTTACGCCTTCGTTGCCCATGTCCCTGGGTCATCGGCGTTTTGCCGCTGGTTTTGCTTCGTCGGAGCCGCCGTATTCAACTTGCAAAGCCCGGCCACCAGAACGCCGAATGCTCGGTCATTGCCTGCGTGAAGCCGACCGACTCGTAGATGCGGGCCGCGTGGTAGTGTTCGTCCGCCACCATGACGAGCGTGCTCAGCCCCATGCGCTCAAATGCGAAGGATGCGCTCTGGTAGACGAGCGTGCCGCAGATGCCTTGCCGGAAAAAATCGGGATGGGTTTCGACCGATTGAAACCGGCCTGTAGCGCCGTCGAAATAGATGCCGAGATCGCCGACCAGTGTGCCTTCCTGAAAGGCGCCGAACCAGGCGCCGCGCCCAGCCTCCGACATCGCCCGGTAGTGCGACATCTGCGCGTGCTTGAAGGCGCTGTAGGCCGCGAGTTCGTAATCCTCTTCCCCGCAGCGGATCTGCAGCGCGGTCACCGCGCGCCATTCGTCATCCGTGGTGATCACCCTCATCTCGATCGCCGCATTCAGTTTCGGCGGCGGATGCACGGCCGAGGCGGTCAGGACTTTCGAGCTGTTGATCTGGAAATTTGCAGCTTTCAGTTCGCTGATGTCGCCGATCTCATTGGGCGTATCCCACAAAAAGGTGAAATGCGTGATGCCGGGGTCGCCGCGGAACTCGTCCCGAAACTTGTGCTTCCATCGCTCTAAGGAACCGGCCTTTGGCGCATCAAAAAACAACAAGAGATTGCCATAAAAATACCCAGGATTGCTGGGAGTTTTAATAACAATATAATCACCCCGGTCCGCGACGTGTCCTCCGAACAGATGCGAAATCATATCCGTCCGGAAGCCGAGCGATCTTAAACGCATGCCGTTCTGCTGAACCAAAGTCTGAACCCCAAATAAAGTTTTCTGCTACTTTTGTTCAAAAAGTAGCGCTTCCTTACTGTCTTCCCTCATTCGGGCCATAAGCCGCGGCAAACTGCGCCGTAGCCTCCTCGATCTGCGCGCCGGACAACAGCACAGGCCCGCCGACGCTCAGCGACAACACGTATTGTTGCGCCAGAAACTCCAGCTCCACAGCGCCTGCCAGCGCGGCGTCGAGGGTTTTGCCGGTGATGATGGCGCCGTGATTGGCAAGCAGGCAGGCGGTGCGGTTTTGCAGGGCAGCGATGGCGTGGGCGGAGAGTTCCGGCGTGCCGAACAGGGCGTAGGGCGCGCAGCGGATGGACGCACCACCGAAGCGGGCGATCATGTAGTGGCAGGCGGGGATGTCGCGGCGCGCCATGGCGAGTGCGGTTGCGTACGGCGCGTGGTGGTGCACGATGGCGCCGGCTTGGCGAAATTCCCGGTAGATATCGAGGTGGAAGCGCCATTCGGATGATGGGCGGTAGGCGCCCTCGTATTCGCCGTACGCGCCGTCGAGCGTCATCAGCGGCAGCATGGCTGGCGTGAGGTTTTCGTAGGGGATGGCGGAGGGCGTGATGAGGATGCCATCGGCCGTACGTACCGAGAGGTTTCCGGCCGTGCCTCTGGTCAAACCCTGCGCCGCCATCGCCAAGGCGGCGGCGATCAGGCGTTGGCGATCATCCATGGAAATGCCTTGGGACGGCGGCGCTGGTTGACGTAAACTGGAAGTGTGGCATGAAATCCTCAAGACAAGAATGTCATCGGAGGGAATCATGGTCCAGGTCAACCCGGTCACGGGGTATGCCGTCGATGATGGCATCGCCGTCATCACCACCGATAATCCGCCGGTCAACGCGCTTGGGCAGGCGGTGCGCGAGGGGATCGTGCTCGCCCTCGGCCAGGCGCTCGCCGATGCGAGCGTGCAGGCGATCGTGCTCACCTGCGCCGGGCGGACATTCTATGCCGGCGCCGACATCACCGAGTTCGGCAAGCCGCTGCGCCAGCCGGATCTGGGCACGGTCATCGCGGCTTTGGATGACAGCCCCAAACCCATCATCGCCGGGATTTTCGGCACGGCCCTCGGCGGCGGCCTGGAGGTCGCACTCGGCTGCCACTACCGGGTAGCGACGCGCACGGCGCGGCTCGGTCTGCCGGAGGTGAAACTCGGGCTGCTGCCGGGGGCGGGCGGCACGCAGCGCCTGCCGCGCGTGGTCGGGCCGGAGCGGGCGGTCGCCATGATCACATCCGGCGCGCCGATCGATGCGGCGGCGGCGCTGGCTGACGGCCTGGTCGACGCCATCGTCGAGGCGCCGCTCGAAGGCGCCGTCGCGTTCGCCCGCGAGGTGCTGGCGCACCGCCGCGGGGTCAAGCGCGTGCGCGATCTCGAGGACAAAATCCTGGCCACGCGGACAGCGCCGGCGGCGTTCGAGGCGGCGGCGCAGGCTGCGGTGAAGAAGCTCCGAGGTGTCGAGGCGCCGGCTGCCTGCGTGCAGTCCGTCCGCAACGCGTTCACGCTGCCCTTCGATGAGGGGTTGCGGGCCGAGCGCGACATGTTCGTCAAGCTGATGATGGGCGACCAGAGCCGGGCGCAGCGGCATATTTTTTTCGCCGAGCGCGAGGCCGTGAAAATCCCCGACATGCCGAAGGACATCAAGCCCGCAGCGCTTAAAAAAGCCGTGGTGATCGGCGGCGGCACCATGGGCGGCGGCATCGCGATGTGTTTTGCCAATGCCGGCGTGCCCGTCACCGTGTTGGAAACCACCGACGAATTTCTGGCCAAGGGGCTCTCGCGGATCAGATCCACCTATCAGGTTTCGGTCGATCGCGGCGCGCTGGCGGCGGAGGCCATGGACAAGCGCGTCGGCCTGATCGCCGGCAGCACGGACTGGCAGGTGATCGCGGAGGCCGACATCGTGATCGAGGCGGTGTTCGAGAATTTCGAGCTGAAAAAGGATATTTTTGCCCGCCTCGACAAGATCGCGCGGCCGGGCACGCTGCTCGCGACCAACACCTCCACGCTCGATGTCGATGCCATCGCGCGCGCCACGGCGCGGCCGGGGGATGTCGTGGGAATGCATTTCTTCTCGCCGGCGAACGTGATGAAGCTGCTGGAGATCGTGCGCGGCGCGGACAGCACGCCGCAATCGCTCGCAACCGCGATCGCCGCCGGCAAGATCCTCGGCAAAATCCCCGTGGTCGCCGGCAATTGCGACGGGTTCATCGGCAACCGGATGCTGGCGCGCCGCACCACCGAATGCGAGCGGCTGCTGCTGGAAGGGGCGGCGCCTGCGGATGTCGACGCCGTCGTCCAGAATTTCGGCTTCGCCATGGGGCCGTATGCGATGGGGGACCTGGCCGGCCTCGATGTCGGCTGGCGCATCCGCCAGCATCGCGGCATCAGCGCCCCGGTGACGGATACGCTGTGCGAGGAGGGCCGGTTCGGCCAGAAGACCGGCTCCGGGTACTACATCTACGAGGCCGGCTCGCGTGTGCCGGTGCCCGATCCCTCGGTGACGGCCCTCGCCGCGATCAAGGCCGAGGAGGCGGGGATCCGGCGCCGCAGCATCGATGCGACCGAAATCCTGGAGCGCATGCTCTACCCGATGATCAACGAGGCCGCGCGCATCCTCGAGGAAGGCATCGCGATGCGCGCCTCCGACATCGATACGGTGTGGGTCTACGGCTATGGCTGGCCGGCCTGGCGCGGCGGCCCGTGCTTCTACGCTGACCTCGTGGGTGCCAAGGCGATCTGCGAAGCGCTTGAGCGCTACGCGGCCATGACCGGCGATGACGGCCTACAGCCCGCCGCCCTGCTGCTGGAACTGGCGGCGTCCGGCGGCACCTTCGCAGCGCGCGCGGCGGCCGCCGCGTGAGCCGGCCGCACCCCTGGGAGGCGACCTATCCAGACAATCTGAGCTGGGAGGTGACGCCGCTCGGCGGGACGCTGCCCGACATGTTGGACCGCAGTGCCGCCACCTTCGGCGAGGCGGTGTTCCTGCAATACCGCGACACCGCGATCAGCTACGCGCAGGCCGCCGCGACCGTCGACCGGCTGGCGGCGGGGCTCCTGCGGCTCGGCCTCGCGCGGGACGAGAAGGTCGCCCTCTATCTGCCGAACTCGCCCTACCATCCGTTCAGCTTTTTCGGCGTGCTGAAGGCGGGCGGCGTGGTGGCCCATCTCTCGCCGCTCGATGCGCAGCGCGAACTGGTGCACAAGCTGCACGACAGCGGGGCGACGACGCTGATCACGACCAATATCGGGCCGATGTTCGCGATGGCGCGCGGCCTGCTCGAGGCCGGGCATATCGCGCGGCTGATCGTGGGCGATGACGCCGCCTTCGGGCCGGCCCCCGGCCTGCCCATCGTGCCGATCCCCGCCGATGATCCGCGCATCCTCGATCTCGCCGTGCTGCTGGAGGCGCCGCCGCCGCGCGCCTGGCCGGTGCTGGATCCCGAGGGTCTCGCCGTGCTGCAATACACCGGCGGGACCACCGGCCTGCCGAAAGGGGCGATGCACACGCATAGCGGCATGCTGGCCTCCGTTGCGAGCTATGACCAGTTCTACGGCGCGCAGCTCGACGATGATGGCCAGCAGCCGCGGGTCATCACCGTGCTGCCGTTCTTCCACATCTACGGCCTGGTCGCGGTGCTGCTGACGCAGATCCATCGCGGTGCGATGCTGCTGCTGCATCTGCGGTTCGACCCGCAGGCGGTGCTGCACGACATCGAGGTCCGGCGGGCCACGCAGTTCCCCGGCGTGCCGACGATGTGGATCGCGCTCAACAGCCTGCCCGGCATCGCAACGCGCGATTTCTCCTCGCTGCGGCATGTCTCCTCGGGCGGCGCCCCGCTGCCGCCCGAGGTCGCGCAGCGCTTCGAGGGCTTATGTGGCCGTCGCATCGGCGGCGGCTGGGGCATGACGGAAACCGCGGCGGCGGGCACCTCGCATCTGGTGAAAGGCTATTTCGATCCGCGCTCGGTCGGCCTGCCGCTGCCCGGCATCGAAATCCGCATCGTCGCACTCGATGATCCGCATGCCGTGCTGGCGACCGGCGAAACCGGCGAGATCGCGATTCGCGGTCCCAACATCTTCCGCGGCTACTGGCAGAAGCCGGAGGCCAACGCGCGCGAATTCGTGGACGGCTACTACCTGACCGGCGATATCGGCAGGCTCGACGAACACGGGCTCGTGCATCTGGTGGACCGCAAGAAGGACATGATCATCTCCGGCGGTTTCAACGTCTACCCGACGATGATCGAGGCCGCGATCTATGAACACCCGGATGTCGAGGAGTGCATCGTCATCGGCATCCCCGACGAATATCGCGGGCAGGCGGCGAAAGCCTTCGTGAAGCTGCGCGAGGGTGCCGCGCCGTTCACGCTGGACGAGCTCCGTGACTTTCTGGCGTCCCGCATCGGCCGACATGAAATGCCGGCGGCCCTGGAACTCCGCGAGGCCCTGCCGCGCACCCCGGTCGGCAAGCTCTCGAAAAAAGAACTGCAGGCGGAAGCCGCACCCGCTAAAATCATGAACATGGAAGGATCGTAGTCATGGATCTCAATCTGTCGCCCGAGGAGCTCGCGTTCCGCGACGAGGTGCGCGCTTTCATCAAGGCCGAGCTCAACCCCGAAACCCAGCGCAAGATGATCATGGGCCAGGAGCTGAGCCGGCAGGACTGGGTGGAGTGGCAGCACAAGCTCAACGACAAAGGCTGGGCTGTGCCGCACTGGCCGGTCGAATACGGCGGCAAGGGCTGGGGCCCGATGCAGGAATACATCTACCTGGACGAAATCCAGCAGGCGCCCGCCCCGCCGGCGCTGCCCTTCAACGTCTCGATGGTCGGCCCGGTGATCGCAACCTTCGGCACGGAGGCGCAAAAGCAGCGCTTCCTGCCGGGCACCGCGAGCCTGGACATCTGGTGGTGCCAGGGCTTCTCCGAACCCGGCGCCGGCTCGGACCTCGCCGGCCTCAAAACCACCGCGCGGCGGGAGGGTGATGTCTACATCATCAACGGCCAGAAAACCTGGACCACGCTCGCGCAATACGCCGACTGGATCTTCGTGCTCGCCCGCACCAACCCGCAGGCCGAGAAAAAGCAGCAGGGCATCTCCTTCATCCTGGTCGATATGAAAACGCCGGGGATCACGGTGCGCCCGATCCAGCTGATCGACGGCTGCCACGAGGTCAACGAGGTGTTCTTCGACGAGGTGAAGGTGCCGGCGGAAAACCTCGTCGGTCAGGAGAACCGCGGCTGGGACTACGCCAAATTCCTGCTGACCAACGAGCGCATGGGCATCGCGCGCATCGGCATCTCCAAGCAGCGCATCCGGCGTGTCAAGGAACTCGCCAAACTCGAGCGCGTCGGCGAGGCCAACCTGCTGGAGCAGAGCTGGTTCCGTGAAAAACTCGCGCAGGTCGAGATCGAGCTGAAGGCGCTCGAAGTGACGCAGCTGCGCGTCATTGCCCAGGCCCGCAAGCGCGGCGGCCATGGCGAGGCGGACCCGAATTCGTCGATCCTGAAGATCAAGGGCTCGGAGCTGCAGCAAGCGACGACCGAGCTGATGCTGGACGTGGTCGGGCCGTATATGGCGCCGTATCCGAACTCACTCGACGACGAGGACCAGACCAACGAACCGCCGATCGGGCCGGACTACGCGGCCACTGCAGCACCCACGTATTTCAACTGGCGCAAGATTTCGATCTACGGGGGATCGAACGAGATACAGCGGAATATTATTGCCAAGGCGATACTAGGGTTTTGAGGCAACTACAGGAACGACTTTCTGTGACCAAAAAGTAGCAAAGAACTTTGCTATGCCGGGCTACGGGCTCTGCTGGCGTGAACGCCCAAGACTCAAAGTTATAAAAGTTTTTTGCTGCTTTTTTTTCAAAAAAGAAGCGCTTTCTTCCGCCTTTATCCGTAGGAACCACCATGGATTTCGACCTCACCGACGACCAACGCCTGCTGCAGGAAAGTGTGACCAAACTGCTCGCCGGCCGCTACGGCGCCTTCGAGAAACGCAAGGACTATGCCCGCGCGCCGCAGGGGTTCGAGCCGGCGGTGTGGGCGGAGTACGCGCAAGCGGGGATCCTCGGCTTGCCGTTCGCCGAGGACCATGGCGGTTTCGGCGGCGGCCCGATTGAGACCATGATCGTGATGGAGGCGATCGGCGCCAGCCTCGCACTCGAGCCGTACCTCACCTCCACCGTGCTGTGCGGCGAGATCTTGCAGCATAGCGGCAACGGCGCGCTGATCGGCGCGTACCTGCCGGCGATGGCGGACGGGACCAAAATTCTGGCACTGGCGCAGATCGAGCGCGGGTCGCGCTATGATCTCAACGATATCAGTCTCGCGGCGCGCAAGGATGGCGAGGATTTTCTGCTGGAGGGCGAAAAGGGCGTCGTCATCGGCGGCGGTGCGGCGGATGCTTTCATCGTCTCCGCCCGCACCGGCGGCAACCGGCGCGACGCCACGGGGATCAGCCTGTTCCTCGTCGATGCCAGCGCCCCCGGCGTATCGCGCCGCGCCTATCCGACGCAGGACGGCACGCAGGCGGCCGAGGTCTCGTTCGCGCAGGTCCGCGTGCCGGCGTCGCGCCTGCTGGGCGGCATGGGCGAGGGGCTGCCGCTGCTCGCCCGCGGCGTTGACGTCGCCATCGCCGGGCTCTGCGCCGAGGCGGTGGGGGCGATGGACGCGCTGGTGAAACTCACGGTCGAGTATCTCAAAACCCGCAAGCAGTTCGGCGTCGCGATCGGCAGTTTCCAGGCCCTGCAGCACCGCTCGGTCGACATGCTGGTGCAGCTCGAACAGGCGCGCTCGATGGCGATCTACGCCGCCCTGATGGCGGGCGAACCTGATCCCAAGGCGCGCCACCAGGCGATCGCGGCGGCGAAAGTGCAGATCGGCCGGAGTGCGAAGTTCATCGGCCAGCAGGCGACGCAACTGCATGGCGGCATCGGCATGACCATGGAGTACAAAGGCGGCCATTATTTCAAGCGCCTGACGGTGATCGAGCAGCAGTTCGGTGATGCGGACTACCACCTGCGCGCGTTGGCGACCGCGGGTGCTAAAATTGCAGCATAAAAAAAGAAGCAAAACCTTCTGTTCCTCTGGGCCATGGGCTTTGGCGCCGTCACAGCCCATGCCCCAGAGTTATAAAGTTTTTTTGCTACTTTTTGTTCACAAAAAGTAGTGCTTCCTTCCACCTTGGCTTACAGCCATGCGAACCAGTTTTGTTATCGGAGTTCGCATGCCCATCGCCTTGATCACAGGCATCACCGGCCAGGACGGCGCCTACCTTTCGAAATTGCTGCTCGACCAGGGGTACGAGGTGCACGGCCTGCTGCGCCGCTCCGCCTCGGCCGACATCATCGGCGAGCGTTTGCGCTGGATCGGCGTGCTGGACTGCGTGACGCTGCATGACGGCAATCTGACCGACCTCTCGAGCCTGATGCGAATCATCCAGACGGTGCAGCCCGACGAGGTCTACAACCTGGCCGCGCAGAGCTTTGTGGCCGCGTCCTGGCAGCAGCCGCTGCTGACCGCGCAGGCGACCGGCGTCGGGCCGCTCAATTTGCTGGAGGCGATCCGCATGACGCGGCCGCAGACGCGGTTCTATCAGGCGTCATCCTCGGAGATGTTCGGCAAGATCCAGGACAAGGTGCAGAGCGAGAGCACGCCGTTCTACCCGCGCAGCCCCTACGGCGTGGCAAAGCTGTTCGGCCATTGGATGACGGTGAATTACCGCGAGAGCTTCGGGATGTTCGCCTGCTCGGGCATCCTGTTCAACCATGAGAGCCCGCTGCGCGGGATCGAGTTCGTGACCCGCAAGATCACAGACGGTGTGGCGCGCATCAAGCTCGGCCTGGCGAAGGAGCTGACGCTCGGAAACCTGGAGGCGACGCGGGACTGGGGTCATGCGCGTGACTACGTGAAGGCGATGTGGCTGATGCTGCAGCAGGACAAGCCGGACGATTATGTCGTTGCGACCAACCGGACCACGAGCATCCGCGAATTCTGCCGCATGGCGTTCGGGCATGTGGGGCTGGACTATCAGGAATTCGTAAAAACGAGTGCCAACCTGATCCGCCCGGCGGAGGTCGACGTGCTGCTCGGCGATCCCGCGAAGGCGAAGGCGCAGCTTGGCTGGGCGCCGGCGACCAGCCTTGAGGAGATGGTGGCGGAGATGGTGGAGGCGGACCTTGCTCGCCATCGGGCGCGGACCAGCGTGCGGATGCCGACCGAGGCCGACCTGCCCCGCGCGCGCGGCTGAGCGGCCGCACTGATGGCTGAGCATGGCCCGATTTTGGTCACCGGCGCGTCCGGTTTCGTCGCCGGACACCTGATCCCGCGCCTCGCCGCCCGGTTTCCGGGCCGCGAGCTGGTCCTGTGCGGGCTCGGCGAGGTGATGCTGGACATCGCCGATGCCGCGGCGGTGGACGCACTCGTCAGCCGGGTGCGGCCTGGCGCCTGCATCCACCTCGCCGCCATTTCCGCCGTGCCGGTGGCGCGCCGGGAGCCGGACCTCGCCTGGCAGGTAAACCTGCATGGCAGTCTGGCGCTCGGCCGCGCCATCCGCGCGCACGCGCCGGACTGCGCGCTCCTGTATATTTCCAGCGCCGAGATCTACGGCCATTCGTTCAAATCCGGCACGCCGCTCGACGAACACGCCGCCGCCGCGCCGATGAACACCTATGCCGCCACGAAAGCGGCGGCGGACCTCGCCCTCGGCGCCATGGCGGGGGAGGGCCTGCGGGTCATCCGGCTGCGCCCGTTCAACCATACCGGCCCTGGCCAGTCGGCCGATTTCGTCGTGCCCGCCTTTGCCCGGCAGATCGTGCGCATCGAAGCCGGGCTGCAGCCGCCTGAGCTCAATGTCGGCGCGCTCGACCCGCAGCGCGATTTCCTCGACGTGCGGGACGTGTGCGACGCCTATGTCGCCTGCCTCGCGGCGGCGGACAGCCTGGCACCCGGCAGCATTTTCAACATTGCGTCCGGCGTGCCGCGGCGGATCGGCGATATCCTCGAGGCCCTGCTGGCGCTCGCCGGGGTGCAGGCGGCGATTGCGCCGAGCGCCACCCTGTTGCGCCCGTCCGAAATTCCCATCGCGTGCGGCAACGCCGCCAGGGCCTATGAGGCCTTCGGCTGGCAGCCGCGTATTTCCTTTGCGGAAACATTGCGTGATATACTGTTGGCGTGCCGGAAGGAGTGCGGAGCCGTATGAGATGCTTCTGATCGCGCTGGTGATGGCGCTGCTGGCGGACGCGCAGACGCATCCGCGGCAAGGCTTCATGCGCGCCGGCGGGTCACTCGGTTTTCGTCTGGCACTCTGGATCGGCGTTTACGGCGCCTTGATGGGCCTGCTCGGCAATATCGGCGTCGCGGGGCTCCTCGTCATCGGCCTCGCCTGGCTGATCTGCATCATCTCCAACCTGAAATACCGGGTGCTCGGCGAACCCCTCGTCTTTGCCGATTTCGCGGCCGCCCCGGCACTCGCGCGCCAGCCGCTGCTGTGGTGGCCCGCGGTCCCGCTGCGGGACCGGATCATCGCCGCCGCCATTATTGCCGTGTGCCTGTTCCTTGGCGTCGCCGGATTTTCCGGCGTGCTGGAGCCGCGCGCCGGCGGCGTGCTGCTGATGCTGCT
>Ga0116231_10011826_pt1 | contig 13195 bp, 14 predicted proteins | sample S1TSphgellanicum_2_FD_89695 | JGI IMG/M metagenome (GOLD analysis project Ga0116231, IMG submission 89695) | Host-associated microbial communities from peat moss isolated from Minnesota, USA - S1T2_Fd - Sphagnum magellanicum MG | ecosystem: Host-associated > Plants > Peat moss > Unclassified... | reverse complement strand
CCCCCCCAAAAATGGGTGTTTGGCGGCTGGTTTTTAAAATTTTTAATAATCCCCCCCCCCCCCCCCCCGCGAGCCTCCCACCTATAATCTTACAACTTACCTAACTACCCACCCATTCCCCTACCTACCCACCTACATATTAATTACATACCTACCCACTCATCCACCTAGATGTATTACTTACCTACTTGCCTATTGACCCACCCAGCCACCTAACTACCATGTCCTACAACATACCTACCTAGTTGACTAACATCTTACTGAATAATTGTATGTTACCTACCTACCTATAACTTGTACCTCCTACCTTGTACCTCGTACCTCCCATCTACCATGGCCCTACAAGTTATCTACCTACTTGTTTAGCATTGTACAACCTACCTAAGTTTATGTACCTTCAACCTACCTATTTATAATTGTATTATACCTATCTATCTACCTACCTCTTAACTCCCACCTCCCTCCAAAGTTGGGATTCCAAAAATTGAGGTAGGTAGGTTGTAGGGTGAGAGGGAGGTGGGAGTTTTCCCAGATTTGGAAATCCTCAACTTTGGCGTATCCTTTCCAAATCATTTCATAGTTAACAAGGTAAAAGAAAATGTTACACAAGCTTTACCAACAAAATCTTGTGTAACTTGGTGGCTAAAGCATTTGGATACCACCATGAAGTCTTGGGTTCAAACTCATGTAATTCATGTATATGAATGCAAGAATTCGTATACTTGGTGGTGTATATGATGCATATTTTGGTGTATGTGTATGTGTGTACATATGGTATAAGGAGGGCATAGACAAGTACTTACCAACCTACCATTTTATCACATAACAATGTGTTGACACGTGGCACCATATGAATGTTGCCATGTGGCAAAACATAATGTTGCCACATGGTTATATACAATGTTACCACATGGTAACATTCCTATGGTGCCACATTTCAAGTAAATGATTAGTTTCAAAACCATTTTTATTGGTTATATTTTACTAGTAACATTTGACCATTATTCAAAGAGTACTGGTCAAAAACTCTAGTCAAAAACACCAAGCTATGGTTGGTGAAAAAAACTATCTCAACTGTTATTAACTTGTTAAAATTGACTTGTCCTAGAAAACCAAGGAGCTTTTATTATGCTTGTCACTTTGGGGTTATTTTTTTGCCAAAAAACTCAATTTGAAAAACTTGGAATTCTAGTACTATTTGCCTACCTAGCCCACACAATCAAACAAGAGAGTTTCTTGTAGACCCCATGGATGCATGATAGACACCTACAATGCCTTTTCCAACCATCTTCCCCTTAAACTTAGGGTGGAAGATGCTGCATTTTGTGTCAACCTTCAATGGAACCTACCACCACACACCCAACAAAAGGCACACATGCAAGTTATGTCATGAACGCAACACTTTAACACCACATACATCATCACGGCCTAGCCCCAACTAAGTTGGAAATAGATGGTCCAAGTGAACATCATCAACTCACAACACATTAATATTGGCCAAAGGTTTTCCTTTAGGCAATTTTCCGTAAACATTCCAACTCGGCTTGAACACCTATTTGTTGGTTCCTTGGGGGGTTTGATGCCTAACTATCTCCATGATGCATGTATATTTAGTTCCTTCCCCTTTTCCACATCAGCTTTGAGTGCTAATGGCTTCTTTCCTATAAGTGGGATGTACCCACTATCAATTTAATTCCCATACAACTAATGAAATGAACCTACTTCATCCTTCACAACTAGCATATTCACAAATTTGGTCTTCCATAACACCTTTTCTTTCCCTCTTGAAGTCTACAATACAATCCGGGACACTTGAAGCTCCATTTTTCAACCTTGCTTTTTGTTTGTAATGCACTATGATATGTTTATTTTAACTATGCGTCTCACTCAAACATCTAATCTTCTTAATGAGATGCTAGCTAAAAGAAAGCTTAATATATATGATAGGTGGGACAATTAAGGTCCTTGCACAACTAGACATTAATTGGCATTGTGACAACCCAATTTCATGACTAAAGTAAGTCACATTATGCCTCCATGGCTTAATAACCCATATGTGGCATATATGATTCAATACAAGCTTGTAGTATTGATTAACCTAGCTACCATTGAATCACTAAAGGATGTACAAATACATCAATAATTGGTTAGAATGATAAGGTCATGGGATTTAATCAATCTTCAGGTTCAAGGCAACTATCCAATCTAATTAGAGTTTCTTAGACATTAATTCATTCCATCTTGTCACCATCAATACTTAAGGTGTTGATTAGTGCATGGGTTGTTTTGGCATATGATAGGTCCAATAGTACAAATTGAGAAAACAATATTGATATTGTAATGCTATAAATCCATATTATGTTCATAGTTGCTTGAGAGGGTTTGTAGGTTTGTGGTTTGTAATGGGATGTTAACTCTATTGTCAATTGTTGTTGTTCAATTACAGTTGCCATGGATCATTCACCTATATAGCTTTGCCACTACCTGTTGTTTTGTTCTGAGTACAGGTGATTTGGTTGTTTGTAATTAACCACATAGTTGCTATGGATATGTTCTTTAACAATTCATATAATGAGCTTTATCAACTCAGTGTGTGCCTAAATGTGCTAAAATCAATAGAACTCCCAATTGTTATAGAATTGTCGTATGCTTGGTCATGGGTGCGTGTGAGATTTTTTTAGATTATAATTGTTTAGATTCATGCATTTTTAGGAGATTTGTTTTACACATACCTAAATTGATTTTTTCAACTATCTTTGCAAACATATTCTTATGATTATACTCTTTAGAATTGTCTGCATTCACCTATGTAGCTTTGTTTATTACCTATAGAGTAGTTGAACGATTCATTTGTTCCAAGTACAATTGACCCCATTGTTGTTATTGCTCTCTTTTGATAGTTCATAAAATGAATTTTATCAATTCAATGAGTGGTTGAATGTGCCAAATTCTACCTAGCTCCCAATTGGCACATGAATTGACGTGAGTAATATTGGTATTACAATGCTACTAAGCCACATTCTATTCATGGTTGCTTGAGAGGGTTTAAGGTTTAGTGGAGCATTTGTATGCCTAAACCCTAAAACCCATTAGAAGAATTTTGACAAATGAAAGTTCATAGAAATTGATGGCCTCATTTTGGTGAACATGAGCAATATTTGTGCCAAACTTAGGTAGGGGACAAGGGCTATGCATGAAAGCACTCTTGCTTAATGACCATGCTAGTGAATGTGCATTACATGGACTAATTCTGGAAACCTGAAATAAGTTGTTTTACGAAGTACATCATGTGAAAAGTAGATTTAAAATTGTTTGGCATTATTTCGAAAATAGTGCACACTATCCATAGTGCACAATTCCCTTGCTGTCTATTTTGTTTGGGTATGTGGAATGAAATGTGGCAACAATGGGTCACAATTCACATTTCCTTTTTAGTTTTTCACATAAATGATTATATTTGTAGGGTAGGTGTTGATATAATCAGTTAAATGTTTTTAAATATCTTCTAGTTAGTTTTTATAAAAACATAAATGTGACATATATGTAGACTAGTAGGCATGGAAAACTACATGGGTATGGGAGGAGATTTATTAGGACTAGAATGATATAAAAGATATTTCCTTTGATGTGAACCATGTAGCCAACATATGTTCTACAACTAAGGTGCAAATGTCCATCACATTTATATTGAAAATTATAACTAGTGACAAACAACATACAACTACAGAAATTATTGACCTATAGATCTATTGCGTGTGTGAATGGTATTACTTTAGTTGATTGCAATTTTTGGGTTAGTGCTGGGGGGCCAAGAATGTTTGGTCATTGGTTGATTATGCTAAATGTATAGAAACCCTGATTGATAATCTAATGATCAATATGCAAGCATTGATTATTATACTTGGGATTCAATTGGCGTGTGGCACAATTGAATGCATAGATTCTTCAAGTAGAAGGCTAGGCCTTGGATTCCACACTAATATATGTGCATTTCAATCTAGAAAATATGGTCAAAAGTAGGCATGTGAGGAGTCGCATTTATGCATAGGTAATAATAAGGATAATTATGTATATAATTAGAGTGTTGAAACTTCTTATATTATGTAAAGAATTTTCATCATTTCCCATTGTAAGTTGGTACTAATTTCTTTAATAGCAGTCCTAAACTCTACAATCACTAAAACCTTTAATTGGACAAATTGGCCAAAATATAATATATGCAAATTTGCGAAGTTTATGCATAGTCAAGAGTTTGGGTCACAACATATATGAATGTTTTGAGTTAAACTAAAATGCCATATATATTAAATATTATCATTAGTACGCACTAAAATTGGATTTAGACTAGCACCAAATGGAGATTTGAATGCAATTATGGTTTTGCACTAATTGTTGTTTGGCCTAATTTATTTCTAAATGGGAGTTGTACCAAGTTAGGGGTTGGATTAATCTATCCACCTGAGCAATTATCTGCATGGCATTATTGGCACAAAGGGTAACATCTTGGCATTATCAATTGGGCAGTAATTAGACAAAATTTGAGCTACCATTTAGGTACTAATGCCCTTCATGACTAGTTATTCATATGTGCAATGTAAGACAATAAAGTAGTATCTATGCCCACATTGAAGGATGTCCTTGCCAACTAAATCCAATCATGGTTGGCTATATGAATGGTGTTGTGAATGGGCCACTGGGTCTTACTGAGAATCTTAAACCCCTTGTAGTTTAATCCATGCTATTGTTGTGAAAGCATTAAACTTTTTCATGTACATTTTTTGTTATAATCAATGTTTGTTACAGCTTACATGTTAACTTATGGTTGATACTAGTGGTAATGTATATAGGAGCTTGATGCAAATTCCTACTATTGTAGAAATGGCTAGGCATGGCATTGATCACCAATGCCTATATGACCTCATGAAAAGCTTGTAGTAGACCAACATGGGTACATAAGCTACCATTGCCTATGTCTATCTTGCCATATATGGGGCAAAAATCAAACCAAAGACATAATATAAAAAATTACGCAAATTTGGGTGAGATCTTTATTTCCATAAACCAAGATAGTGGTATGTAATCTACCCTTTTCTATGAATGTGGAGTATAGTTCCAGCACAACAAAAAAAGTAGGAGGATGTACATGTATCTGATGCATAAAATGGGGATCTTGTTTCAAACTATATTAGGTTGGAGGTTGATCATCACATTATTGGTTTCAAATAGGACATTATAATATTGTCAGTACATGTATCAAGATATGTTTATGTTAACAAAGCATAAAGGTGGTATATAGAACATTGGGCACAATAAAACTAATTTTTGGTGGGTATGTTGTTTGGATGGACAACAAGAGCCAATGGAAGGAGGTCCATGGTTGAATGTACCTTTTGCTAATTTTGTGGCTCCATGTCCTATGTCTTTAGGAAGGCAAGGAGTTTGTGTTGTGACTGAACCACCTACTAGGCTTGACCCACAAGTTGAAATTTAGCGCTTGGTAGTTGAAGCATTTAAGCAGGTTAATGGAATGCAACATGTGGGTGAAGATGGTCATCCAGACAATGGTCAAGAACAAGAGTTACCTCAAAATGGATGTTAGACACTTTGGGGATCCTTCGACTTAGATGTTCATGGAAGAGCTACAAACAAAGGCAAGAACCCCATTTTACAAAGGGTGTTCCACAAGTTGTTGGCAGCAACATTGTTGTTGCTAAACTTGAGCATGATGCATATTGTTTCCAACACTTGCATAGATGAATTGTTTTCCTTATTATGGAGAGTGTTGCTTCTTAAAGACAACAAGATGCCAACCACTTCCTATGAGGCCCGCAAACCAATCAAGTCCCTAGGTTTAACATATGATTCAATCCATGCATGTCCACATGGTTGTATATTTTGCATATTTTAGTAGGTCGTGTGATTAACACGAGGAGATGATATGTTGCAAATTAATATATGCATCCCACATTAGTAATATCGTTGCATGGTATGGTACCACATTTCTATCATAATATCTAGGTCAAAAATACTCCCATCTATTACTATAATAATTCAATTTTGACATTGTTTGTTTGTTTATAGCATATGGGAAACCATATTTGCAACCATGTCTAATTTTATAACATTTTTTTCACAACTATGAAGTTGTTTCATGTGCATTAGTTTCAAAAGTCTATTTTCAACCAAATTTACAAGCTTTTTAACATTTAAGGTCTCATCATAAATGGTAGGAACAACATTAAAATTCATTCGTGACACAATCCACATCATCTTTGTGTAACCACAATATAATATGTGCATGCAAGGATAATCTATGTTGAACTTCATAATGACACATGTGATGTTCAACACATCCAAAGATTCCTTTCTCACAATTTATGTACTTGGTCATGATTGTATGTACCTTTGTGTGAAGTAAATTTGCACATTCAACTAGGCAAATTTTCTAAGTAAATTCTTCACCAAGATTTTTTTTAAATGTCTCCATGTTAGATATGTCACACCACTTGAATTCAGATGTTTCATCCAAAGAAAGTGTGAAAAATAAATGAGAAATACCATATGTATCAACATTGCAATCATATCATAAAATTGAGCACAATGCCATTTTGGTGAACGCACCATTTTTTCCAATATTTTATATTTTGCAATATTTTCAACAATGTCTACTTTTGACATGTCTATATGTTTTTTATGTAATGCATGCGCATCTTTTTCCAAACACAATTGTGATGTTTGAGTCAATACTTGAAGCTTGTTTTACATCATACATCAACAACAAGTAAGGCTTACACATTGTGAATATAACGAAAAAACAAAACATTTGATAATGTATGTATTCATTGAATGGTATATTTCCATCATATGCACCATTGCCATGTGGAAATAAAGTGGAAAAAGGGCAAGCACCCTTGAAATTTGGCGATTGCCTAATTGTAATCTTATATATTTTACACATACAATCTCACATCTACGATTCACACAATTAAATACATCCCCAATGATGTAATATAATTTTATATTTTATATTGTTTTACTTCCATTGTTAATGTTCCACAAATTTGATAACCTTTCCACAATTGGTCATGAACACTTAGATTCACAAGTCCTTCATCCAAAACAATGTTATTTGAAAATACATTTAACAACTTTTGTGGATAATTTACAAACACTTCTATCCCTATGTTCAAATTACTGTGAGAAAATCATGTCCATTGCAACTTATCTATCTAGTTGCAATCTAGTTATATCAAACATCTTGTAGTTGTATTTTAGTTGCATCGAACAAGTTGTAATGGACGTAATTTTTTCATAGTGAAACTTTTCAAAATTTGTGAAATATTTAGAAAACCATGGATTGTGAATTATATTATATTCTAATATATTTTTTAATTTGTTTACAAGATCATCAAAAAATTCACTTCCATTGATTGTCCCATCTCCACATAACAAAGGATTGTTCAAAAGACCCATGTTTTAAATTTGACCCAAGACAAATCCAAATTTATGTTCTTCTACATGCATTGAAATATCTAAAACTGATAACATTTGTATTTTCAAAGGATGTAATCTTAATATATTTTTAAAATATTCTTTTGGTTGCATAATTAAATATGGATTTTGATTATTTGTTCAATCAATTTTGAAACATTTGGTACAAACAAACATATCTTGATCCCCAATGCATTCATGGTGTATTTAGTAATACAATTTACAATCTTGTACTGTGTACATCATGGGATGCATTAACTTTGAACAATAAATTTTTTTATAATTCTAAAATGACAATGATAAATATCAAGTCAAGTGTAACCACAAATAACACAACTATTAAGGCCACCTAGTGAACTATTGGGTTTTAAGTACTTAAATGAAATAGGAACAAAAAATGAACATTTCAATTATGCAACATTAAGTGACAAATAGACACCAAAAGTTTATAAAATTGGTAGTTCAAATAGACTATAGGTTTCTATCATGCAAACCTTCAAACTTGTGAAGAAACATACAACTTTTAACTTAAAACATGATGGAAAACAACCACACATAGAATTCTACGTACAACAGGTATGGCATGAAAGAGTGATTTTACTTCAATAAAATATTCTCATGTATAGTCCACATAAGGACAAAGGCTTAAATACCTCAAAGGAAGAAGTCAAAAATGATGGAACAAGTAGTTAGCCTAATCCCCAAAAAATTGATCTTAAAATTAAATAATCTAAACTAGAAGTAAAATCAGTTTTAGTAAAAAGCTTTTTGGTAAATTAATTTTGGTTTCAATAATCATTTAATAAAAAATGGATTCTATAGAAAGCTTTTTGGTAAAGTACTTTCGATTTCAATAATCATCAAGTAAAAAACAGTTATGGTAAAAAAAAGTTTTAGTAGCAATCTACTTTTAACATCATCCCCTTTTCTAATTGGGATTACGTCCTCATAATTACACTTTTTACACTATTCTTCCATATATGTGGCCTCTATTTCCTCTACCCTAACATCTATTTTTGGATCTAGCGTTGTAAAGTCAAAACTTAGTGTGATGGCAATAGGGGCCACAATTGGTTCCGATTGTACCGAAATTGAAGTCCTTCCTTCCATACCAGTTTCTACCACCATATTTTCTCATTCCTCAATTGTCATGTTGGAGAGCGTCAAATTGGTTATTTCACCAAAATCCTATAACTTCAACAAGCGCAACGATTAAAATAGGTGTAGCAACTTCAACTTCACCAAAACCATTTGCAATACTGGAAGTTACTTCTAGTTTGGTAGGTCATGGTTCTGGTGCAACCATCAAATCTGCCTCCATCTTACCACCTTTATTTTGTTCCTCATTCCTTTGTGAATTGAATTCGAATGCAAATTCATAATGAATTTACGTTTTGTCGTGTTCGAAAAACAACATCATGCATTGGTAAATTTTAATACATAGCTGGTACAACTCCTAATCTTTTTGGTAGGATTTCAATGCCTCTTAGATGATTTCACCAATTTGTTCCTTGTACAATTCCCACTGCTTAACTTGGCTCCTCTTGCTCCTATTTTTATAAATGAGAAGTTCAGCTTTCATAAAAGCATGTTCCATCTTCAAATTGTCGAACTCTTCCATTCAGTAGTGGTAAAGGTCTACAAGTTCCGCCCTTTACCTAAGCACCTTCATTTCTTCTATTAGCATATCCAATTCTTCCTAAACCACAGTAGGATTATTTTAAACCTCCTCCAAATCTTGTTATAGAAATCAAATTTTTTTAGTTGATTGTTGTAGCTCCACTTCCTGCTTCTGTGCGATGTCAATAAGAGCTACAATTTTTTCCTCCAACTGCTCTACCCTCCCTTTGGCGAAAACAAACAATTTTCCAATAAAGGTTATCGACTATTCCATCGCCTTCTAGTTGGCTTGCTCCTGCTCTAAAGCCTACTTGAGCTTGGCTTATTTTGAATCGATGGTGCCCAACGTTTTACTAATTTTGGTAAGGTTTATGGAGATCCAATAACTCATTCTGGTAATTATAATTGTTAGTTTCCAACTCAAGGATTCTCTTTCTTATGCCTTTTAGGTTCTACAACTTTGTTTGTTGATGTTGTATGGTAAGGGCATCTTGTTGGTTGGCATTTTGTAATTGCAATAGTTGTCCTTTCAAACTTACTAACTTCTACGGGTTCTTTTGCAACACTTCCTTTGTAGCCTCCTTTCTGGTTGTGACCAACTAAAACATTGTCAAGATTTTACCCATTGTTTGGGCAAATTCTTTTGACTAAAATAGGTGGTTTTCCAAATCCTTTAGTGAAGTCAAAATCAAAGAAGTTAAGACCTTTTTGGTTTTGGTTGGTGGAGGGAAAAGTCCATGTCACAACCCTAGCCTTGGCCTTGCGACCAAGGCAAGGGCATGGAAAGGTGAAAATTAAAAGTGCAACTTAGGAATCACACTCACATTCTCGAGAGTGCGAAAAAATGTGAAGGAATGAGCCCACACACTCCCAAGTGGACTCCCACTTTGGGAGTTTGCCTTTGAACTCCCAAATTTTCAAAGAGAAATTTGAGGGGTCAAAATTCATTGGATTGAAATTTTCATTATACCACTAGAAAGCTCTTAGGACGTGGATGTCTAAAATGGGTTCACATGATCCATTTGAATACTTACAACATAAGTTATGGCCGAAAGAAGGGTCGGGAGTCAAGTTGTCAATTTGACTCCCAACCATTAAAAGTTGGGAATCGCCTTAAATTACGTGCGTGCAAGTGTTGTCTCACATATTGTTGGAAAGCTCTCAACTAAGACTATAATTTTTCTTTAAACCTAACTTCAATTTAAAGTTTGCACAAGAAGTTATGAGTCTTTAAAGTGGCGGGAGTCTTGTTTTTGGGAATTTCAAAATTCTCAACTTGGGAGTCTTAAGAAAAATGACATTTAGATGTAGCCCTTGTAGCTAATCGTAGAGAATATTATAAGGGGGAAGGTGGTTGCTTCCCCCAAGTTCGGGCGGTGGTGAGTCTTGTGAGTTCATGTATACTGATGGTTCATTTGTGCACTAAAAGTGTTCTAATTATGCACTAACCAACTTGTTGTTGAGTTTGTGTAAGTCCATATGAATAATTGAGCCACTTGTCATTCATCCTAGTCCCCATCCCAGAGCTCTAACATGCCTCTTTTACCTTCGAAATGCTACGAGCTAAGAAGTGTACCCCAACTCTTTTTTTGTCCATTGTTTTCACCTTCGGACTCGCATATGAATCTTTCAAGGAATTTAGGGGTGCGTCAGTCCACCCTGTACGAAAAAGAGGTATAAAGAGGGCAACATTCTTCAGTTGCCTCATTTGAATTTTGTACAAAGTTTCCATCGGAAAAATAATCTAATGGAGTAGCCATTTTCAGAAGGTCACCTATCAAAATTACCTCTCCTTCCAACTATCAGTGTAGCTAGTTTAAAAAATTTGCAAGGGTTTCTACCATACATGCAAGCCTTGGATGCAGTTCCAATCAAAGTCTTGCACTAAAAACTTATTGAGTCCACTTCAGACTCAAACTTTGCGTTCTTCTTTTCTTTCAAGGACTTAATGCTTCTAGTGATCACTTTGTCAAAATGCATTTCCTTAGGGATGGTATAAGATTTTGAGGACGAAGTCGACTTAGATTCCAAGATCGTAATGTTGATAACAACATCAGTGATATTTTTGGTTGCCTCAAGGTTTTTGGTTGGGTATCAATCCCACAGATTTCCTCAACGTCCTCTATCTCCTCCTTATTTGATTCCGGTAGAATGAATGTTGAATCTACTAAAAACCAATTTAAAAATAAAATGTCCACAATTTGGGTAGTTCTGAATTTGGTGATGTCCCTATTTGCATTGGGTTTTGTTGATGCAAAAGATCTCACATCCTACTATAGAGTTATTGAATATTACAATATAATGTTAACAAATAGGAGATCTACTCAAGTGCAAACATAAATCTTTATTGAAAGGAAACTACAACATAATGCTCACAACACAAAAGACAACATCAAAAATTCTCCAAGGTTCTTATCACATGAAATACACAAACTTGTGCAATGAAGAAAAGAGAGCCAAACCATCAACACCAAGGTATTTAACTAAAAGACCAAACCACAAATAACCAAACTAAAATAGGTAACGAAAGTAATTCAACCTAGTGAAAGTAACCTAGTTACTTTCTTACTCCAGTAACTAATGAAACGTAACTAGTTAAGCTTGAATTCTCAACATTCCCCTTTAAGCTCAAATCCACTTCTAGTACACCAAGCATTTTTCTAAACCTCTTTAGCTTGTTTGTACCTAAAGCCTTTATGAAAATGTCCGCAACTTGATCTTCGGTATTGACATAAATGAGGTCAATTTCTTTTGCTAGAACTTTTTCTCTTATAAAATGGTAGTGCACCTCAATGTGCTTTGTCCTAGCATGATAGACTAGGTTGTTAGCAAGTAGTATGTTATTAATGTTATCACAACAGATGACAACATGAGCATCCACTGACTGTCCCAAATCTGAGAGTAGTTTTTGTAACCAAGCTACTTCACATGCAACAATTGTTGGAGCTCTATATTCTGCCTCCATGCTTGATAGTTCAATTGTTGGTTGTTTCTTACTGCTCCAACTAACAGCACCACTTTTAAAAGAAAACATGAAACCACTGGTCGATCTTCTATTTGAAACATTACTAGCCTAATTAGCATCTGTGTATCCATGTACTTGTAACTGGCTCTTGGCTTCATAAAAAATTCCACAAAGCAAGGTATGTTTTATGTATGCGCCTCACTGCATCCAAATGTGGCTTTCGTGGTGTTTGCATGAATTGATTTACCACTCCAACTACATAACTCAAATCTGGCCTTGTGATGGTCATGTAAATCAAACTCCCCACTATGTGTTTGTATCCTCGACGAGGTTTCCTTCATTTGCACTTAACTTCACATTTTGCTCCAATGGAATTGAAATGGGTTTAGAACCCGTCATCCCATATTCAGATAATTTGTTCAAGGCATATTGCCTTTGTAGTAACCATATCCCTTTAGGGGACTAGATTACCTCAATGCTGAGGAAATAATGCAACTCTCCCAAATCCTTCATTTCAAGCTTTTGCTTCAAAAGCTTTTTCAAATCAAAGATGTCGACGTCACTATCTCCTCTGATAATCAAGTCATCAACATAGATGACTATGACTATAATCCCATGATATGTATTTTTCACATATAGTGAAAACTCTGCATTGGATGTTTGAAATCCACTTGTGACAAAATACTCACCTATCTTATCTGACCAAGCTCTAGGTGTTTGCTTCAAGCCGTACAAAACTTTCTTCAACCTACAAACCAAATTAGGATGTGTTTGGTCCACGTAACATGGTGGTTGTTCCATGTACACTTCTTCCTGTAAATCTCCATGAAGAAAAACATTTTTTACATCCATTTTGATGTAAAGACCATCCTTTTGCTGCTGCCATAGCAATGATTACTCTTACAATTGTCATTTTGGCAACTGGATTACAGGTCTCCTCATAGTTTGTGCCATAAGTTTGGGCATAACCTTTGGCAACCAATATTGCTTTGTATATGCTCACAGATCCATCTGCATTGTGTTTGACTTTGTACACCCATTTGCACCCAATTGCTTTCTTGTCCTCTGGTAAAGCTACCAATTCCCAAGTAGCATTCGCATCCAAAGCCGCCATCTCTT
>Ga0116231_10011825_pt1 | contig 13195 bp, 9 predicted proteins | sample S1TSphgellanicum_2_FD_89695 | JGI IMG/M metagenome (GOLD analysis project Ga0116231, IMG submission 89695) | Host-associated microbial communities from peat moss isolated from Minnesota, USA - S1T2_Fd - Sphagnum magellanicum MG | ecosystem: Host-associated > Plants > Peat moss > Unclassified... | reverse complement strand
CCGCACCCAAGATGATGATCAACTCGGCCGGCTGGAGAAGGACGCCCATTTTGCCCTTTTCCATGAGATATCCGGCAATGACACAACCGAAAACAATTAGAATTCCAACGATCGAAAACATTGCCCATTCCTTCCCGTCTGAACGATATTTTCTGTGTCCCTAGCAAGCGGCCAAGGGAGCCGGTGCGCGGCTCACGATGCACAGTAAGTTCGCTGTCTTACTATCGGCAGGCTCAATGCGCTTTTCCAGTGAAAAGAAGGAAGCTGACCCCAGTTGCGAAGGAGTCCGAGCGAGACGAACGCGCCGGGTGCCTGAGGGTCCCTCAACTTCCACCGAAGCGCCTGCATTGACCGAGCAGCCTTCGCGCCTTAGATCCAATAATCCAGCGCATCAAATCCTGCGAGAGCACGAGATTCGAAGGCAATTGAAGCGATGCGTCAGGAAGTCTGCAACCGGTGCGATGGAGCATCCAGAAGTTCTCTCACGTTCCGCAACAAGTCGTTCCGTGAGAATGGTTTCTCGATAATGGAGTAGTCTTCACCGCGCACCCCGGACTGGATCGTGGATTGGTCGATATACCCAGACGCATAAAGAACCTTGATCTCCGGTCTGGACTCCGCAAGTCTTGCGGCAAGAACAGTGCCGCTGAAGCCGGGCATCATCATATCCGTAATCAGCAGCGGTATCGGCCCCGAGTGCCGCGCAGCGATGCGGAGGGCTTCTGCGGGATCTCCCGAATTCAGCACCGTGTAACCGCAGTCCTCAAGAAGGTGCCGCGTGAGCTCCCGCAGAGGATCGGCATCGTCCACAAGGAGAATCGTCTCATTGCCGCCACGGACCACCGAACCCTTTGCCAACTGGAGGACGGATGGAGACTCGTCACATCGAGGAAAATATGTTCGGAAAGTCGCACCTTCGCCTGGCTCACTGTGAACGGCAATTGCGCCACCGCTTTGTCTCACAATGCCAAAGACTGTGGATAAGCCGAGTCCTGTTCCTTGTCCGGCAGGCTTTGTACTAAAGAAGGGTTCGAAGATATGGGATTGCGTCTCATTTTCCATTCCAGTTCCCGTATCGCTCACACTCAGCATCACATATTTTCCGGGTGCGAAGGAAGGATGTTGTGAGGCATACATTTCATCGATATCGGCGTTGGAGGTGGCAACCACGATCTTACCTCCCTCCGGCATGGCGTCCCGGGCATTGATGACGAGATTCATCAGGACCTGTTCCAGTTGTCCCGGATCGGCTTTGATCATTCCAACGTCAGCGGCTAGAACGCAGATGAGTTCCACATCGTCACCGATCATTCGGCTCAGCATCTTCTCCGTGCGATTCACAATCTCATTCAGATTTAGAACGACAGGCACAAGCGCCTGCCGTCGGCTAAACGCAAGCAGACGCTGAGTGAGGTTCTTGGCTGACATCCCTGCATTGTGTATCTCCGAAATCATACTGCGCGTGGAGTCGGTCAACGACTGATCTTGAAGCACTTCGCAATATCCCAAGATGACGCCTAGCAAATTATTGAAGTCGTGCGCCAGCCCCCCGGCAAGTTGGCCGACAGCTTCCATCTTCTGGGCCTGCCGATTTCGCTCTTCCCATTCGTCTGCGTCTTTGCGATGTCGGCTATCGCGAATATTGCACTGAATGACTTGTTTTCCGTCGACGCGATAGACGTTGCTCACCACATCCACGCTGATGGACTCCCCATCCTTGGTCATCAGGGGCAGGTCGTCGTAACGGACAAACTGCTCCACACTAAGTTTCTTGAATGCACTTTTAGATGCCTCTATATCCTTTGCCAAGCCAATATCCCAGATAGTCTTTCCGAGCATTTCCTCATGGGAGTATTTCAACAGCGTCGAGAGGAATGGATTGACATCGGTAATTTTTCCCGTATGGACATCAAGAATCAGGATCCCATCTTGCGCAGCCTCAAAAAGCCGCCGATACCTCGTTTCAGAGTCCATTCGCATCGCCCCCGGACTTTTTTGGACTGTTCGCGTTGCTTTCAGCATCAACAAGGAACAACCCCGTGATGGAAGCGTAATGAACTGGACTCTTGAACTCGTGTTCCCGGTGCTCCATCGCTATCTTAGAGTTCGGCATCGGCGTAACTTCTTTCCTATTCGGTGTCGCCAATGGTGCCCAGACCAGTCTCACTGCGCTAGAAAGTGGCCTTATTCCTATCAAGGCTGGAAGAGTAGGCTCATTTCAATTACAAAATAACTCAACTCATCCTGAGCGATATGTCAAGTACGCCTAATATTCTGCGTCCACGAACTGGATTACTGAGCAATTTTGGCCGCCTTGCCTATCCGTGGCCCGTTGACACGAAACCCAGCGTCGAGTTCTGTCCGACCAGCCCTTCTTCTCAATCCGAAAACATTCCGTTGAAATTTCCCGAGACACATGCCGACAGCGTCCCTTGAGGGATCGATGATGTCCGCTTCCATTTCGCCTAATCTTCTTCTCGCCAATGAGCTTGATACTTCTGTGGGGAGCGCTACGGTTCAGGCTGGCTCTGCAACCGCGTCGGCGGCTGTCCTCAAGGCGTTGAGTACAACGAACTCGACTGCCTCTTCCGCGACTACTTCCACAAATCCCTGAATCCAAGATATGGCTTCGCTTCTGCAAGCCCTCGCTCAGGAAACGTTTCGTTCGATTGTCTCGAAATATGCTCTTTACGCGAAGTGAAACGCTGGTGCGCAGATTTCGACAACTGGATTCCATCCTTTGCTCAAGCGGCTTCTGCATCCGGTGAGATTTCAACGCGCCGGCGGATCGATTTCGGAGGCAGTTTGAGGGTCGATGCCCAACTGCTGGCATTTCTTGTAGAGATGGCTGCGTTCGAGGGCAAGGACCTTGGCGGTGCGGGTCATGTTTCTTTCATTGCGGTCGAGTTCGGCAAGAACTACGGCGCGTTCAAAAGCCAGGACACGATCGGCTAATGGCCCTTCGCCAATCGACGCCGCCGTGGTCGATGACTTAGCGCCGAGGGCAGGCAGCGCCAATCGCAGGGTCGCGGCGTCGACTTCGCCGTCCGCGAGCAGCAGCATGCGCTCAACGACATTACGCAGTTCGCGGATGTTTCCGGGCCATGCATAGCTTGAGAGATCTGCTATTACCTCTGCTTTGATGGGAATCGATTTCCAGCCGTTTTGGGCGCTCACCTGGCGGGCGAAGTGATCGACCAGAGCTGGAAGGTCTTCGAGGCGCTTGCGCAGCGGCGGGAGTTCGACTGGATAGATGACCACGCGGTGATAGAGGTCGCGGCGGAAGGCGCCCGAGTCAACCAGTTGCTCCAGGTTGCGATGCGTGGCGACGATGACTCGGACACTCACCGTGGTTGGCTTGCCGGAACCGATGCGCTCCACTTCACCTTCCTCAAGAACGCGCAGCAGCTTGGCCTGCATGGCCAGCGGCATGTCGCCGATTTCGTCCAGAAAGAGCGTTCCGCGGTGGGCCTGCTCGAACTTGCCGGTGTGCCGCTGCGCGGCTCCCGTGAAGGAGCCTTTTTCGTGGCCGAAGAGTTCGCTCTCGATGAGCTCGGCGGGGACGGCCGCACAATTCAACGTCACAAAAGGACCGTTGGCACGTGGGCTTTTTTCATGCAGAGTGCGGGCGACGAGTTCCTTTCCGGTGCCGGTTTCGCCGTAGATGCAGACGCGCGATTCGCTGCCGGCCACGCGCTCGACCTGGGCCATGAGGCGGCGCATGATCTCGCTGGTCCAGACCAGGGCATGCTTGCCGACGCGTCCGCGGAGTTCCCGATTCTCGTGTTCCAGGCTGGTCAGCTTGCAGGCGTTTTCGACGGTGACGAGCAGCTTTTCGGTGGAGAGCGGCTTTTCCAGAAAGTCCAGAGCGCCCAGCCGAGTAGCGCGCACAGCCATCTCAATATGCGCCTGCCCGCTCATCATCACTACGGGCGTGTTGACACCGGCATTCTTGAGATCCTCAAGCAGCGCAAGGCCATCCCGGCGCGGCATCACGACATCGCTCAGGATGAGGTCAAATGGCTGCGAGCGGGCGAGTTCGAGGGCGCGAACGGCGTTGTCACAGACGGTGGCTTCATGGCCGGCAAGGCGAAAGGCGCGGGAGAGCGATGCCAGTGTGTTAGCTTCGTCATCGACGATGAGGATGTGGGCTTTCATAGCTTTCTTCAGCTTACTTTGCTGGCGGCTGCGCGGGGAAAGAGGAGGACGAAGGCTGTGCCTCCTCCGGGCTGGCTCTCGACGGTGATGGTGGCGTTGTGGTCGGCGATCACGGATTGCACGATGGCTAACCCCAAACCGGTGCCGTGCTGCTTCGTCGTGTAATACGGCGTGAAGAGGCGGGCGCATTCTTCCGGGGTCATTCCCTGCCCCGTGTCTGCCACGCGAAGCTCGATGTGCTGCTCCAGAGCTCTCGCGGATAGGGTCAGCTTGCCTCCTTCGGGCATGGCGTCCATGGCGTTGAGAACAAGATTGCTGAGGGCGCGATGCAGCATTTCTGGGTCGGCGTCGATCAGCAGCGGGTCATGTCCAAGGTTGAGACAGCACTCAATGTTTTGTTCACCCGCGGAGCTGACTTCACAGCCATCGGCGGATGCGGCCTTCCATGGAAAGAAGAGAAGCGCGACGCGGGTCAGTGCGGCCTCGGCGTCGATCTGTTCCAACTGTGGTTTGGGCATGCGGCTGAATTCGCTGAAGCGGCCGATGATGGTCTTGAGATTGGCAATTTCCATGCCCAGGGTCTGAGTGCTTTCGCGAAAGACTTCGTCGAACTCACTTTCAGAGAGCGCGCGGGCGCGAACCAGATTTTCGACGGTGAGTTGCAGCGGGAAGAGTGGATTTTTGAGTTCGTGGGCCAGCCGGCGCGCGAGTTCGCGCCAGGCGGCGACACGCTCGCTCTGGATGAGCCGTTCCTGCTGCGCAGCCAACTCGATGGTCATGTGATTGAAACTGCGGGCGAGTTTGCCAACCTCATCACGACCGCGAGATTCCACGCGAATGTCCCAATTGCCCTGGGCGACCTCGTCAGCGGCCCGCGCCAGTTCTTCGATCGGCCGGGAGACCCGTGCAGCGATGACGATGCTCATAGCGATGGTCATGAGGATGCCGCCGGCCGCAACGGTATACGCGATTGCCCGGATATGCTGCTGCGCCTGCACCATGGCGCGACGCGATGCGGAGACGACGAGGACGGCCATCACCTGGCCGGTTTCGCTTTTGAGCGGCAAGACGGTGACGCTGACGCTGTCCTCGCGCTTTGCCGTCAGGTAGAGCAAGGCGCTCGCGGGCTGGCCGGAGTGCTGGGCTGCGGCGATGAGCGATGCGTAGCGCGCGGCATTTGGAGCCTCTCCGTTGACGCCGAGGAGCTGGCCAGGCTGGAAGGAGCCATCGACATCCGCCTCAGGATCGGGAACGCTGTAAAGATACGCTTCAACGTCGGCGGGAGTGGGCAGATCGGCGAGAAACTGCCGGTCGAGCCGTCGGCCGCCAAGCAACTTGATTCCCGGAGCGCCACGGACGACACGCATCGCAAAGATACCGAGGGCGCTGGTCGCATCGGGCAATTCTTCGCGTTTGATGAAGGCAGCCGCGCTTCCCGGGCCTTCGGATTGCCTCGCAGCCGGTTCGGGGTAGCCGAAACGCGCCGGCCACTGCGCGGAGCTGACGATGTTACCGTTGGCGTCGAGGATCTCTAGGAAGTCCAACTGGGATTCCGCGGCCAGGGACTGGGCTTCAGTGAGGTACGGCGAGGTGTCGGCGGTCTCAGTGAGTTCATGGGCCAGGCTGCGCAGCCGATCAGAGGCGGCCAGGCGGTCCATTTCGGAGGTAACCTCGGCCGAGCGATGCTGGAATTCCCGCTGGAACTGGGTCACCAGCAGCGAGGTCTTTTCCTGATCCTGTTGCTCAAAAACCTGGCGGATGCGCACCAGGACGGTCCAGGCGACGGCGGCGACGGCGGTCGCGACGGTGAGCGAGAAGAGGAGCAGCAGCTTTTGGCGCAGGCTCATGGCGTGTGCTCCGGGATATGCTCCGAAGTGGCCGGAGCGGCATCGGCCACGCTGGCGTTGGCGAGATCGGGCAGCCCATCGGCATTGAGATGAAGATCTCGCAAACGAGAAGATGCGGCCCAAGCTCGCGGCAAAAAGAGCAGCGGAATCACCGTGTGCTGATCGAGGAAATCATGCTCGACTTTGAACGCAGCGACAGGCTCTGTGGCAGCGACGGGAGCGTTCAGGCCGAGATTATGCAGTATCCATTCGAGTGCGGCCGCAGGCGTGCCTCCGTTCACTGGGATTTCGCGCAGGACCAGGTCGGCGCGCTGAGTAGCGTTCAGACCGGTCAAGAGCGGAACGACTTTGACCGCGAAGCCGGCATCATGAAGGTTGAGCGCAAGGCGCTGGGCAGCCAGTTGCATGACGGCGCTGCTGTCAGCAGCAAGCGTGATCGGAGGCGGATTGACGCCGCCTCGCAGAGCCAGCGCACCTGGCAGATCGCGGTCGGCATGAAAGAGAAAGCTGTAGCCAGAAATCGACGCAGGGAGCAGGCTGCCAGTGATTTCAGCCTGCTTTTGGAAGATGACCTGTTGCAGGGCAGTGCGGTCGACGGCCAGTGCGATGGCTGCGCGCAGTTGCGGGACGAGACTGAGATTGTTCACTTCAAGAGCGAGAAGCGTCACGTCCGAAGCCTGAGTGAGGCGCAACTGCTGCTGGCGGGCAGCGCGAATTTCGCTCGGCAGGATCTCGACAAGGTCGGATCTGCCGCTGTTCAGATCGGCCCATTGGTCGCGACTGACGCGGCGTATGTTGAATTCGATCGCATCCGCGAAGGGACGGCCCTGCCAGGATTCATCGTTAGCTTCGAGGCGAAGCGTGGCCGTCGTGGCTTCCTTGACGCGGAAAGGGCCGGTGCCGATGAGCGATTTCTCCGGCTGGTCGGGTGAGGCGACTTGCCGGATGAGAAACTCCGGTTGCGCCAGAAGCTCGGGGAGATTGGGCATGGGCAATTCGCCGGTAATGACGACCGATTGTCCTGAGACGCGAACTGCGCTCCACGGGCAGACGGTCATGCGGCAGGAGTGATTGAGCGCGGTGACGATGGCCAGTCCGGTAAGCGGCGAACCATCGTGAAAGACCACGCCGGGGCGAAGCCAGAACTGCCAGCGATGGGCGTTATCTTCGCTGGTCCAGCGCAGGGCCAGAGCGGGTTGGGCTCCATAATCGCCGTCGCTGCCGGGACGCGCGAGGCCATCCAAGACCAAACGCAGCGCAATGCCACTGGGCGATTGAAGCGGGTCGGAGACGACGGAGACACGCATCGTCCCGCCGTAGTGCGGACGGGTGCGGGCCTGCACACCAACGGTGAGCATGCAGCCGAGAAGAACGAAGACGATGCGGCTAGGGGCAAAGCGCGCTGACACGGGCCACCTCGTATTCCGTCGGACTCTTGCGGCTCACGGCCAGAGCGCTGGCGCCGTCGGGCGCTGTCCACAGCGCGGTTACGGAGCCGTTCAGCTCCAGCGGGGCGCTGGCAACGACCGCCTCCAGCCCGATGAACTCATAGGCGCGCAGGCTGTCGGTCTGCGCCTCGCCGGAGCTGGTAGCGATCACCTGCGTGCCCGATCCACAGCCGGTGCGGATAGCCGCGAAGTCGCTGCCCCAATCGCGAGTTCCGGCCACTGGCTTGAGAGTGGTGCCCTCGAGTATTTGGACCTTGCTGTCGATACCGCCAACCATCAGCCTGGGACCGGGCAGCAAGGCAATCGAGTAGAACGGCGGCACATTGTCATTGAGGCTCGGAGCGAGGACGCCGGTGTAGAAATTGCGGCCGGGATTGTAGAAGGCTCGCAGATTGTTCGAGTCCGCGCCGAGATTGCTGGCAATCACTGGCCAGGGGTCGTCGCTTTCATGGCAGGTAACTGTCCAATCCTCTGTTTGGCTGACGCTACCAGCAACCATTTCTCCTTCGCACCGCGCGCCAGGTGCGTAGGCGGTGAATCCGTCCGCGGAGGGTACGAGCAATCCGCGCGGATCGCGTGATTGGAATGGTCGGCGTCCGACGGAGACGCGCTTCGCATCCTGCCAGCCGGTGGGCGTCATGGCGTCGATGACGAGCGAGTCAGGTTCAAGAAGAATCAGGGCTGAGGGAGTTTGAAGGGCGGCGAGAATCGGCGAAGTTGAGCGAAAGAGGATCTTGCGGGTTAGCAGCATCGCCGATCCATGAGTCTCAGGCCGGCCGGCTTCGCGGTCGAAGGGAACCATGGCGTAGCGGCTTTGGGAACCCTCGATGATCTCGGCGACCCAAAGCCGCTGCCGCGTTGTCTCGCTGAGGGTGATGTGGATCTGGTTGGCGCTCTCGACGCCTGCCGGCTGAACGCCGTGAGCGCTTAGTTCTTCCTCGACCAGCCGCCGGATCTGCGGAACTTCCGTATCCGGAATAGTGGACCGATTGATCACCGTGATCTGCGCTTGGCCTGGGCCGAGGATTTCGGCGACGCGATCGGCGAGGTCGGTGGCCGGCTTACCCCATCGGCTGGCGCTGTGAGCTGCCTGCGCCGCGAAAAGCATGACCGTCAGGAGCAGAAGGCGCATCGATTTGGATTTCGAAACCATGGTTCGACGCGCCTCTCCTGTTGCTTTGGACGTTCTTAGGTTAACTGTTGCGGCTGGCGAGCGAAACTTGTCCGCATCTCTCCCGCCTCGGCGGTGGAGTACGAAGGACTCAGTGCGAATCGGCTTTGGGCGCTTCTGCAGCTTCGTCGGCGCCTTCCATTTGCTGCTTCAGCGCCGGATTGGCGACTGCGGATTTGAAAACATCGTTGGCGAAGAAGAACTTGCCGTCAGAGGGGACCATCATGACCTGGATCTTGTCCGACAATCGCTCGGCGACGATCTTGTTGATGAGCAGCGGAGACTGGTTGAGCAACGAGGCTTCGCTCTTCATGCGCTCCGCATTGGCTGTGGCGATGAGGCGGATGCGGTTGGCTTCGGCGTCGGCAAATAGGTTGCGGCGTTCGAGCTCAGCCTTGCTGTCGATGACTTTGGCTTCGGCGTCGGCCTGGGCGTTCTGGATCGTGGCTTCCTTGCGGGCTTCGGCTTCGAGCTTGCTCTGCTCGATCTGTTTCTCCTTGAGCGGCAGCGTGTACTGCATGGCGTCCGCCTCGCCCTTGGCTTCGACGACCTTGGACTGCGCTTCGCCCTCGGACGCCTTCACCTTGGCTACTGCTTCGGCCTCGGCCTGGAGTTCGGCGATTTTCACTTGCTTCTGCTGGATGTCGGTCGCCACGCCCATCTGGTCGTCTTCCTGCTCCTTGAGCAGCAGCCCTTCGAGGCCCTTGGCGTATTCAGCGGGGAGCTGTATGTCGCGCAGCATGACCTCTTCAACAACGATGCCGTCCGCGCCCAGTTTGCGAGTGATGGTGGCTGCGGCGCGCTCGCGCACTTCTTCGCGCTTGGTGCTGAATATCTCCTGCACGGTATAGCTGGGGGCAAGCTCGCGCCAGGCGCTGGCGACTACGGGAGGGACGATCTCCTTGTCGACGGGCTGCGGGAGCTGCGACTCGACGTGGTCGAGCCGGCGCGGGTCGAGGTGGTAGCGAACGGTGACGGCGAGAGAGATGCTGAGGCCTTCACGGGATTGCACGGTGAGCGGACTCTTCTGCTTCTGGTCCTGACCGGGATCGTCTGTGACGCCAGCAGTGAAGAGGTGGTCGCGCAGGTCGAAAGTCTTCACCGTCTCGATCAGCGGCGTCACGAAGTGGACTCCAGGATAAAGCGTGCCAGGGAGCGTGCCGCCGATCTGGCTCACGCGGACGCCGCCCATGCCGCTGGGCACCTCGACGATGCTGGTGGCGAGGACCGCGGGGAGGCAGGCGACCAGGGCAAGGGCGATTGGGCTCTTCCATTGGATCGGTTCCGCTTCTTCTAGGGGCGTGTTGGTATCCGCGGGAGTGTCTTTGAATGTCCGGAACTGTCTCCGCAGGCGCATCCAGAGATGGGTAAGAGGGAGGGCGATGGCAGTCGCGAGCAACAGTGCGGCCGCCAGCATCAGGGCAAATTTCAGTGCGAGCATGGGTTTTCTCCGGAGCGGTTGCGCTTCTTGGGTTGGGTGACGCCGGCGCGTGAAGCGAGGACGAGCCTGGCCAGTCCTGCAAAGGTCAATTCTTCGATCAGCAGTCCGATGGCGATCTGAAGCAGCCATCCGCCGAGAGCGTTGGCGGCTTCGGTCAGCAGGAGCATGGCGAACGCCTTTCTAGCGGGTTGGGCCGATCGCGTACTGGGCGGTGATTTGAATGGGATTCTGAGCGGGTTTGCTCTGCGGTGCAGCCGATTCGGCTTTGGCCATTTCCGTTGCCGGCTTACTCTCGGTCGCAATCGGCGTAGCCTGATCAAAGAGGCGAGCGGTCTGCTCGTCCGGCTGGCCAATGATCCGGACCTGGTCGCCGACCGCGATGAGTTCGTAAAACTCTTCCAAATCGCCCTTCGCCATTCGGATGCAGCCGTGGGAAGCAGCCCTTCCGATCGAGTTGGGTTCGTTGGTGCCATGGATACCGTAGCCGGCCTTGCTCAGGCCCATCCAGCGGCTACCGACAGGATTCTTCGGCCCCGGCGCAACGGTACGGTTGCCGTGATGGTAGGTGGGGTTGACCACCCTCCTCTCGATGGTGAATGTTCCTTCAGGACTCGGCGTCGAGGGCTTTCCAACGGCTACGGTATAAACCTTCTTAGTCTGGCCGCCTTCGACGAGGGCCAGCTTGCGATCCTGAAGGCTGATGAGGATAACCCGGGTGGGTTGCGGCGTAGGCGCTTGTTGCTGGCCATGGGCCGTCATGGCTGCTACCGCCGCTAGGATTGCGTATCCAAAACTCTTGATTCCCTGGTGCTTCATTGCATCCTCCTGAGACTTGTTGCAGCTTCACTGCCTGCGCCAAGGAGATTTGCAATGGGTTTGCCAATATTAATCCATTGATAATAAAGACCTTAACTTGACAATCCTGGCTAGAATGCGTGGCTGCGCGGACACGCTGTGTCTCGCATGACACAGGGTCCGCGTCGGAAAACAACCGCCCACTCCCATAGGAATAATGCCGGATTCTCGGAGGGATTATTTGTGGATGGCTATCACCGGCCCAGTGCGTTTGGCTGCGAGGCCGCCAGGCCACCAGTTCCAATCGCCTGCCAGCCGCAGCAGCGCGGGGCCGATCACGATACGGACCAGCGTGGCGTCGATCAGGACGGCTACCGCCAGCGTGAAGCCGATCATCTTGATCACCAGGAAGTTTCCAAAGGTGAAGGCGGCGAAGACTACGATCATGATAGCGGCGGCGCTGGTAATCAGACCGGCGGTTCGAGCCAACCCTTCCGGGATCGCCTCTTCTTCGCTCATGCCGCTTCTTCGCGCTTCGAGGACGCGAGCGACCAGAAAAACTTCGTAATCCATGCTCAGCCCAAAGACGATGGCAAAGCTGACGATGGGAACCAGGGGGAAGATGCTGCCAGTTCCTCCCGGAACACCCATCCAATTGCTCCCGTATCCGTCCTGGAAGACGAGAACCAAGGCTCCGAACGAGGCCAAGACTGAGAATAAGTCGAGGGCAATGGCCTTCACCGCGGCGAAAAGCGATCGGAATCCACCGAGAAGGGCTAAGAGCGTCCCGACCACAACCAAGATGGTGACTGGCAAAACGTGATCGTAAACAATCGTTTGGTAGTCGGCGTTGAGTGATGGAATGCCGCCGATTTCGAGGGTCGCACCGGGTATTCCGGTGAGCGCCACTGCGCCGGTTTTGCGAATCTCTCGCACCCAATCGACTTGCTGGCGCAGGGAAACCGAAGTCTTGGGCAGCACTTCAAGTAGTGCCGCCCGCCCATCGCTGCTCAGAAACGTGCGACGCGTTTCCCTGGACATGGTGTTGAGGAACGACCGGTTGCCGTCCGCAACGGTGGTGATCGAAATGACGCGGTCGCAGCGCGGGTCGCCGGCGAGTTGTTTTGAGATGCGAACGATCGCGTTCCATCCGGTGTCCGTCTGCGAGATCGAATCTGTCGGAAGGTTGACGATGACGCGCAGGGATTCCACCACGCCTCCGCGATCCATCTGATCCAGAGTGTGCAGCGCGTGCACCGATTCCGCCCCTTGCGGAAGCCAATCCCCGTTGGGAACGCTGGTATCTAGCCGCGTGGCCTGCCAAGCAAGCAGTAGCAGCGGAGTCCCAGCCAACACGAGGGCCAGCCACGGATGAGCGACAATTCGTTTCCCCCACAGCCGCCAGCGCCTTCCGATATGCGAGTCGCACTCGAGATCCAACTTGGCAGTAAACGGCAGCCGGCCGGCATTGATGCGCGGACCCAGTAGCGCCAGCAACGCCGGAACAAGAGTGTTGGTGAGCAGCACGCTCACGCCAGCCACCACGAACCCAGCGACTCCGATCGAACGAATTTCGCTGATGGGCACGGTCAGAAGTGCGAGAAATCCGATCGCAACAGTCGAGGCGGAGATCAACAGGGTACGGCCAGCCTGACGTGCGGCGATGAATGAGGCTGCGGGGCCGTCGTTTCCGGCTGCCAGCGCCTCCCGAAAGCGGCTGACCATGAGCAGCCCGTAGTCGATGCCCAGGCCCAGCCCGAGCATGGTCGCCAGGTTCTGCACCAGAATGGAAAGGTGCATATAGGGGGCCAGGAATCCGGTGATGGCCAGCGTTGCGGCGATAGCCAGTTCTCCCACAGCCAAAGGAATCAAAGCCGCGACGAAACTTCCGAAGGCCACCAACAGCAGCGCTAGGGTCGCGGGAATGACCAGGCTCTCGGCGCTATTCACCTCATCGGCGCTGACTTTGCGGATGTCGAAATTGAGAGGAATTTCACCGGTCAACTCCAGATTCACGGCTGGAAAACGGCCGCGCAACTGTTTTTTGAGAGAATCGGCCAATGTGTGAAGTTCAGGGATCCGCGACTCAACCGGACCCTGTGCGGATGAGAGACCCACCAGAACCAAGGTTCCGCCGCCGCGTCCCAAAAAAATCGGGTCTTGCAGGTCGAGATACGAAACGACTCCAGAAACGCCTGGCTGCGCCCGCAACGCTGACGCAATGGTCGCCAGAGCTTGCTGGCCTTGCTCGGAATCCGCAGGCGGAATTCCCTGCACCACCAGAACGACGCGGTCCACTAAGGGCGAGCGAAAACGGCTGCTCAACTCCTGCTGG
>Ga0116231_10011824_pt1 | contig 13198 bp, 4 predicted proteins | sample S1TSphgellanicum_2_FD_89695 | JGI IMG/M metagenome (GOLD analysis project Ga0116231, IMG submission 89695) | Host-associated microbial communities from peat moss isolated from Minnesota, USA - S1T2_Fd - Sphagnum magellanicum MG | ecosystem: Host-associated > Plants > Peat moss > Unclassified... | reverse complement strand
TTTTTTTTTTGGGATAAAACCCAAAAAAAAGTTTTAAAGCCTCAAACAAGGTCTTTAAAAAGGAAAAAAAAAACAAAAATATTTTGGGCAACCCCCTCCCCCCCCCCCCCCCCAAAGATTTTTTTTTCTTCCATACCTATTGTCATTACAAGAAATTGCCCTTTTTCCAACTCTATGTTTTGCAACTAGTTGTCACATGCTTTTAAATTGCAACTAAACCATTTTATTTTATTTTTAAATTCCACATTAAGAAGATAGTTGTGATTATGAATATGTCATAACCAACATAATTTTGATTGCATGTTCAAATATTCAAAATACTTTATCATTGGTTACTATGTAGTTGGATTATAGTTAGCATTTCCATGATTCTTGAATGATGTGTTATAGTTTAAATTTGACTTTCAACTAGATCAGTGAATTCCATTGTAAGAAAAATGTTTACCTCTTGACTTGGACAAATGAAAAACACCATTTTCAAATCTAGTTAATTTGTCGAACCTAGTTGTTTTTGGCTAATTACCAACCAACAAAACAAAATTAGTCAAGATGAATTTTAGTCCACCTTGGATGACCCATATCAAATCCAATCGGCTTGATTTGTCCACCACGTTCACTTCCAATTGGTCATTTGGAAAAAAAAAATAGAATGGCTATGATCAATTTTAGTTAACCTTGGACAACCCATATCAAATTTAATGGTTTGCTTTACCCACCCCCATCACACTAGTCACTTTGCCAAAAAAATGGCCACAACTAATTCCAATCAACCTTAGATGATCAAATTTAATTAGATTGGCATGTCAACCCTCATTATATCCAAACAATCACCCAAAAAAAGAAGCCATAATCAATTATAGTCGACCTTGAATTTAGCCTACATTAGTTCAACATGTCCACCGTAATGGCGTTTGGTCAATCGTCCACCTTTAAGAATTAAAATAATGTTTGAGAGATGTATGTTTTTATAAAATTGACAACATTGCATCAAAATGAAAATTGAATGTCATGTTGGTGTAATTATGACATTTTAAGGTGGAGGGAAGGCTTGCACAAACAATTGCAAAACCTATGATTGGCATCAAGGTCTTTACATTTTAGCACACATGCATCCTTGAATTGGTTTTTGTACATGGGTGATAGCACTTTGGACCAAATAGTTGATATCAATGGGCAAGCAATTATTAGTTCTTATCAACCACCCAATAGTCCTTTTGTCTAGCATTGGAGGTCCTTGTAATTAGTTCAAATAATTGGGAACAATTATGTGCATAATTTTAACACATTTTTAAAATAGGAAGATTTTATTTTCTTGTAATTTCAAGTGTTTTGTGCATTTTTGCATGGAGATCTTAAATCTAGTAATTGTTTTTTCATTAAAATTAAAGGTAGCCATGTGGTGTTCTTGTTAAAGGTAAAATTATCAAACCCTTGGCTAATAGCCACATTTTATTGCATCAATACAATAATCCAAAATTTCTAGGGATTGGTAGGAGTGGTTATAGGGTAAGGCGCTTACCTAATCCACTATTTAAACATGTTTAGTTGACTTTTAACCTCCATTACTTTAAGGAGTGTTAGGTTGTTGATTACCTTGCCCAACTATCTTCTTTAATTAAGGAAATGTTGCCATAAATTTAGGAGGTAGGTAGGAAAGTCAATGGGGTATACAAATTAGGGTAGAAATTGGTGGATTTAAACTTGTTGTCATGGCCATTTTGGGTAAGAGGTAGGCAAGATCACCTCACCTATTTAAGGGGCTAATTCCAAGTGTGTGGAAATAGGTGTGTGTGAGAAAGAAGAAGAGGAGATGAGTAGAGCAAAACTATAATAAGGTAGTTCTAGTAGCAGAACATATTCTAATAGTGAAGGTTACTAGTACTTGAATTTGGTTTAAGTCATGATTTTGTTTAGGTTTGAATGGAAAGACATTTTCTTTTTGTCCCCATCAGATTTATTGGTACCTTGTGTTTTTTATTTTAAATGTTTCTTTATTGTTGTAGAAAGTCATTATTTTGTTGGATTTTCTTTCACAAATTATAATAGTCATTTCAAGAATGCATAATTCTTTCATTGTACATTGAAGCGAAGTGTTGTTGGTTCCACTAAGTTCTTAGTTGAATTAGTTAACTAGTGAAAGAATTAACCCTTGGGATGATAATAATGGGATAATAATAATAACCCTTTTTTGATAATAATAATGATTATGTTTCTTTCAAACACTACTATAAAAATGAGGTGAATTCATTAGCCTAAATCATTATGAGACCTTAAAAGTGAAATAAATTCATTGCATTTTAATGATTTCACCATGGTTAAAATTATTTCACTATAATATCATTATATAAACATTGTGTTTCACTACTAATTGACATAATTCACTATTATGATTTATTATAATAAATAGGGTTATTTATATATATTTTAAATACCTTATATATGTTGTTTTATGATATATTTTATATTACATTAGGCTACTTTAATTATTATATGTTATTATACCTTAAAATATCATAGTTAGCTTATTATAGGTTTTTAAGTTATTTTAAATTAAAATATTCAATTAACCTTAGGTTATACCTTAAGTGATTTAATTTTAAGTTAATATATGTTATTTCAAATTATATTTTAAATTATTCAAGGTCATTCTACTTTATGTTATTATAAGTTATTTTATCATAAGTATAATAATTTAAAATAATTTAAAATAATTTAAAATATAATATAATGACCTAAGGTAAAATAACCTATAATATTTAATAATAACATATGGAAAATAATTTAAAATAACCTACAATAAAATAATTACCAATAACCTTTGATAATATAACATATAATATCTAACAATAATTTATAGTACAATAACCATTAATAGTTGTAATATAACAAATAATAACCAAAAATAACTTATAATACAATAGCCACCAATAGTCATAATATAACATAAAATAACCAGTAATAGAATAACCATTAATAGCCATTAATAAAATAACCACCAATAACCATTAATAAAATAATCACCAATAGCCATTAATAAAATAATCACTAATAATCGTTAATAAAATAGCCATCAATAGCCATTAATAAAATAGGCACCAATAGCCATTAATAAAATAATCACCAATAGCTATTAATAAACTAATCACCAATAATCACTAATAAAATAGCCACCAATAGCCACTAATATAATAGGCACCAATAGCCACTAATATAATAGTCAGTAATAGCCACGAATATAATAGTCACTAATAGCCACTAATATAATAATCATTAATATAATAACCATTAATAGCCTATGGTAATTTGGCCTAAAATAACCACCAATAAAATAACTATTAATAGTCATTAATCAAATAACCGTTTATAGAATAACCATTAATAAGCATTAATAGCCCAATAACCCCAATAAAATAACAACTAATATCCACCAATGGAATAACCACCAATAACCATATATTAAAATTGCTTAGAATTGCCAAAAATAATTTAGGGTGAAATATTCTACAATACACAAAAGTAACTCAAGGTGAACTAACCTACAATAGCCTAGAATTGTCAATAATGACATAAGGTGAAATAACTTTCAATAGCCAAAAATAACGAACAATAACCTCACATAGTCAAAAATAGCCTAAGATAAAATAATTTAGAATTAAAAAAATTATAATAACTACAAATAGCCTAAATTGAAATAATTTACAATAGCAAAAAATAACATAAAATAACCAAAAACAACTTGTAATAACTGAAAATAGCCTAAGGTGAAATAGGTTAAAATAGTTAAAAGTAACATAAAATAACTAAAAGTAACTTATAATAACCAAAAATAGCTTAGGGTGAAATAATAAAAAATAACCAAAAATAATTGAGAATAACCGTAAATAATGTAGGGTGAAATAATTTAGATTAATGAAAAAAGCCCTATAATAGTTAAAAGTAGCTTATCATAGGTAATATTATTATATTAGCAAAAATCTTATCCATTTATTAGTCATTGAAATGTTATTGAATAATGATATTCTTTTTTTTTTCCAAATGATTTTACACTTTCAAAAATAAATGTAATTATGTACATTATTGAAATTTAAAAAAAAAGTAAACTCGAGCGATTTCATTTGGACAAAATCTCAATAAGATATGAATTTTCAAAGTTTAAGTTTTTATAATGTTTAAAATGAAGTATTTGATAAATAAAATGCAATGTAGCACATTATTACAACAAGTGGGGTGGTTTGATGGTTGGGATGCTTGCCTTCATTTTAAAGGTTAAGGGATCAAACCTCGCAAGTGGTGTGTGCATGGTCAATAATGGTAAATTGACCAAATATTTTCATATTTAAGTGTTTAGGTTGATTATGTGGCCCATGTACTTAGGTTTAATTTTTAACTTAACCTAGGTTGTGACATGTATCAATAACTCATAGGCTGAAAATCATGAATTATGAATAATATTATATATTAAATAACTTAAATTTAACTGATTTTCATGCTGCTTAGTCAATTAACTAGCAAGCGAGTGGTTTGGTAAAGTTTTATTTCATTTGAGAGTAACTTTTTCATTAGGTACTAATGAACCAATTCATTGTTTGTAATAATTGGTCCCCATTCACTAAGGGGTTGATCAATTTCATCATGGTAAAAATGTCCAAATTCACTCAAAATCTAGTGAAACTTAGAATGAATTAAAATGCATTTTGGTGTAATGAAATCTTATTGAAGTGTAAAGCTTTGTGTTTTTTTCTCCAAAAGTTTTATGCTTCTTTAATGTTTTTTATGTTGGACTTGTTTTTTGCATTGTTCAAAGATGTTTATTAGTGTTGGTGGCATGAAGGTGAATTTTTTATAATTGACACTCCCACGGTTTTGGATTTTAAAAAATAGTTGTAGCTAAAGCAAGGCAAAGAAAAAAAGGTAAAACTACACCACAAAATTCTTTTGAGAATAACAAACATTTGTTTATATTTATTTTCTTACTTGCAAAATTCAATAAATGGCTCAAGGATTGAATTTTTTATTTTGACGTGAACAATTAATCACATTCAAAAGTCAATTTACAAGTTGTTTTGAAGGAAGGTATTTGTTAAAGCTATGTGTTTTGAAAAGTTCAAGCATGTTGCTTGTTGACATTAGCAGCAAAGGTGAGTTTGGTTGCCATGGTTTTGGATCTTTTAAAGAATCTATAATTGAACCAAAACAAAATTGTGGTGTGGCATTATAGAATGTTTCAACACAATAATAAACACTTGCATATATCTTTTCAACAAAAGTGATGAATTTTAATACATAGGCATTGTGATATGAATAATCCATCACATTTTTTAAAATTTAAATGTGTAGTTATGTACTTGTAATATTTGTAGTAATGTTATTTTGAAGATATTTCTTTGTTGATGTTTTGTGTTGTGGAATTAAAATTGTTGGTTATAGGTGTTGACAACAAGGTTAAATTTGCAAATGAAATTGTTATTTTTTGAGGTTTTCTTAAAAAATCGTTGAATCAAATCACTATTAGAATTCTAGGTTTTTCAAACTAGATTTTTTGGTAAAAAAGAATCCCAAAGTGACAAGCATAATAAAAAACCCCTAGTTTTCTAAAACAAATGAATTTTAACAAGTTAATAATGATTGAGATGGTTTTTTTTACCAACCATAGCATGGTGCCTTTGATTGGAATTTTTGACCGATACCCTTTGATTAGTGGTCAAATGTTACTAGTAAAATATAACCAACAAAAATGGATTTTTTTACTAATCATTTACTTGAAACATGACATCATTTGATGTTAACATGTGGCACCATTGGAAGGTTACCATGTGGCAACATTCTTATGGTGCCACGTGTTGATACATTATTATGTGATACAATGGTAGGTTGGTATGTACCTACCTATGCCCTCTTTACACCATATGTAAACACTTACACATACATCAAAATATGCATTGTATACACCACCAAGTATACAAATTTATGTATTTATATACATGAGTTTGAACCCAAGACCTCATGGAGGCATCCACATGCCTTTGCCACCAAGTTACACAACTGTTTGTTGATGAAGTTTGTGCAACATTTTGTTTTATCTTGTTAACTATGAAACAATTTGGAAATCCCAACTTTGGCATTTTTTTTCTATTTTAATTTTTGTTCAAATGAAGCAAATAAAGGCATAATCTTGTAGCTTATTCAAAGATCTAATCAATAAAATCACTATATTTTGTAAATGTTCAAATGAGTTGTAAGAAAACATTTTTGAAAATAACAAATTGATGACAAATTTCAAAACTTGTTAAAATTTGATTCTTCCATTTCAAATTCCATTCATTAAACTAGGTAGGGTACATGGCATAGTAGGTTGGGTAGGTAAATAGGAAGGTAAAAGAGGTAGGTAGGTAGTAGGGTGGGAAGGAGGTGGGAGTTAAGAGGTAGTTAAATAGATAGGTATAATACAATTGTAAGTAGGTAGGTTGAAGGTACATAAATTTAGGTATGTTGTACAATGTTAAACAAATAGGTAGATAACTTGTAGGGCCATGGTAGATGGGAGGTAGAAAGTAAAAGGTAGGAGGTACAAGTTATAAGTAGTAGGTAAGATTCAATTATTTAGTAAAATGTTAATCAATTAGGTAAGTATGTTATAGGATATGGTACTTGGGTGGGTGTGTAGGTATGTAATTAATATGTAGGTAGGTAGTAAACCTAGGTAGGTGGGTAGGTAAGTAGGTAGTACATCTAGGTGGGTGGGTGGGTTGGTAGGTAGGTAGGTAGGTTGTAAGATTGTAGGTCGGAGGCTTGAGGGAGGGACATTTAGTGTAAAGTTTGAAAAATACGTGCATCAAACAACCATTTTTAGAAGAGGTATTAGATAATTATCTAACCTATTTTTTATCATCCTATTATTATTGAATTATTTATATATATATAAGTCATCATATATTAATTATAATCCATTATTTGATATTATTACATATTATATTATAATTAAATTAATTATTTGAATAAAAGGTACCCTATTTTTCAACTAATTAATTTATAATTTTTATCCAATAACCAATATATTGCACCATATATTTTTACTCACGTATTTTTTACTATTTTTTTTTATTAGTGTTCCCCTTAGGGTGGGAGGTAGGTATGTAATAGGTATTTAAGATGTCCCATTTGATTAGAAACATTGGTCATTTTGATTAATGGTGTCAATTTCTTATGTTCAATTTGACTAAATGTCTCATTTGATTAAAACCCATTTGTCATTTTGACTAGGGTTGTTCAACTTGATTAGATGTATTGGTTAAATCAAGTTGATTGGTCAAAAAATACATGCTTTGAACCTTTAGTCAAAATGCACATGTCCATTGGTAAAAAAGGACTAGTTAATCAACTTGGAGCATTCGAAAAACCTAGAATACGAGTAGTGAATGCCCACCTTGGATGACCCATATTAAATCCAAAGTTGGCCATTTTTTTTCACATAACACGAATAGAAACATGGACATTAACTTTTATGTATTTTTTCTTCAAGCCACAACATATGGTTTATACAATCATTAATATCTACTAAATTAATTATTGTAAAAACCAATACCATAACTCCAAACCTATTCAAACCAATCTACTTTCGCAAAAAAATCTTCTTAAAAGAAATGAGTTAGGTATATTATTCAAATCATGATTATAATATCATGAAATAATAAATAATAATAAAAATCTTAGCAATAAACAAGGATGCAAGTGGAGAATTAAACAACAATGAATAATCATTGAAGAAAAATAAAATCACCTAAAATAAAACAAGGTTGATAATGGAAAATTTAAAATAATGAACCAACACAAACACAAATAGGAATTCTTAAGTTTGCATAAGGCTATTATAAATTTAAAAATAATGAAGAAAAAAAATCCCCAACTTGGTTGAACATAATAATTAATGGAAAACGAAAAACAATGAAAAAATGGGTTGTTAACCCCACATCCCAAAAGAACATCCATTGAAGTTTCAAAATGGGAAATTGACCTACTAAAAATTAAATTTAGTCATTTCAATAAAAAAAATCTAGATCATAAATGGGAAGATTTTTCAATTTGACTTGACTGAGAATGAGATAATATTCTTGAACAATGATAGTGACAATAGGTTCAAATGATGAAGATGGTTGAGGTATGATGATAGTTGAAGGACAATTGGCCATGGTGGACAATGGGGGGTCATGAATGGTTATTGGGGTGATGACATGTATCACGACAATATGACTAGGAGCTTGACAAAACATGCTGGGAAGGATGATATGTGCATGTGTGGACACAATTTTTTTTCGTCCCAATGATTTGGTTGTGGACAAACAATGAGGATGATGAAGCAAAGGGGGACATATGGGTTGGTATTGTTTTCTTTTTTTTTTTAAATTGTTGAATCAATAAATGATCAACATGGACAATAAATGGTTGTTTGGAAAGATGATGGGGGTGTCTAGATGGATGAAGCCAATAATTCTTTTAGGTGATAAATGATAGGTGGATGATGGGAAGGACATTAATAAGGTCATCGGGGTTGATATTGTTAATAATAATATATATCTAGTGACAAATTAACAACTAATATGACATGTGGATGATATTGGGCATTGAAATAGATGCCATTGTTGATTCTTTTTCTTTAGGGACAATGTACAAATGATAGGGATGGTGAATGGACAATGCAAGTTGTCAATAAGGACAATGGAGGCATCAAGGTGGACATCACCAATAAAAAACAAAATTTCTTTTGAAGCCATGGACAATTGCTTGGGATGACATGGTGGACAACAAGGAATGTTGGGCAAAAAGGCAAGGGTGCCAAGGTGGATGATGTAGAATTCATTTTATTTTATTTTATTTCAATAATTTAGTTATGATGGACAATTTGATGGGTATGACAAGGTGGATGATGGGGGGTGCCAAGATAAATGCTACGGGTTGCAAATTAGGAATTCTTGTTATCTTGGCATTGTTCCCATCATCACATCAACCGGTGCATTCCCTTATTTTTATTGTTGTTCATGACTTTATGTAATTTTTCAATGTGAATTATTCCAATGTTTGGGTGTTGTTTTTTAGCATTCAAATTTTAAATTATTGTTATTTGATCTTAAGTTTAAAAAAAACATTTTGTTTGGTCCTAAAATTGATTTGTTTGATTTTTAAAATATTTAATTTTGGTCATTCCTTGATAAAATCAAACCCAATCCAATTTAAAATTAGATCAAATTTCAGTTCCATTACACATTAAACATACATCTTTTGCGTAGTATTAGTTTCATTTGTTCAATTAATTCACATAATTCAAAATAATTATTATATCATAAGAATTATGTATAACAAATTAAAATTAATGACACAAAAATTTTTTAAAAAAAATTTAAAGTTTACATATTCATTTAGAAGTTTTAAACTTGTTTTAAAATCTTGGGGAGGTCACTTTCATTTTATTCGAAAATGCATTAAGAATGGTGTAAATTATTTAAAAATAATTTAAAATTTAATTAAATGTAAATAAGGTGATTATAAATAATTATAAAAATATATTTGAAAATTGCCTAGAATATATCATCATCTCATAAGATATTAGAAAATGCCCTTTTATTTCATGTTCTTTTAAAAACAAACAAAGAATGTCCTCCCAAAGTTAAAAAATAATAACATCCATGACTTAGGTTTAAAATGTCAATTGTTTAATCCACATCTAATGGCAGTTTTAGCATAACATTGACCTTCCAATTTGGATACCTTAGAACTTGATTTGGAAACTAAACTTAAACGTGCCTAAAATCAAGAACTTGTTAATAGTAGTCTAAACCCTAAATGTATATACTAAAACATAAATTTTAATTTTAAAAAAAGAATTTTTTTTTTCCCCTACACTTTTGAATTGTCATTAAAGTGAAAGTTAAGGATGTCCTTCAAATGGCAATTTTAATTATTTAACTCACAAAATTCAAGGCTCATTGTTTTAAAAGAATGTGATAAGATTGTTGCTTTTCACTTCAAGGTTTTTTTAAATTAATAAACACAAATTAAAGGAGGTCATTTCAAACATTCAAACTATTTTCAATATATTAGCTCCAAAAGTTTTGTTTTCATTCAATCCTTTAATTTGTTGGGTCTAATGATATTCAACATATGGTCTTTGCGCTACCAATGACAATGAATTATTATTTTTCCTCTTCTTATGTTCACATGTATGGTTTCCAATAGTTCATAATTATTTGTGTTAATTTCAAACTTAATTTCATTTGAATTAACATAAATATAATGGACAATGAAAAAAATGTTAGTTAATTTTTTTCATATCCATGTTGGTGGGTGGTGGAAAAGAATTATGGAGTTATTAGGATAAGAAATACTTATTAAGAAAGGAATGAAATAGCTAGGGTTGAAAATGAAATAAGCTTAAATTATATTTGGAATTACATAAAGATGAATGTATAATAGGAATTATTTTTGGAACTATTCAAGGATGACCATACTATACATTCCAAAAAATCACCCATATACTAGTTTTTTGAAATTTCTTGTCATTGGAATAAAAAGAATTGTGTGGGTAATTTCAACTTGGGCTTTGCTTTGCTGCACACTACTAGTGACAATTTTCCTTTTTATTATGTTCCCATATGACTATTAATAATTCATCATTATGTATGTCAATATGAAATTTAATTTCAATTAATATAAATATCATGGACATGAAAATACACATGTTAATTTGCCTTTTCATATCCATGTTGGTGGGTAAGGAAAAGGGTGAATAGTTATAAGGATCTAAAAGGTAGTTATTAAGAAAGAAGTGATGTAGTTATAAAGATAATAGATAGTTATTAGGAAGGAAATGAAGTAATTAGGCTTGAAAATGAGGTAGATATGATTGGAAAATTTGTTGGAATTGTCTAGGGACAACCATGTGAAGGATTATGCAAAATCAATAAGGAGTCTATGAAAGATTATAGAAAACCACCCATATATTAATTCCTCATAATCTCATCATTGGAATTATAAGTACAATGACAAAATATTAAACCATCATCATTGATTTCATCAACTCCCCAAAATGGGTGGTAAGAAGTATATGATAATATAAGATGAAAACAAAATATGGTAAGGGGCACCATCCATGATTTGAAGTCTTACCAAAAGTAAGTTGTAATGCTTTGAGTGATGTACATCATTGAATCTTGTATTATTTTATTTTGTTGTTTTGTTTCATTTGAAAAAATAAATTCTTACCTTTTGATGCAAATTTCATCCAATCATTATCACGGTTTGAACAAATAATCATCAAGTGTTTCCAAAATTAATGCAAGTTTCATCCATTTTCAATTAACATAATTATTTCCGAAAAATGCAACTATCATTCTCATTCTTCATCACTTTTTTAAACTAAGAAATTCACTTTCTATCCAAATGATGCAAATATCATATTCAACATTTATGAAAATTTGAAGCAAATGATCATCAATTGTTTTTCAAAAATAAAAGTTTCACACATTCTCAACTAAAATCAATTGTTTTCCAAAAAATGCAAATGTCATCCATTTTCATGTTACATCATTTTTTTTTACTAAGAACATTAGGTTCTATCTAAGTGATGGAAATATCATGTATTCATAATATTAGGGTTTGAAGCAAATGATCATCAATTGCTTTCCCAAAGTTGTAAATAAAACCCATGGATAGGGACCTTATTAGAACAAAATGTGTACCCAAAGCAATAGTCAAGGGCATGTGTTAAATTTTGGTAACACCCCGTTCAAAGGCATTATCATGTGTAATGATGTGTCAACCTTTGTTTCGATATTTAACAACCAAAAATCTATTGATTGTGCAAAGAGAAAAACAACTTACAAATGTAGAAGCTCACCTATGCAAAATAACCTTTAATGATAGGAAGGAACCTTATTAATTTAAGGCACCTTCCAAATATGTTGGGAAGTTTTTGCTAGGTCATTCCATACTAATTTCATATGCTTTCAACTAACATCAACTACTCTTTTAAAAATGCATTCTCAATCATCATCACTTTTGTCAAATGAACATCAATTTCTATCCAAATGATGTAAATATCATGTATGCATAATATGTAAGGCTTGAAACAAATGATCATTGAATTGTTTTTTAAAAGTACAAGTTTCAACCATTTTCAACTAGCATCAATTTCCTCTCTAAAAAATGCAAGAGTCATCCATTCTCCAAAAATACAAGTTTCAACCATTTTCAACTAGCATTAATTTCCTTTCTAAAAGATGCAAATGTCATCATTCTCCAAAAGTATAAGTTCCAACCAATTTCAATTAACATCAATTTCCACTGTAAAAAATGCATATGTCATCCATTCTCCAAAAGTACAAGTTTCAACCATTCTCAACTAACATCAATTTCCTCTTTAAAAGATGCAAGTGTCATCCATTATCTTTGGCACATATTTTACTAGCTTTGCCCTACAGAGACATTGTGGGAACACCTTTTGAGTAGGTATAGGGGTTGGAGAATCAAAAGTTGGCTAATGGATAAGGTTATAGGTTTGCATGTAAGTTTTTTATTGGCCCAAGCTAATGGATGGGCATGTACAAATTTTGGGTGCAACCATCCAATTGATGGGTTGTTTTGAAATCTACCCATCTATTTGTTGGGTTTTTTCCCAAAATATGAATGTTGGGTAACTTATTTAACCATGTTTTAATATCATTTTTTTTGGTTTGTTACTTGCCTTCCCGTATCACAAGGTTTCATATCACTATGAAATGTAAAAAACAATTCATATGACTAATTTTTTAAAACAATTTTTTTTGATAAACATATAAATAATTAGGCTAAATTCTTTTAAATCTTATTAAAATGAGATTTGAAAAATTATGCAAGAATTGATTAAGATAAAACATGTCAATTTTAAAATAATAATTCTTTTTTTGAGATATAAATATTTTCAATTAATTTGATGTTATTTTAAACCTTCAATACAGCTTTGACGAAGATTTAATAACAAAAATTATGATAAAAATACTTTTTAATTGATTTTTTGGTATTATTGTTGCCTTTTATGTTATAAAAAATTATTATTGCCCTAAGATAGTAAATATGCATGTATGATTTTAGGTTTTACCAAGCATGCAAGGGGAAAACACAATTAGTTTATAAAGTTGGGTGGGGGTACAATGGGGTTTATAGGTGAAAT
>Ga0116231_10011821_pt1 | contig 13200 bp, 8 predicted proteins | sample S1TSphgellanicum_2_FD_89695 | JGI IMG/M metagenome (GOLD analysis project Ga0116231, IMG submission 89695) | Host-associated microbial communities from peat moss isolated from Minnesota, USA - S1T2_Fd - Sphagnum magellanicum MG | ecosystem: Host-associated > Plants > Peat moss > Unclassified... | reverse complement strand
CTGGTCTTTTAGTTAAATACCTTGGTGTTGATGGTTTGGTTCTCTTTTCTTCATTACACAAGTTTGTGTATTTCATGTGACAAGAACCTTGAGGAGTTCTTGATGTTATGTTTCATGTTGTGAGCATCGTGTTGTAGTTTCATTTCAATAAAAATTTATGTTTGCACTTGAATAAATCTCCCATTTGTTAACAAAAAGTTTGAAATGAAGGATTTGGGAGAGTTGCGTTACTTCCTCGGCATTGAGGTAATCCATTCCCCTAAAAGGATATGGTTACTACAAAGGCAATATGCCTTGAACAAATTGTCCAAATATGGGATGACGGGTTGCAAACCCATTTCAATTCCATTAGAGCAAAATGTGAAATTAAATGTAGATGAAGGAGGCCTTATGGAGGATACCACTACGTACAGACCATAGTGGGGAGTTTGATTTACATGACCATCACAAAACCAGATTTGAGTTATGTAGTTGGAATGGTGAGTCAATTCATGCAAACACAGTGAAAGCCACATTTGGATGCAATGAGGCGCATACTGAGGTACATAAACATATTTTGTAGTGTGGGAATTTTTTATGAAGCCAAGAACCAGTTACAAATACATGGATACACGGATGCTGATTGGGCTGGCAATGTTTCAAATAAAAGATCAACCAGTGGTTTCATGTTTTTTTTTTAGAAGTGGTGTTGTTAGTTGGAGCAATAAAAAACAACCAATAGTTACACTATCAAACATGAAGGCAAAATACAAAAGCTAGCAATTGCTACATGTGAAGTAGTTTGGTTACAAAAATTACTCTCAAATTTGGGACTATCAGTGGATGCTCCTATTATCATTTATTGTGATAACATGAGTAGCATACTACTTGCTAATAACCCAATCTATCATGTTAGGACAAAGCACATTGAGGTGCACTACCACTTTATAGAGAAAAAGTTCTAGCAAGAGAAATTAACCTTATTCATGTTAGTATTGAAGATCAAGTTGTTGACACTTTCACAAAGGCTTTAGGTACAGACAAGCTAAGGAAGTTTAGAAAAATGCTTAGTGTACTAGAAATGGATTTGAGCTTGAGGGGGAGTGTTAAAAATCCAAGCTCAACTAGTTAGGTTTCATTAATTACTAGAGTAGGAAAGCAACTAAGTTACTTTCACAAGGTTGAATTATTTTTTTTACTTATATTAGTTTGGTTATTTGTGGTTTGGTCTTTTAGTTAAATACCTTGGTGTTAATGGTTTGGCTTTCTTTTCTTCATTGCACAAGTTTGTGTATTTCATGTGACAAGAACCTTGAAGAGTTCTTAATGTTATGTTTCATGTTGTGAGCATCATGTTCTAGTTTCCTTTCAATAAATATTTATGTTTGCACTTGAATAAATCTCCTATTTGTTAACAAAAAGCACTTTTGAACCAAATGTTCTCAAAAAGATAATAAAACAATTTTCATTAGTTCAAATCCTTTTAGTTTCTAAATCATTAATGTTAAAATCCTCTCCAATTTCAAAAAGAATGGTGCACATTTGGTAAAAAAAACTAATTAAAAATATATATATTGTCCACTCTCGAGGTTTAAGTGTTTTGAAAATGCAAAAACATTTTTGATTTGTATCAAGTTTTGAACATGTAAATTTTGTAATCAAGGGAAAATGTTTCACAAAATAGTAAAACAATCCAAACTATTATGCTTCATTTATGATCTTTCAAATATACAAAAATGTAATTTTAAAGAATATCCATTCACTTGGGTGGTTCCTTTGACTATTTTTTACCCAAGTGGTCACTCTAATCATTATTGTGAATGTTGACATCAACCACAATATATTAAGGAATTGATCAATCCATTTTTTGAATACTTCTAAGATTGTTCGGAAAAATGCTTGTTGCATTCTTCAATCATAATGGCATTACATTCCATTCCAAAAGTCTAGATTTTATAATCACAATAGTTTTCCAAAGCTTCATCAATCATCTTGATGTGCTAAAATATTAATTATATATCAATACAAAAAACCAAGATGACTTTCCAATTTGTGTTAACACATCTTTTATTAATGGCATAAGGAATGGATTTTATTTGGTTTGAAAGTTCAAAGGTCGATAATCACCATAGATTTTTTGACTTTCATCTTTCTTTGGGAAGTGTAACACAACAAGCATTTTTTGGACATACTTTTGCTCATATTGCCGAATTACAATAAGGGCCTAAATGACACTCCCCCAAATTCTTTAAGAGACCTAAATGTGGGTCCTAAAACGAAACAATGGAAAAAGAAGAAAGTTGGGGCATGCTCTTTAACTTGCAACACTTTGAAGGTAAGAGGGCATGCTAGACCTTCGAAATGGGAATAGGTCAAATTCACAAATGAGTGTTCAAAATGAGATCAACCTACATAACTAAAAAAAGAAGGCAATTAATGCATGTTGAATAGAAGTGGTACAATAGATTTAGTGGGGACAACCTCAAGCATAAGCTTTACACGGCCTGCAACCTTTGGGAGGAAACACCATTCCCCTCCCTATAATATGATATGTGCCTTTCCACAAGGACTACATTCAAATGTCAATTTTCCTTAGGACTCCCAAGTGAAAGTCTCAAAATAGAAATTCTTATTATCCCAAAACTTTGGACATTCATATCTTTCTCAAATAAATTATTTTTTGAAAATGTGAAGACAATATCTTATAGCTCTCAAAAAAATCTTTCCAATGGTGTATAGCAAGCCCCAATCAGAGTTCATTTGACCCTTGTTTTTAAGGGGTTTATGGTTGGGAGTCAAATTTTTAATTTGACTCCTACCCCTTCTTTTGATCATAACTCATGCAAATTAAATTTAAATGAACAATACAAGGGAAATTTAAGAATCTGCGCTTCAAGACCTTTTTAATGGTTTCCTGAGGGCCCAATTTAATATTTTTTAACCTTTGCAACCAAGGCTTTGAACATTTGCAACTCTTGCACAAGTGCAATTCCCAAAATGGGAATGCATTTGGGAGTCATTGGGCTCCATCCCTTGTACTCTCCCCCATTTGTGAGAGTGTGTTTCACATCTAAACACACTTTCTTGGCCTCATGGGCCCTTGCATTCCACACTTAATCACAAACCCAATGTTAGGGTTGTGAAATTGAATTTGCATGTCCACCTCAACTTCCTCCCAAAAAGATAGCATGTTAGGAGTCATCTTACAAGGAAAAACTATTACATATCTATGGAATGTTATCCTAGGTTGAAGGTACCCAATTCTCCTTATGTTAAACAAAAACATCTTGATACAAATTACTATTGAACATATTGATATTCCATCTTTAACAGTCAACAACAAAGTAAAATCGTAAGAGCTCTTATCTACTACCATACCGTTGACCCCACCTTAAATAGCCATAGGTCCAAAAATCATTTTCATTTTTAACATGCGTCATGCATCAGAGGTATTTGTTATGTGTATAATTACCTTTGTGGAAACACTTGTTAAATTGGAGTCTATAAAAAAATTAGTATTCAACTCAAATGCAATGTTGAACCTAAGGAAGGAACTAGTATTACATAGGTTGTAGAAATCACAAACTGACTTGTTCAAATAATTATGATTATTGATTAAACTTAGAATTATTACTTTGAAGATGAAATATAATTTTTAAAGGGATAATGTTACTTAAATTTTATTTATAATAGGTGACAGAACCTGACAAATAGTTAATCAACAAATGGATAACAAAATAGGTAGTTATTAGAATAGGTAAATGTTAATAGGTAGTTAGTTTTTGAATTTTTTGGACTAAATTAGTGTATATATTGGCTAGTTACTATTTAAATAGTTAAATTAAACTATTTATTTTTTTATTAACATGTGTATAAATAGGACAAGAAGAAAGAAAGGATTGGACTTGATTTGAGATTCTTGTTTTTCATTTCAAACTTGTAATGGAAAATTTTTAAACTTTTACTTTAAGTTTTTTTTTTTTTGGGTAGTTTTACAACATGTGTACATTTTTAAATTAAATTTTTTGAATCATAAATAGAATTTTAAAAAATCTTTTTGAATGTACCTATTGTTAATTAATTGAACTTGTTATTTAAAATAAAAAGATTTCAAGTACTTTGATGGGAAACCATAAAAAATTCCATTAGCAATGGCTCATATTCAACACTAATTAATTAGAAGGCCATTTACAAAAAAAGAAAAAACTATAAACAATTTGTCAAGATTCCAAAAAATTGAACACAAGCCCTATTTAATATAATCAATAGTTCAAAACATTAAAATACCAAGATAACTTTGAAACTTATAAGTCGACTTGACAAACTTATTAACTATCATCGAAATTTTGAAATATTCAAATTGGTGTTTTCATACCATTTTTTTGAAAATTAATTATGTTGACAAGATTTGCCCAACATGAGTATATTATTGTATACTAAAAGTTTCTAGGTTGAAATAATAATATGTCAACAATGTGTATGCAAATTGGGAGACAATTGTTTGAAATGTTTGGAAATGTGAAATTTTATTTTAGTGAAAACTTTCACATGTGGGATTTTGAAATGTTAGTTGTCTTTAAAGGAAATGAGACTTCATGTCAATTGTAAATGGCATTGAAACAAAACCTATTCTTGGAGACTCTAGGTGGTTAAAGAAAGAAAATACATCAAAATCTTTTTAACCAAGCCATTAATAAAAACTTGCTCTTGAATCCCCTCTTGAGTTGCAATATTTTTAATAGCACAGGGCAAAAGCTAATGATGGCAATAGAAATTCTATGACATCTGACTAAAAAGAAATGGTACCTAAATACATTGGTGACATGGAGTTATTAATTGGTCTACCATGGTATCTTGTTCATAAAGCTAATATTGAAGATACCATACATAATGGCAAAGATTACTTCTATTTTCCATTACCCTAAACCCTAAACCCATGGGCTCTTGTTGTTGGTCTATCGGATAGTGTTGAAGAACACTGAAAGACAATTGAGCAACTCACTTTGTAACTATCAAAGAAAGAGGCCAAACTTAGGAAATGAAATGTAGAAGAATGTAGTGGAGGTAGAATTGGCAGATTGTAGGACGCTCCCAACAAAGGTCATGCAATGGACGAATCTCAAACTGAATTGCCACTTATTCCTAATTGCAACGCCACTGATAAACTAAACTATCCAATGTTGAGTTAACAAAATTCATTTGTTCCAATCATTGTGGTGGATATGCCAGAAGGAAAAAGAATGCAAGTTAATAATATTTCGAATATTCAGATGTTATTACTTGAAGGAACCTAATGTGTAGAACAGAATAGGCATGGACAAGTATTTGTTGCACCAACTTCAGATAGTGCAAACTTAAAGCATTCATGTTTTCACATGGTTATTATGTAAATGTATTATATTAATTATATAGCTGGCACATAGACAATGCAATGGTACAACACAGCATATGATCAAACACCATCATTGGTCCACAATTTTTGAACCTATGTCTATTGGTAAAATGAAAGTTTATGCTATGAGAGATCACACCATATGGATCAAATGTCATGCACATGTTGAAATACTCACTTGTATTGTTGTTTAATGGGAGCATACAAAATACATCAATTTATATAGCAATGTTTATGGGAAGTATAAAATGATGTTTAATATGTTCCACATCTCAGCAAAAATTCATTTTCCATATCCACTCTAGCTTTGAAGAGGTAATCCTTAAGAGCACATATGATAGATTTGGTTGCACAATGAAGAGGAGATTGCAGCTATGCAAAAGTCTATAATCAAAGACTTGATGTATCATTTGAGCTGCAGACATTGTCCTGCTTGTAATTTCAACCAATTTCTTGCATTGTTCAGCAGAAGTACATCATTGAAAATCCAACATCTAGAACTTCAGCATTACAACTTGTGACTAATGTGGACAAGGCCATGATTAAGATGGAAAGTAAGTAGGGACAGTTGATGGTATGCAGATCAACAACATGGGAGAGGAGTTTTGCTACATCCAAGAAGTTTGTAGAAAAACCTCAAGAAAAATATTGAACTTACACACCAATGTGTGTGTGCATGAACAGTGACTCAATTTGAAGATGCAAATATTATGTCTCATTCAATGACAACTTAACTAGTTATTGAATGGTCAAATGCATGAGGAAATATAATGTCTTAACAAGTTTTCAAGAAATGGTCAATTCAAGTACATAGACACCCTTCACCACACATATTCTCCAAACAAAGCCATTATGACATAGTACAGCACTTCGACATTCTTGTAGACATCCAATTCTACTTCTTGGTCTAGTAGATCTATCATACTGCACAGTCAGGTCTGATATGCACAAAGTGAACATACATATCTGATATTCCCAAATAACCAGAGTTCTGTACAGGCATTTATTAAACATGGTGAGATTTGTCTTCAAAGGAGGAATAGAATGGCAAACACAGTTGACATCTAATGATGGCTTTGTTTGGGAGGAAAATTAGATGAAGAATTGTAGAATTCAACATAGGAAGGCTCTTCAATGGATCTGTCTTGCTTCCAATTGGAAACACACAAACAGAGTGCTCAAAGTGAACAGTTTCAACTTTAGATTTCTAGGTCAAATGGACAGAACACAGATACCTCAAATTCAAGCTTGGGCTTCTCAAAGTCCTCTAGTGGAAATGCAATATTTGGCAATCTGAGTTTCTCCCTGCTGAATTTTCAGCAATATGAATTGAATCTACCTCCATGCATACCCAACTCATCAGCCATATTCATTGCACCTATATCTCTTCGCCCTAGCGAGAGAGAGAGAGAGAGTGTGTAAGTGTATGTAATGTATATGGATCAGAGACTGCATATGCTGGTATATGCTTGGAGATCAGAGAGTGATGAGCTTTGCATGCAACAGTGTGACCTTCTGCTTCAGGTGGCTGCTAATTTCTTCAAGACATTGATTAATAAATCTTCAAATGGCAGGTATCACCATTCATTTATGATGTGGATGCACATGTACCTTAGGTCCCAATGAATCCAAAGCTTCAGCACCTGCATGTCTGAATTCTTGACAAGCAATCCACAGTAGCGTAGAACTTGTAAGAGATTCTGTTCTTCTCCTATCTTGCACAATATGAGACCTTGCAACCAAATGCCTCAGCTCTTTTCGCTGAAGCCAGGCCAAGGCAATCCAGTCCAATGATACCCAGACAGTTGCCACTCATCTGCATATTCCAAGAACACACCACCAGGATCAATTCCCACCAGAGCTCCAAATGATTGCAACAACTGAGAGTCTGGACCACAAAAGCAATCTACAAGCAATAACCATAACACTTTACCTTGTGAGTGAAGGTAGTATTTTCCAAGCTTTTGCCAGAAGCCCTTGCAGACATAGCTGTCACCTGCACAAATTTGTTCCATGGAGGACAGCAGCAATCCGATGGCCACATCTCCACAGATCACATTGATACATCAGGTGTATCGGTCACAGCAATCCACATTCCTTGCACTTGCACAGATTGACTTGATATGCTTGCACTTCCTGAGTCTAATTCTCATCAGCATTGCTATTCGGACCCAAGACCAGAACCACATGATTCAGCCGTGCATCAAAATCAGCAGGGTGACTGAGAAATTCACTATAGAAGGATGCTTGATCTGCGCTTTACATGGCCAATGCGCCATCATTCTGGCTAGGAAGACAATTTTCCTGCTTCCCATTGTAAAAGAGAAGACATGCAAGCAAAGGATTAAAATTGGTGTCTTCTGTCAGTGAGAGATGCAAAACTCGGCACCCAAAACTGTGATCCCTGATCAACATTCTCCACATCCTAAGATCTTCCTCTAAAACTTTGTGAATTGTCCTCTTCTCATGTTGATGAATTGAATGCATCTTGCCGGTCTGTCGTCTTCCCAGAGCCTACCACCAGACTTTCCCTTTTTCTCCATCTTTAGCTTCAAAGACTACGGCAGACAGCTAGCTCCCTTCTCACCAGGAAACACGCGCTGTCGAGTCCGATTCTGCACGACGACACAATGTCGAGAGATTGAGCATCGGCAGCTGGACCCTCGCGCTAAGTCCCAACCTCGGATTCATAGCAGATTGTCCTCCCCGCCGCATCCTCAAACCCTAAATCCCTTTTCCTCGATCGCCGCCTATAATATTCGCCGCCGCGATTGTGTCTATAGCTTGTACATGGGGTTGGCTGTTGAGACCAGTTTTGTTAGTACCTTTCCTCGGCTCTCGGGTGCAGGACCTGTGTGAGGGGTTTTGTTCCAGTGAGAAGGTGTATAGTCTCGGTCTGTGTGTTCTGCTGTGTGCATATGGTTTCATTCTTGTCGCTCTGGTGCATGAGTTTCAGATGGACCTGCTCTGATCAGTATGGTAAGGTTCCGTTTCATGCTCCACAAAGCAACGTGGTGCCAATAGCCCAGTATCTTTGCCTCATAGATTTATCGGGTTACGAACATCACAACATAATATATGCAAGTATAACGAGTCTTTTCGTTTTTTGTGGGGGACTCCGCTAACGGTTGTTGTGAACTTCTTACTTGATCTTGTTGTTTGTGCGAGTTCCATTGTGAAGTTTGGTCAGCTGAGTGCAACCTTTTCGTTGTCCAAGATATTACTTTGGTCATTGACATAAGGCACTCACAGAGCAGAATTGTGGCGGGATGATGAGCTTGGCAACGAAAGATGGTGCCGGAGCTTCTCCTGTCATATTACATATCTGTGTTCGCGTTTTTTATACCTGACATTTCATTGTTTGGGTGGGTGTTACGCTGCATTTGAGTAGCACAATCCATGACTCTTTTGGTTGTATTCGAAGTGTAGGTGAACCCCCACCTACATGGCTGTAGTCTACAGGAACTTGTGCAAGACGACGAACGTAGCATCCGCAGATGCATAGCTACTCCCACGCTCATGGTTAGTCCTACCAGTTCAGGAACTCGACAAGACCTGCTTGGGCTGACACTTGTTCTCTGTGCAGCTGCCGTACCTCTGAACTTCTTCCAAATCCAAAACATTTACACAGTCGTTACTGAGCCCCACCATCATCACTCTTTCTTTCAGCAAAACTGCGACATGGATAGAACTCCGACTGTTGCCCCAATGGCCGAGGGATCCTTGATCTACTTGGGAAGAAACTAACATCATAGCTTCTATCTCAAATCCTCTCAATAGGTTTAGGGTTTGGTTGAAGAAGAAATTGGTCATTCTGGCTGTGCCGGGTGCAAGAAAAAAGTTTCTGTGGGATGAAAACAGGAACTTATTTGATTTGTGCTTGGCACAGCATGCAATCTATCCAAATGCTAAACCCTAAAACCTCAGCAACCTGTACTGCTAACTGCCAAGCTAGCTGAACCCTTGCACCCTAAAACTTCAACCCTAAAGCCTCAGCTATCTGTGCTAACTCAAATTTCCAGGGGAGTTTTATGAAGTAAGTTATGTCACCTATCCAGCGTTAATAAAAAAGTTCTTGACTTGCATAATACATTTCCATCCTGAAGCAATCTTTTCTCTTGAAAATCACCATGGAAAATAGTGCCACTATTTACTTTGCTGGATAGCTCTGTTAGTGCAGAGTGAGTGCATTCTCCAAGGGTACTACCTAGCTGTCAAGAATTTTGCTGAGATTATAACATGCAGTTCCACAGGAAGTGATGATTGATTCTTCTAGCATATGTAATGCCCAAAGCTTGCTACAATCAATATTGTAGTATGCAGGGGTCAAAGTGTTTTCAAGTAATTCAACATATCTAACTTTAAGCATGCAATTTTCTTCGCAATTTGAGTAGAGAGAAATTTCAAGGAGTACAGTGTAACTTCTAGGTCAAGATCCAAATGTCAAATTTTTAAGGACAAATTTCTCACTCCTTGTGCAATCTTGTTAAACCAAGAATGGTTCTGCAATCCTTGAGGAATGGCCACTAAATTGCTTTGTCTTTCAACTCCTTAGTTGGCTAAATGGATACAATCAAATGATCTTCCAAAAATTCTCAAGTATTTAGCCACCTTTTGTTCCCAACCTTTGTTTGATCCATATTTTGTGATTTATCAAGGCGCCATTGTCTTGTGTAATCAACCTTAGAATTGTATGCTTGTCTCCAAACTAGTTCAATAGGATTTGGAACTTGTTGATCACCAAAGCCAATTGAACATTTTTTCAATGTTGTTAATATTGTTTCAAAAAATGGAATTGATGTTTAGATTGAAACATAAGGTGGATGGATTTGGTTTGTAATATTGCACAATCGAACTTGAAGGCTTAGCTTGTTGTCTCTCTTGCACAAGGCATTTTGAGGTGGAAATGGCAACTTTTTTTTTAGAAATGGGAATAGGGCTGTGAAGATGGAAATTTAACGTAATGGATAAAAAGATGAAGGAGAGAATGACAAGAGGAAATCTATAAACCTTTTGATAGTGCAAGGATCCAAGGAGCGGAAGGATCAAAGGGCTTTAGGAGCAAAGTTCATCTTGTTCAGCTTTTTCTTCAATTTAACATTTGTATGTTTTTGTTTGTTTACATGTGAATGCAAGAAGACAAAGTGATGGAATTGTTTTATGTGTTCTTCAATGCATTGTGGGTGTTGTGCTTTAACAATGGTTGATTTAATAATTTTCTTACATCATTCTTCATACAATTTGGTGATGGTTGGGAATTTTATTTTCCAAAGGTTGTCATCTATTGTTTGCAAACTATGATAAAGGTGAGCTTGTTATATTGGTATGGTAGTGATTTAAGATAAAAAGAGATAATGTGACAAGGACAAAAATGACAGCAAAGAACAAAGTCATTTTGATTGAAAGCTTTGGGAGGTGGTGTTTTGTTATTGGAATAATAGTTATCTTGTGAAGTAAAAACATGCATAATAAATGTCAAGTGTCTCCTAGTTCTAGTCTTCCAAACCTTTTGTTGCAACGGAAAATTAAGGTTAAACCACAAAGTTCTATTTTAGAATGTTTAGGTTAGGGGCATGTGTAGGAGATGATGAAAATCCCCAAGGGAGTACAAAACTAATTTATGATGGGAACATTCATTTGCATTTAATATACTTGCATGGCAATAGGGGATGAGGTTTTTTTTGGATGTGTGATTGGGAATTGAATATTCATTGTTATCAAAGTTTTAAGTGAGGTTTATGTCAATAACCTAGGAAATATATAATTGCAATTGAAATTTTTCTATTTCTGGGATTACAACCACCACAAAGTGGGTGTGTTGTGTTTCACTTATAAAAACTAGCACTTTAAGGTTTTGAAAAAGATATTGTTCATGGGTGATTGGGTTGCAATCTAAAATCTTTTGATGGGAAGGGCATGAGTTGATTACTTGGGCTTTGTCTATATGATCATGATGGTATAAAAACATTTTCCAATTGTTAAGAAATTAAAGCAATTTATTGTTTTCATTTTTTATTTACGAATTTGTTTGTGTTGTGTTTCATGCAATGAGGTTATGAGGGAGACCTCACAAGTCTAAAGAAATAATTTGAAAATATTTAATCCTACACATGCCAATAACTTTATATGAAATCAATACTTATGATTATGTATCATAGGAAAATGTTACAACTTATTGTTTAGGTCATTTATGTTGTTTTTAGTTCTTGGCTATCAAGTAAAGTGTAATAGATGTGGTTTAAGATTTGAAATATTCTTTGAACATTTAAAACGATGGAAGATAGTAATCATTCCTCCTCTTTTTTTTTGGAAGTGACAACATTTTCAATAACAACTTGAAGTGAAAAACAAAGCTACAAAGTTTTTTAGTAAATTACTACTTTTGAAAAGTGTTTAGCCAAATTCAAAAAACATATATTTAAATAATTTAGGACTTTTCCCTACTTTGTAGATGGTATAAACTTTGTCTAATGGCCACTAGATTTTAAAAATCCAACCTTATATTCAAGTAAAAACAACAATCATTCACAAAGATAACATCCACAAAAACATTTTGTCTCAAAAGAATTCATACCCATTTAATAGCAATATAATATTAGGTTAATTTCAAAATTAATATATTATGATGAAAAGAGTATTTTGCATGGTGCCCACCAAGTGAAAATTATAGGACTAAATTATTAATCTAGGGCTTTATACAACTTGGTGGATGAAATGAACTCCAACTAGTGGCCACCAGACTTAACAAATTAATGATCATTTTTTATGTGAATTTCATATTATGATTTTTTTCAATTACATTATTTTCAAATAAAAACAGCTTTGTAACCATCAATTCCAAAAAATCCATGTACACATTATGTTTAAAACATTCATATCAACTTTAAGACAAGACTACAACATCACACTATCACACAAATTTTACTAATACTTTTCAAATATATATACAACATAAATTTTTTTAAAATATAATTGAATGCCTAGTGGCCACCAAGTGAAACATAAAAAATTGTAAGCTATGAGAACCAAATAACACAATTATTTAAAGTGAAAAAAAGGAATTCAATGTTTTCAACCTAATATATTGACAACATGTTAAATTTCTAACAATGGCAACTTGATCCATCCATGTTAATCGAACAAAAACAAATCTATTATGTTTCAAATTCCATATATAATTAAAATAGTATTTTTCTTGGTGCCTAGCTAGTGATAATACATAATGATTATTAAATAAGCAAGCCACAAGTAAATGTTCCCAATAAAAAATTTTAAAAATTCAAATTTCTAAAATACAAAAAAGGCACAACATCCCAATAACAACAAAATCTATGCATGTAATTTTATTATTCATGTTATAACAAATCCATTATTTTTGGGGTTTTACATACCATGTAGGAAAGTTGACGCCCAGTGGCCACCAAAGATTAAAGATCAGGTGGAACAAAATAGATTATTAATTATTACTCTTCAAGAATCACATACATGGATAAAATTCGGCAAAGTAATATTTGTATTAAACCATACAATGGAAATTTTCAAAAAAATTAAAATGTTAATCCAATCAATACAATGATACAAAAGACATTGAAAAATTACAAATATAATTTAATCAATGTCACCAACATCTTTCACAAATTGGTTGAAACATTAGCAACATTGAAATAAACCTTAGCTCTACTAGCATAAATAACAAGAATATTAATTTGACTTTTGTTTGTTATATTTTTTCGAACAAGAAAAAAAAAAAAAAAAAAAAACAAAAATTTCAAACCATTTTTTTTGATTTACTACATTACATTTTCACTTTCCCTTTCAAACATCTTCCT
>Ga0116231_10011820_pt1 | contig 13200 bp, 12 predicted proteins | sample S1TSphgellanicum_2_FD_89695 | JGI IMG/M metagenome (GOLD analysis project Ga0116231, IMG submission 89695) | Host-associated microbial communities from peat moss isolated from Minnesota, USA - S1T2_Fd - Sphagnum magellanicum MG | ecosystem: Host-associated > Plants > Peat moss > Unclassified... | reverse complement strand
TCTTCCAGATGGTCAGTCTTATTGTCTTTCTGAAGGCAAAAGGCTACCCTTTAAAAGTTCTTCTAAAGAGAACTAGAGGGTTGCTTCTTAAAGAAAAATTCCTGTTTGGAATTTCTGCTTTTGTCATTTTCAGAATGGTTTTGCTTCGGGTCTTATAGTGGGGAGCTTTTTGTAACCCCACTTGTTCATAGTCTTTCCCTGTTTGTCCTTTCCTTTGGATTTTCTTTTCCCTTTCTGTCTTTCTTTGTTTCTTTGTCTTGTCATTGTTGTTGTGGTCTGTTGCTAGCCAGTAGCATGGCTGAGTCTTCCTGTTGCTTCTGGAATTGCAGGAAAAACTCAGTTCGTAGGTTGGTGCTCGTCGTCAACCTTTACCCACTGTAGGGAGCTGATGAAGTCAGTGGGGAAGTTGTGGTAGTTAAGTCAATATCATACATACTACAGTTGATCGTCCCTGAACAGGTATGAGACTGACACTTTTGTTCATCCCAGTGTGTTTTTTGTTTTTTGTTTGTTTCTGTCTTCCCTTGTTTGGTTCTTGTTTGGTTCTTTCTGTGGTTTCCTGAGGAAGATTTGACCTTGCTGTTTCTTTTTCATCGTTAGAGTGGAGATTTCTCTATTCTTATGAAAGATATTTCATTCCTTCTGGTCTCTGAACTGTTCTTCCATCTTCTTCTACTACACCAGCTGCAGACAAAAACATCAGCTCTTTGAAATTTGGCAAAAAACTTGCTGCAGCTGTTTGCATCTGATCACCTTCAAAATCTCTCAAGAAATAAAAGACAGAATTTTTCCATTTGTTGCTTAAGCATTTGTTGTTGCTTAAGGGTGAGGATTTTTCTTTTGTTCCTTGCACCTTAATCCCATGTTTCTAACCCATGTTTTGTTTGTTTGTTTTCCTCTTTTGTGCTTGAGTAGGACAGGACACTTCTTCCCGGGTGTGTGTGTAAAAAGTGGAGGACTATATCCAAGAGGATTTGAACCTGTTCTGCAATGGACTTTTCTTTGACAGGAAAATCATTGCATATGTATCCTGCACCTGGGTACCCAATTCTCAAGAACAACTGTAAGCTCTTCATGCCATGCAAGTGAAATGTATGTACATGTGGGTACATCAGATTGTGGAGTTCTCCTCTTCTGTGAGAGTTCATGAGTTTCAGAAAATCTTTTGGCAGTGTTTTCTTGGAGCAGCAAGTTGGTTGACTGAAACATTGCCCTGAAGTTTTCAGTGGGTTTTGGCAAATGGAAAAATCATTGAAGTCAAGCTAATAAATATGCTGTGGAATTCATGGAAATCTTTTTTTGTTTCAGTGATAACATTAAATGGGAATGAGAGTCGTGGAAGTGGGCGAAAAATTCAGATTTCGCCACTTCAACAAACAACATATGATACTCCAGCAAAGGAAATGGACAACCCAATCTGTGATGAGAAGCAGGTGGATGATTGCTATCAATCCCTATTACAGATGAAATTTCAACGTAGCTAGCTACCCTCTTTCTAGCATTTTTCTAGATGCTCTTATTTCCTTGAATTTGGCACAGATTGGGACAACAATGTATTCTTCATCATCATCGTCATCATATGCTATCTGGTGGTTTTTGAATTGGTTTCTGAACATGCTTAAAATTCTTGGCTTGATGAGGAGGAGCCTAACCATGCTTTTTAGGGGGGGTTTGTTTCTGGGCCCAGGTTACAATTCCAGAGCTACCGCTCGTGGATGTGAAAAATGCAAGGTTCCCATACTGTCTTGTATGGACCCCTCTTCCAGTGATAGCATGGCTTGTTCCATTTTTTGGCCATGTGGGCATTTGCCGAGAGGATGGGATAATCCTTGACTATGGTATAGCGAGTAATGTGAACATCAACAGGCTTGCATTTGGGTCAACTGCCAAATATGTCCGCCTCCATCCTTACCAGGTAATTTGTTATTATTATTATTATTTCTTGTTTTTGTTATTTCTTTTTCTTTTGCATCTTTTAAACAAAAATGTCCTTGCGGTAGCTACATATACAATCTTAAATATTTCCCTGTGACATGTAACACCCTGACAGCAGCCAGAAAGTTTCAAATTCTCCGTACGAGTTAGGAATGCAAGCACAACCCTTCTACAGCAAGCAACCAAGCAAGCAAACATAATGGGTTTTCATTTTTCTTCTTTAACGGTGTAGAGACTGACTTATTGATCCTGCTTTGTGGGTATTTGAACTTGGTTGGTTGGGATGATTTTTTTGCAGTGCTGTTTCCCAGGTCATTCATCAATTCACTGTTGCAAGGATGCATCATGTCACATGGAACGAGGGACATCGATGTCATGGGATGATGCATTGAACAAGACAATTCAGCTCTTCTCCAACAAATCATACAACTTTTTCACCTGCAACTGCCACTCATTTGTTGTGCATTGCATGAACCGGATGGCATTTCAAGGCTCACCAAAATGGAACCTCATTGATGTAATGCTCATTGTTCTCTTCAAGGGACAGTTTGTCAATGTCGGCGGGTTCATACGTGCGTATCTTCCATTTGTTGTGGTGATGACTTTTGGTCATGTAATGGCTGGCTGGATGTTCTTCTACACATGGGCAATGTTCACATTTCTTCTTGTGGGTTGGTTTACTTATGGTACATACGCTTTCAGGGGCATCATCGACTGCTAGCTTGTTGAGTGTAATCAGACCTCATCTTTAACTGTCAACGTTATCTGGTTGTGGAGCCTCACTGGTGCAATCTCAATTTTCTTCATCATCATTGGTGATGATTTTGTAGTGGATATCTTTGCTTGTTTGTTACTTTACTTCTACACAGATTCTCAACCAATGTGAGATGTTGCAGGAAATGCTTGAAACTCTAGAAGAGAGATTAACTACTAACTACAGGGAATGTGTGTGCTTTTTTTCTCAAAGGGGAGAGAGACAGAGAGCTCTTAATGGATGTGTAAAAAAAAATTTACTGATATTTTTGTTTTGGTCCCTGGCACTGCCATTTTGGTCAGTTAACTACTTAATGGGATTTTTATACATGCTGATTTCACTTGGGGTAAACCTTATTTCGTTGTTGGTGTATTCACACATGTTTTGGTTGCAGAGGCTCAATTTAGAGTTAAGGAATTATAGTATCATGTAATAGATTGTCGTGTTGTCATGCACATGTGCTTGACAAGTATGAGCAGCTGATCTACTTGCAAGTGTTTCCACTTTCACAAAAAGTTCTGAACATCCTTGCACTTCTGCATTTTGTTTCTCTCTGTTTTTTTTCCCCCCTCATTGTTTTCTTTTCTATGTTTTTTCCCCCTTTTATTCTTTTCTTCTTTTCTTTTTCTTTTCCTCTTGAAAAAATGTTCCTCTTTCTCTGTTTTCTTGGTCTTCTTGTTCTCTTTTAGGTGTTGTCAAGTGATGAGCCTTGCCCTTTGTATTGGCAATTCTAATGCCAATACATGTTGAGGACTAGAAGTTTATGTTGAGGACTAGAAGTTTATGTCGAGGACTAGAAGTTTATGTTAGCATCCTCCATGTCTAAACCATTTCCCATTGTGATGCTTGGTTTTTAGTAAAGGTCTACCACCTTTGTTTGAGACCTTTGCTGCACACACTTGCAATTAAAACTTGTGTTAAAATCCATGATCACCCTGCAATCCCATTTGCAATCATGGATAGTCCTTTCTTCAATGATGTTTGTATACAAAATCCTCAGACTTCATTTTTCATATTTTCTGCTTTTAAGATCCCCGCCTTTATCATTAAAAACATGGTGGAAAAAGGTTCACTATGTTTTGTCACCTCTGAAGGTTCAATTCAAAACTTTTAACATGAAACTTCAAGCCATACCTACCTTACAAAAGGAAGCCACTCTTGAAGGACCAAGATTTTTACAAAGGAAACTATTGTTCCAAAACATGTGTGGCTATCTGGTAAAAGCTTGTCTAGGTTTTGTCACCTCTGAAGCTTTGATTCAAAAGCTTATCAAACTGTACCCATCTTACAAAAGGAAACTAGGGTAGCCTGGCTGGTCACTGAACACTTAAGCACTCAGAGCAAAATAGCAGCCAATCAAGTGTTTGGCTCATCCTACTGTTCAAAGACTTTTTGTAAATCTGCTTTGGGCTCATACACAACCACTTAGATTGCATCGAATGGTGGAGAAATGATGGAGATATGCCCATTCAAAGTATCGGTCCTTTAAAAGCTGGAAAAGGTACAAAGCAAACACATGGGTGACTGATCAACAAACACATCACACTGCATGAGCAATCTTCAATCTGTTGACAAGTAGACAACATGATGCTCATTTTCAAACTGGATGGATGCCAACACCATTAACTTTTTCATACAAAAGAGTTCATCAAGCATAAAGGGCCAAGATTAAAATTTTCAAAAATGAGACCAATCAACGGTCATAGCAAATAGTTGTTCCATTAACTCTAATTTTCTAAACTAGAATGGGCATTGCAAATTTAGGGTTTAGTTTCTCTCCTATGCACTTAGGGTTTTAGTTTTTCTTTCTCCCTCCTATCGAATCCCCTTCTCTCTTTCTCCCTAGCATTGAAATTCTCTCTCTTTCCCCTTTGCCAAATCTCCCTTTCTTTCTTTCTCCTTGGCAGTGAAGTTTTGTCAAATCTCCCTCCTTCCCTTTCCTTAGTGTTGAAGCTTTGCCGAATCTCCTTGTTTCTCTCTCCCTGGCGTTGAAGCTATTTCTTTTTTTTTTTTTTATTAACGCATTTGGGGTGCGCTTTCTTTTTCCCCTATGTTGAAGCTCTCTCTCCCCCTAGCCACCATTCTTTTGCTCTCCCTAGGCCTGAACTATCTCTCTTTCTCTCTTCCTTCTGTTTAAGCTTTTTAAACTTTAAGCTCTTTCCTTTTATCACATGTATATGTTGTAATTATCCAAACTTGAACTAGTTTTGCTCTCTTCATTGAGTCTTGATTCTCCCGAGCTACACTCATTCACTATCTATCTTTTTTTCCTAACTCTCCCCCACACCCTACTACAACTTGTAATTTACTCATCAATAAGAGGCTGGGGTAGCCTTGCTTGAACATGGCCTTTTGCAAGCATCCTTGCCTTTGCCCTTGTTCTAGCTTTTGATTGTGCAACTATTACAAATGCCCATGTTGATGCCTCTATACCCTAATGGATGCGCTTTATAACCAATTTGGAAGTTTTGGTGAAATTTCTCACATGTTTCCCTAATTGCAAATGTTGACTAGGCTTGGTTGAAATTTGTTCTATGTCATTTCTCAACTAGCCTTTGAACTACTCTGTCTACAACACTTTGTGAGTCTATTGTACGCCTTCTCTTTGTTTCCTTCCTTTCCTTTCTCCTTTGTTTTCTTATTACTTATGTTGTTTCTTTGTCCATAGTTTTTTGTCACCGAATCTGTAAATATTCATTAGAAGTAACAACATGGGACTAACTATAATCAATTAACAACTTTTTGTCGCATGTTTTTTTTTACAAGTAGATGTGGGAAAGACAATAGATTTTGAAGGCAAATTGGAGTTGGAGCTTTTCTAAAATGAAACAACTCCCTTTCATATGCATTTGTAGGTTCACATAAATTAACTATGTAGTCTAATGTACTTTATGTTTGTGTATTTTCTATGATACCAGGACTTATAAGCCGTTCCACATAATACCTTGGAACTTTTCCTACCATCAACGTCAATTCTAGTTGTAGCAATGTCATTTGTAATGGTGGCTATGTTGATTAGCACTACAATTACTCCATTTTCACCCCAACCTTTAGTATTAATTGTTTCATTAGAGTATTTTCCATTGTCTTCATATGATGTGTTGTTGCAATCAGTAATGTAGAATTCATTGGGCTTAATCCTTCCATCCATAGCCTTTGGATTAAAAGGCCAAATTCCTATAACCTTAAACCACTTTTGATGTTTATTTTGGACAAAGCTACATCTAATGCTTTATCTACCCATGTTGCAAATGTAGCCTTATTTGGTTCATTGTAATTGTTTTTAATCATGTTATTATTTTTTTCTTTTCTGAAAATCATTTTGAAGGGCTTAAAACAACTCACATCTAAAGGTCGCAAGGCATGGGAGGTGTGTGAAGGTAAGGTAATCATTTCTAAACCAAATTATTGTGCCTGTCTTGCCTCTTGGCTAACATGTGAACCATGTTGATCTAGAGCTAATAGATGACAATTGCTTGGAGAAATACCACCTAGGACTAACCTCTTGAAAAAATGAGAAAAATTATTTGGATAAGAAACTTGTCATCCAGGTTTTGGTTTGGACTATTATACATGTTATAGGTTTGTAGAATGTAATCACCTCTTATTCTTTCACCTCGGAATATGTAAAACCCTAGTATGGATCCCCTTGCTACATTCTCTGCACAATTGATGGTCAACCATTATCTAAATTTAGGGATAACGTTATACACTTTATGATATCCCTTTTTTGTTATGATTCTAACTCCTGATTGCCCCCTGCTTGAATCCTAGTTTCATCATAGTTCCATATGTGATTTGGTTTATATTGATGTTGGATGTGCAAGGATGTTAGGTTTTAGCAGAACAAGTTGCAATAGCTAGTAGTTAAACTTTGGGTTTTATTGAAAGCCAATCCTTCTGTAAGACGAATGTTCAACTTTAGATACCTATGTTTAAACCAATACCACCATGAATCCCCAAGTAGCCCATTTTGAAATGGGGTGGGTCGGGTTTGAATCACTTCTGCCACCTTCCATTTGAATTGCTACAATTGACACACCCCCAAGCTCCTTGATAGATTCAACTACGAATCTGAAGTGAAAATAACAAAAGGATAAAGAGTTGGAATACGTTCCTTGGCTCGTAACACTTCGAAGGTAGAGGGGCGTGCTAGAGCTCTAAGATGAAGATTAGGATGAGAGACAAGTGAGTCAATTATTCACACAGACCTACACAAACCAAACAAAAAGTTGGTTAATGCATAGTTGGAACATTTTTGGTGCATGGACGAACCATGAGCAAAGATGAACTTGTAAAACTCACCATGGTTCGGACTTGGGGAAGCCACCACCTTCCCCCTTATAGTATTATCTATGTTTGGCCACGGGGTTAACACCCAAATGTCATTTTGTCCCAGGATTCCAAAGTTGGTAGTCTTGAAATTTTCGAAATTAGAACTCCCGCGACTTTGGAGGCCCATAACTTTGTCTACAAGCCTTTGATTAAGATGAGGTTTAAAGCAAAGTTGTAGACCTTGTCGAGAGCTTTCCAACGGTATGTGACACCCAAGTAAATTAGGGCGATTCTTGACGTTTAGTGGTCAAGAGTCAAATTGACAGTTTGACTTCCGGCCCTTCTTTTGGCCATAACTTATGTTTTAAATACCCAAATGGGTCATGCAAACCCATTTTAGACATCTAAGTTCCATGAAATTTCCAATGATATAATGAACTTTTCAACTTAATGAGTTTTGACCCCTAAAATCATTTTCTGAAAATTTGGGAATCCATTAGGATTCGAACTCTCAAAATGGGAGTTCACTTGGGAGTGTGGGGGTTCATTCCCTCACACTTTTTTACACTTTCGGGAGCATGAAATGTGACTCCTAGGCTTCACTCTTGGCCCGTACCTTTGTAAACCCTTACTTTGATCGCGAGCTTAAAGCTAAGGTTATGATAACAATGTTATGGAAAGCCATATTCTTGCATATTCAAACCCCATGCAACAATAGCTTCATCTTTTTCTTCTATTAGTACAGTTGGTGGTCTAATTTTCTTATTTCTGGTCTTCTCATATAAATGGTTAGAAAGTGAAGTTACGGGTATGCCCCAAAACTTGATGGCCCCTTGTAAAGAATTTATGCCTCTTTCAACTACATCCACAATTGTTTCTAATGATTCATTTGACCACTTGTCTCTTGGATTTGTAATGGGCACCCTATTTGTTCTTGCTAACCTTTGCATTATGTTTGATATAATTTGAAAAGGGACATTTTCCTTGTTCGCTTCTAGTCAGTTCAACACCCCACTTTGTTTCCTACGAAAGACATTGAGCATCATGATGTTCTTGATTTTCTTAGACCCAACCTCCAAAAGCTTGGTGGAATGCAAATAGGCCCCACTAGTGATACTCCTTTATCTTTCCTATGTTCAGATTAAGAAAACAAATAAGTGTGTTAGTTCAAGGTATTTGTGTAATCCATATTCATGTGTCAATACACTAGTGTTGATTAGATCAATGATGTTTGCAAAATCAATCTAGTCTAAATCTTCATCTGTTGTTATTGTGTAGGCTATAGGAGTGTATTTAATTGTACGTTGTGCTTGAGCTCTAAAAATTTTGCTATTTTTGCACTTTTTCTTACTACAAGGATAACTAATTTAACTATCCAATGAAAGTAAATGAATTTGTTGAAACTTTCCTTGTAAATCTTGTTAATATATGCAATTATGCTATCATCTTGGTGATTCTCTACCTTGGGTAGCTCTAGTGTATCCCCTTTCACAATCTACAACATCATTATCTCTTTCACTTTGCTTTGTAGCTCATTGGTTTCTTCCTTCCAATTGTTGGGCAACTCTATGATCTATTATCTTATTTTGCTAAGCAATTCAATCTTCTCTTCTTTGACTAGTATGTTTGAAATCTCTATATTTTCTTTAAGCATATGTGATTTGAACACTATTGCACGAGGACATAACAACTATAAGAATGCTTGAAATTCATTTTCCACATGCTGCGGTATTCTAAACATGTCCATTTGCAATTGAGCTAAGTTAAGTTGAATGTAATACAATTGTATTTAGACACCCAACATTATGATTGTGATGGGTTGTTTTGGCAAGAAAGAGACTTAAGAATGTCATTGGTTGGAACTATAAAAAATGCCAAGCACAATTTTTTATCACCAAGCGTTTGGTGATAGGGCAACATATGAACACCAATAGGGCAATCCTTATTTGCTCCCCTAGTGATTATTTCGAGTGTTTGGTCATAGGGCAGCTACCCTAACTAGATTAAAAGATCAAGCTTAAAAGCAAAAGGAATCTAACATCGAAAAAACCAAGTTTTAATAAAAAGAAAGTGCTTTGAAGGAACTTTCAACACACATTTTACATGACTCTTATGATGTTCTCTTGGTAGTGATATTTGCAAGGTTTGATTGCATCCTTTTGCACCCTACCCAAAGAAGCCTAGTAGCCAAGTCATCTGTCATCTTCTTATGCTTTGTGTTTTATTTCTAAGAGAAAAGGGGGATTGAATCTTGCAACAGTTTGGAAAATCCAACTTCCAATTTCATTTTCAACTTGTGGTTGTTGATTGTGCATGGCCCTCCAACCCTTTGGCTTGGATTCAATGTCTTTTGCTTCTGCAGATTGATGGTGGAATTGATCATGATCTTCAAGCTTAATCTTGACAACTTCAGAAAAAATGTGAGAATTAAATAAATGTAGACACGATTCAAGTGTTCCACCATACGAGGTTTGCATTCCATTGTCCATTGGGTATCATGTTTGTTTTGTTTACTTACTCTACAACACTTTGTAATTGCATGGTTATTGAGTGTGATTTAGTGTCTTCACCTTGGTTCTTGATCAAAGAGGATATAAATGGTTAAAATCTACGAGGTATCAACATCATACCTTAAGCAGTCAGGAGTACTTGCAAGGGCGTGCTTGAATTCAATATTGGTCTCCAGCAAACAGTCCACCTTCAGAACTACAAGCATACTGTATGCTAATGACTGTACTGTACTCACACATCATTCATTCTGTCTCTAGACAAAAAGAACTATCATTTTTATAATAGCTGTTTTCAACAAATAAATCAATACAGAAGATCGTGCACATGGATGCACAATAAATGTCTGGCTATCTCGTCTGGCTATCTCTATATAACATGTCAAACAAGACAATCTGCATGTGGTTATTTGTATATATGGGTTGACCAAACCCACCAAACTATATATATCATATAGATCACTTCTGCACAGTGACCACAATGATTAGTCTAAAAAAAATCTAAGTATGAAGCTGACCAGATGTGTCAAGACAGGAAGATCTCGGTGCACTGTTTTATGGTGTCCTCAGGGCTTGTCACTGCACAGCATTCACCAATTTTACACATTCACCAAATTCACCAAAGTGCATACAAAACTCAACAACCACTGCAGATTTTAAAACATAGTGATTTCAACCATCACATATCTACATAAATGCAAAGGCTTGTGACCACCCAACTCAATATGATTTGTGGTGAACTGATCAGCCAATTCAAGATGTTGCAGGAGCTATTTTATGAGCCTTGTGGATCAACAAACCCAAGAGATTTCCTTTTGTGCTTTTACTTGATAAGATTCTCGACCATCTGGTGTGACCCATTAACCATGAGCTTTTACTTGATAAGATTTCAACCATCTGGTGTGGCCCATTGACCATGAGAGAACAACTTTCAATGAATTTTCAGATACGCATCTATCTTTGCTGATGATATATAAACCAGATACGCAGAATGTAAAAGGAGCAAGGAAAATTACCAGTGTGACCAATAGTTTTTTCTGATGAAAAAATCTCATAATCATTTCCCCCCTGTTACAGCACACAAATGATTAGATCCAGCATAACCTGTTTAACAAAAAGGATTTTACCACCTCTGACAACTGGATGCTTCATGCATCACATGGGTAACACTGAGGGGTCTCATACCTTAGACTCCTGTTTCCTCACCATTCTCCTGATTACATATGATTTATCTGATTGGATCCTTGAAATAGGCTAGAGAAAATTGCAAGAGAATCTGCAAGAATATTTGTCTAAGTTGCACTTTTATGCTTTGAGGAACTGAAGCAGGAGGCTTGTGGATTACAGCTAGCTAGTGTGACCAAATGTAATGCGGTGACTAAGCGATTGAAAGAGATTGAGTGTCTAGAAAGAGTTGACTATGTCTAGGGCCACAACTGGTGCTCAAGGCATGGGAAATACCTGATATGTTTTATCCCCAAAGAAATGAATCTCTGAAAATTTTTGCTCAACAAACTGCAGGCAAAATGTTTTGTCCCACCCCTCTGGAAAAACCTGATGTGCACCGCCCCCCACAACAACAAACTGATTACAGCCTGCCTGAACTTAGCTTAGTGAAGCATTTGAGACTGTCTTGTCTTGCCCATGTATGCATTGAAGTCAATAGCATAACCCTATGCTCCAAGGTTCCAATTGTGAAGTATTTCACTATGACTACTACAGCTCAGGATGATGATGGCTGAAGGCAATTAAAACATACTGCATGCCTGTCTCAGCAATAACTCTGCATGATAGTGTCACAGAAATTGTGATGAGTAGGTATGTTTTGGAAAGCATACTACCAAAATTGCTCCTCTTTTGCATACATTCCCTATTCCATTTCTATGTTTTGATGCCTGTAAGGCTGTTAAGGGTTGATGTCAAAAGAGGACATTTGAAATCAAGCAACAGGGAGACTCACATCGAAGCTAATCTGCCCACCAATGGAGAAAGTGAGATTGAAGTCCTTAAATTTCTCCCTCAGAACGTCAACCAATGCTTTCCGTACATTGTGCACCTGGAGCCATCATTGTGCAAAAATCCAGACAATTGTATCTTCATAACTTGTGAGACACTCAAATAAAGAACATACCACCCTACTCAAATATAACCCTCTGACATAGAACATAGAACCCAACAGAAGAGAAAAATTGTGTGAAGTCTGCCAACCAAGACAGTTGTGGGAACCTAGGAGGTCCCTTTGGAGTCTAGAGCCATTTGGGATGTGCAACCGGCAACACAGATCATGAGCTATATGGTCAAAGTTAAATTGTGGCTTCATTTCTATAGAGGAATATTCCAAACTTGCACTTGCACCAAAATTTGCAGAGATATAACACTAATGAGATTGCTGTTTTGAATTGAAATTGAAAATTCACCTTGTCATAACGCTCAAATTCATCACGCTCTTCCTGACTGCAGTTGCGACCAATGGGTGAGACATTGATCATGCCGGTCCGGAACTCTATAAACGTGCCCCTGTTACCAACTCATTGATATAGAATTAAAAACTCTGCAGTGCTCCTTGCTGCCTTTTCTAGGGGTCAGCCAGAAGTGAAGGCAATGAAAGGGATCACAATCCACTAGAGAACAGCAAAAGGATCACAACTATGCAGAAAAACCACAGTTGTTGATGAGGATCAGAAGCTGTACATATCACAAGTCAGAAAGGATTTGAAAACTAGAGAAATATTTTCAAAAGAACCAGGAAGACCACAGGCACAAAGAAGGCTCATAACAAACAGAAAAGATAGCCTTTAGTGTGTACAGATGATGGCAATCCATGGGTGGACAAAAACAAACACACCTCTTGATTGGAATATCAAGGTCTGCAAGATAGTGCAATGTGAAGTTGATAAATTCCTGCACCCCCAACATCTCAGAACAAATTTGAATCACAAAGTAAATTAACAACCCAAACAGCTCCGCAAATTCCCAAATTCTTTATTTGGCACGTTGAACCAAGTATTGCATGTTCACATGACCCAAATTCTGTGACAATGATATAAACATGGTTATCCATACCTTGAGCTTTTCATCACCAAGGTGTGCCTTGAGACTCTGCATCAATCACAAGCCTTAGGATTAGCCTCACAATAATAACCTACAACCTCCACACCACCTTCCTTTTACTCGGACAGTTACCTATGACCCCTGCACTGGTCATCCACTGGTCATAATGTAAGCTTAACAAAACCAGGAAAGTGGGATATAACCACTGGACAGCTGTAAGCACAGAGTTTGAGTATCAGCTTTGAGACACATGTAAGTCTGGTCATGAAAGGAAAGGTTTCATCACCCTCATTTCAATTTGGCCATATTGTTTGTAGCCCTCTTGAGCTCTTTGCTACATACATAATATGACAGTCTATCAGAATAGATTCCTGCTAGATTTATTTTTTTAAATGCTTCACCCTGAGCTCAATGGAATAAGGGTGACTGAGAGCACTGACTTTCCCTCATGCTCTGATGGAAACTACTTCAGATCAACCACTAGTTCTACGTTCTAATCCACATATTCATGGGCCAAATTGCTTGGGAATCAAATGTTTGATAAGCCCACAAAGGGTCCTTTTGGTTCGGCACATCACTACTAATTCCACCCCCCCCCCCCCCCAAAAACAACACTATAAAACACCCAAACACCAACTTTTTTATCCCAAAACAACTCTTTTTTTAAAACAAAGTGTA
>Ga0116231_10011819_pt1 | contig 13205 bp, 11 predicted proteins | sample S1TSphgellanicum_2_FD_89695 | JGI IMG/M metagenome (GOLD analysis project Ga0116231, IMG submission 89695) | Host-associated microbial communities from peat moss isolated from Minnesota, USA - S1T2_Fd - Sphagnum magellanicum MG | ecosystem: Host-associated > Plants > Peat moss > Unclassified... | reverse complement strand
TTTTTCAAAAGGATTTTATGCATATGGTGACTAGGTTTTCTAGCTCAATTTTTGGACATAACATAATAAAAGTTGAAGGAATGCCCATTTTTGTCAAAAAGAGGTTTTAATCAAACTAATATGGACCATTGTGTTACATTGAACCATTTACAAGAAGTTTTCATAGACCCAATATAGTATTAACGGAGAATTGTAGGTGGATATTTTGTGTCTAAAAATTTGGATATACCTTAGATATGATTTTATAAAACGATAGTATGCCTATTTGAAAATCAAATAATATTTTGTGCATGTAGTCTTACAATTTTATGGTCTAACTATGTAAAGTAAAAACCTTCTAACTATAGTTAGAATAGGATGGGTTCCCTTATTACCCATGGCCCTTTTTCTTTCCTACTAGCAAAATTGTTGTAATTCCAAATTATACCATCATTCTTGACTTCAAATTATAACCTCCATAGGGATAGGATAAATTCGATTTGCTTGAATAAAACTTGAACCTTCTTGGTAATATTTGTCCTATAACCATTTAACCCCTAAATACATAAGCCAATAATGGTTCAAGAAATGTATTTGTTGGGGAATATTATCTGATTTTATATTTAAAAGGCATATGGTCTCAAATGGTCACCAAAATTCTTGTTATATGTAGCTCATGGTGTCTTACATAACTAATTTTGGTTTTCACAGTTGAAATCATATTTTAATGTAATTTAATGATTGCATTGCAAATTGCATTATTGTTTGTAATCACTAAAACCTCATCATCTTATTTGCATTAGATCATTTTCATTTGACAATCACATGAACATGAAAGTTGTGTGCAAGGTGTGTACCCAAGGTTTAAAACCTTAAATTACCACTTACATAATTTTGGTAGACAACATGGCCCATTACATATTCCAGTTGTGGTTCAAAGGATCTACATGGTGCCATATTAGGGGGCATGAGACCCCTATTCGGGCCAAAAGAAGTTCCTTCCCACCCTATCTAAGGGCCATGGTTTTCTTTTTTTCTTTTTGTGGTGTAGCCATAGTGGCAACCATCCATAGGAGGATCTAGGCAAGTTTGGGTACATGACAAGTAGGATAGTAAAATTTTTTTGTAATCACGTTATTGCTTGCAGGTGACCTAGAGGAGCAAGCATTTTAACTCTAGTGAACCAAGTCCCAAAACCCTGTTTTTTTTTATTTACAAATCCTTCAAAAATTTCCAAGGAAGCCTTTCTTTTGGTGGCAACCCACTAAATTTTTTGGCATTTAAGCAAAATCTGACACCAAAAAAATTGACAACTAGGGACCATTCACATGTTGGGTCTCAAGTCCCAACCATACATGAGGGGATCACCTCAACATAGTGAAGAGGGTTATTATTGTAAAACTAAAGCAAAATAAAAATTGAATTGTTGAGTAGGGACAAAGGCACTTAGCTCATAAATACAAAAGGAAGAGATTACTTTTGTTGGGATTCGTTTTCCAATCTCTGGATATTTTTTCGCCATTTCTATCATTTTCTTGGCCATCATTGAAAGAGATTTCTTTGCAAATTTATTGTCCATCTATGAATGCAAAACCAAACAAAATTGTCAGTCATTTTTCTTGACTTCAAATCATCACATCAAGTTCATGACAAACAATTTCACCATTTATCAAAACTTTTAGATCATGACTTTTTGTGGGTGAATATTCGTATTGTAATGATGAATAAACAAAACAATCTTTTTGAAATATTTTGTTTGAAATGCCTGGTTTTTTATAAGAAAACAAAGGAAATTTTGGTTTTTGAAAAATGGTTGGCACTTTTTGACTACTTTGAAAAGTTTGTCATCACTTTGCTATTGTTTGGAAAAAAAACTTTTTACAATTTTCTTAAACCTATCCGATAAATGCTAAATTTAACTATGTATGCTTGGCACCTATTCCCACCTACTTTAGAAAACTGAAAAAAAAAATTGTTCTAGATTGGAGGGAAATATTCAGGCTGCAATTTTTTTGATAACAAATGTAATACCCCTTCCTCTTCTCTCCTTTAAAATAAAGGAACTACATTTTTAGTTTCATAATCTGGGTGGTGCTCTAGATGACAATCTATGGACTTTTGTGAAACAAACTTGCAAGAATTTTGCTCATCGAGCTAACCTCCATTTGACTCAAATAACATTCATTTGAAACTATTGCTTAAGGAATGTTTACAATAATTTCATCATCCTAAAACAATATCAAATTACTTATAATAGTTATATGTGGTTTTATAATTGAAAAGGACAGTGTGGATTGTGTGTTCATCAAGTTTGGGTCAATATGTTTGATCTCTCTTCAATCATATGAATGAAAAAAAATTAACATTTGAACTGTTGCAATTCATATCTCCATCCAAATCCCATAGTTCAATGTCTAATTCACCCCTCATCTAACCTTTTTATCTCCCCATTTCACATATCTTGTCTCTTTAGTTGGAACATTATGCTTGGCAATTTTTAACCTCTTTGATATATATAATCCAACTATTATGATTGTATTACCTTGTAAATTCATTATTCTCATTTAGTTCATCAATTGATTCATCGTCCAACATCATCTCATTAGTAGAATTGTAGGGTGGACAACACTTAGAATGATCAAGATAATGCATATGCCTAGTAGAAGAAAAATAAAATTCATTCAATGTGTAAATTCTTATTTTCCATCCATAAAAATCAAACCATTGATATAATACAAGTAAAAATTTGCATCATTTCATTCAATTATGGTAATTTCTATAGATTAGAAAACAATAAAAGCTTAATCACCATATGATTGAATATCTTATGAGATGAATTGATTAATGAAATCCTAGATTTAATTGCTTGTATATAAAAAGGTAAAAAATGCACAAATTTCAAACAAAAGTGAAATCCTTAATTTGTTACATGGACTTAATAGGATCACTCCAAGAGAAATAAAGTGATACAAAAAGAAATACAAGTTGTTGTAAATCATTTAAAAAAAAGGGAAACTTGAATGTTACATCACACATAATTGATGACAAATACCTTGTGATTGCCATGATCAAGTGCCTCCAATTTTTTATTATGTGTGATCCAAATTTCAAATTTTATATTCTTGAAAAATGAAGTCTTTTATGGGCAGACTTTTGCTAAATCAATCACAAGTACACATTAAACCAAACAACTGCCCCTACCTCCAAAGGGAGGAAAATAATGTGACATGGCAAATTGTTTTAGAAACTCAATCAAGTAAGATGTTGGGTCAAGGAATACTCACCATTGGCACAAGCTTTAGGAGGGACAAATAATGTTTGTTAAGAAGTTCTTTTCTTTTCTTTCTTCAAAGAAACCTCATGATGTTTTTAAAAATCAATATTTTCGTAGACGTACAATAGATTTTTATCACTTAGCAAAATGATATTGTGCACTTGCCTTTAATTGTGTGCGATACTGTTCTGTGCGGCACACATTGCTAAATTCATCAGTCTTGGAAAAATCAGAACTAAGGAAGCCTTTGAAGCGCTCGGGTTGTGATGTCAAATACATGTTCTTGTCAATGTAAAGATCACCCTGTCCAATACATTGGTTTCCAATTTGTGAGTTTTTATCATGAGCAAATTCTTCTTGTGTTGCATCATGAATTGGGTCATTTTCAAAAAAATAAAAATGTAGCATGCTTATACTTGCAAAAGGACCTTCCAAAATGTCATCCCAGACATTCACTCTTGCTTCAAATAGAAAGAACAAGAGAGGTCTTTAAGCCTATGATCAACAATTCATAGACAACGTATATGCTTTTACTATTATTAGTTATTCAAAGCGATCAAGGAGTTTAAATTCATATTTCTAATGTTTAAAATCATTGTTACAAACACATAAATTTCATTGTTGATAATGCACGTCTTTAAGAAGACCTTAACTAATTCATTACAAGGAAATTTGAGGTCACAAATAAGCTCAGTGCTTAACAAGTTTCATTCCGAATTCAAAGTTAATTCAATATACCTCCAAATTAGATGTATGAATTGTATTGGTTGCTAACTTGTACGTTTTAAAATTAAGAATAGGTTTGATGGATCATCAATTGATAAAAAAAGTATTAATGAAAATTTATAGGCCATGCTATTTTAAAGGCACATAGTCACAAATTACTAAATGAAGTTTTACCCTTTCTCATGTTTCTTTTTTCTTTCTAGTAAATTGAAATTTAGGTGTCCCCCATTTGGGATGACATATATATTCAAACCCACATATGTAGGGAGGTTGTGGATGAAACCACATGGAATATGTTAATACAAGATCAACTTAGCTTTAAGACTTATTTTGATTAAAATCCATTTGGATCTAGAATCTAGTCAAGATTGGACTTACATCTAGATCAAAAATTGACTAGGATGGACATAACTTAAACAAATTGGATACATGATTTGAAAACTTCAATTAGATGCAGACAAAATTGAGTTGAAATTAGTTCAAAATTAAACTAAAATCAATTTAAAACATCATATCAATAATAAATATCTAAACCAAGATCACAATAGGATGACCGTAGCTTAGATATATTGAATACATGACTTGAAAAGCTCAATGATCTATTCAATCACACCCCTTTTAGGACCTTATAAATTTCACCTTCCATGCTCATCGTGGGTAAGGCCCATGTGTTGGGGACATTCCCAAAATATGGGGTTGGATGTCTCATCTTCTGCACCTTGTCCTAGGCCCCTTATTTTGGGAATGGTCCCATCTTTAAGGCTTTAACCTACATGTTGCAAACCACTAAACCAAACAATCTTGTATGTAATCTAGCAAGGGTTGTGAACGGAGAGTGTGAGAATGGTCTTCTGAAATTGGCCTATCCTTGGAAAATGATCTTGTAATGAAAGTTTTCCATCTGCAACTTTGTTAAAGGAAAGAGGCAACACTAAAATTGAAATGAGTGGAGAATATGTACATCAGACACCCATGGATGTTCTTTTTGGAAGAAGACATCATTTGTTTGGAAGCCCAATTTTGGGGTGTGGGATTGCATCTGTTTGCCAGAGAAATTGCTGCGCGGCACTGCACACCCACCCATCATTCATCATGTGTTAAAATAACATCAACAACTTCCACAATGGCTTATTTTGAAATCGAGAAATTAAAATATTTATAAAAAATAATGGAATGACTTATGTGAGTTTCAATGACTAGAATTTGAATAAGTAAAAATCACCAAATTTTGATATCATCATTGTGTTCTGGTAACCTCAAGTGGAATATTTTGCTCTTTCAACTCTTTATGAAAAACTTCACTTTGCTAATTTTGAAAACCTTAAACCTTCTGATAAAGCAAACAAATAAGGAAAACATAAAAAACAACAAGCATATATCTATCACTCATCTGCTGTAAGTAAGCTGCAATGGATTTTTTCTTGTGGAGAAATTTCACCATTTTTGACCCATACAAAGGATTTAAAATCTAAAAATGGCAGAAATCCACCTAATTTCAAAAAAAATTACAAATGGCCATATTTCTACAACAGGTTCCAAAAAATAGCCAAATTGTGTTAAATCTTATAATACATCACAAATTTGACCTGAAAAAAAACACTGAGGTCTTGCATATCTATTGTTATCTGTAGAAATTAAGAATGTACATTGTTATCAACAGTAGCAGCAAGTTGCTTGCACATGACTAATCTAATTTCGTGGAGATTTTCCTTTATCATCTTAATTCACTCACTTGACCGACTAATTAATCTGGGTGCAATGCAAGTTCAAAACATGACACATTCTTTCCAAGCCTACATACCCACAAAAAGATTATATTAGTGGGCTTTTGAAAGAGAAATCCATGTAATAAATTACCATCCTTGTGAGGGTATGGGAGAGGGTCATCTGTAGTGCCAAATGTAATGTAGCTTGTGGTATTGAAGATGCCATGCAGGGCTCTTTCTGTCAATAGATTGTTGTTCATTTTGGCTAAATCTTCTCTTGAAGAAGACAATCCCAAATTCCAATAGCTACTAGTCCTGCTTCAACATATACCTATTTCAAAACTTTTGATATGTGCATGTCAATTTCACCTGCACAAACCCATATTATTTAACATTTCAGATAAAATCCAGAAATTTGTGATTGAAACAAAAAAAAAAAAAACGAAAATCTTCATTCCTATCATGGTGTAAAGCATCCAACATGAAATCAACTATCACATTTGGGTTGCACAAAATTTTCAAAGAACGGGAAACAACTTTGATGCAAATTCATGCATGGTATATGTGATATGTGAAATATTTGCATGGGCTCAGATTTAAGAATTTGGTAACCTACAAATGTATGGGGAAATCTGAAAGTTGAGACAAGCCTGGGTTATTCTTCTTTGTGAATTGAACTCTTCGGCAAGTAGGAGAAGAAAGACAAGGATTTCTCACAATTCTTTTCTTTCTTCTTTGGTTGCAAAGCAGATAAAACTTCATAATTTTGTTGATTTCAACATGATCAATCCAATTCTTTCTAGTTACGTTTGGGCAATCAGATGCTTGCAAGCACACAATTCACACCCCCCAAAACATACACAAAATCCAATCTGGTTTTGGATTTTATACACTAGTTATGGTTTAGTGAAGGTGCACCCCATGCTGGGCTTGCCTTTTCAACCTTGGGCAGTTGGATCTACATCCTACACATGGGCTTCTCCCTCAACAACAATTGCACTTGTATACGAGCCAAAGATATGAAAGGACAACAAGGGGAAAAGGTTTCTTGCTAACTTCAAACAATGTGGACCTATGTGAGCTACTTAGGTGGCTAAGCCTTGGATATGAACTACCTACGTGTATTGGGTGGGCATCAAAGTTTACTTGGGTACCATGTACCTTATACTCAGGTCTCAGATCTTATGCTGAAGTTTCCCAAAGACTAACTAATCAATCTTGCACCTAGGTATTTGGTTCCCTATTTGTTTCAATTGCCAATCAAGGTACCCTTTGGTTCAAAACATTATGTCTTTTGTGTGTCTCAAAGTTCCATTACTTCCTAGCAAATACTGATGGAGCTTGGAAACGAAAGGGTGTGTAAAGGTCTTCACAAGACAAGATTATAACAACTGGAAGGTTTAGAAGAACCATTTTTTTGTGTTTGTTCAAGTACATATCAACATAACCCCCCAAAATAAAAATTACTTGGAATAATTATTTGATAGAATTCACAATTAAAAAAATTGGTGGGGAAACCAAGGTATAAATTTATTGCTGTACCATACCCAGCACTAATGCTTGATGTTGATTCTTCTCAAGAAGGTGAGAGTAGTATTTGTGTTTTTCCGGTGACTGTTTACATCCTGGCAACAAAACCAGGTGAATCAAAAAATATCCTATTGCAAATTCCCTGTGTATAATGGAAAAAAACAATTTTTGAGAATTTTTTTTGGTGAAATCTTTTTGCCACATTTCAATTGAGATTTTTGTGTGGGGTAGTTTTTGTCAAATTTATGCAATTTGGATAGTTTGCTAGGGCAAGCACTAAACAACACCAATGAACTAAATGCAACTCTAATGCAAAAAAGTATGCATGCATGCCACAAACACCCAAGATGAAATCATTTGTCTCATTAAAAAATTAGATATATCTATTTGTGTTGTCCAAACCTACCTCTTGCAAACTTAACCACCTCATTCCTTCCCCTACCCACCTCCATAGATATGAAAAGCCAATTGAACATGTGCCATGCCATGTCCATTTTATTTGTATTAAAATAATTCAATAACTTACTTCTTTCAAACCTATATATCTACTTAATCTCTTTCCCATGGACATGAAAAGGCACAATTTTAAGATTTTACATAAATAATGATGAATTATTGAAAACCATATGGAAATAAAAACAAGATAGAAAGGGCGGGATTTATGCTTGTTTTCCAAAATTTTCAAGGTACATAAATTATGATAATTGTTTTAACTATGAGTCACATAATTTAGTTTTTGAAGAAAAGATTATGGCATAATGGTTGAGACTTTCTATTATGTTTGAGGTCCAAGCTTCAAATCTTTTTCAGGACACATCTTTTTCTCAAACGGATTTCATCTAAGAAAGGAGAAAGATGGTGTGCTCCCCAAACAACTTGGGCAAAGAAACAGTTGAGGAGCAATGGTTGTGTTGCCTGAAATAGGTGATGTTCCCTAAGGAAGGCAATGTTTTCTAAGCAACATTACACGGCACCTTCCCTAACAAAAGTGTTGGGGAGCAATGGTTGTGATGCCTCGAGAAGGTTTTAGGGGCAACATTGTATGACCTTCCCCCAGGAAGTTGTCCCTCTCTATTTTTATTTTTGCTTGTTAAGTGTTTTTTTCCTTGTTTTTTGGGGACAATTTTTTTCTTTGAAGTTTTCTTGGGCATGTATTTTCTTTCTTTTTTCTTTTTGGCTTGTCAAGGGGTTTTCTCCTTGGGAGTTGCCATTTGGGTCAAGGGTTTTCTTTTTTCTTTGGACCCCACCCCCAAATGACAGATTGCTATTCAACTTCTCGTTCTTTTTCCAAAAGGAAGGTGGGAAATTCTCATCCTCAGTAGGCAAATTCTCACCCATTATGCAATGTTTTTACAAATTTTCATCCATTTGATAAACTTTTCCACATGCTAAGAAATATGGAGGAAATTTTGAAAAAGAAAGTCACATAATGGATACAAAGTTTGAAGTCGGAAAATGGGGAAAAAGAAAAAGAAAAGGAAAAGAAAGACGTTACCAAATGGGTGAAACCTTGTAGAATAAGGTTGCATAATGAATGAAGAATTATTATCTTCATAAGTATCAACTGGTCAGTACTCAACATAAGCCATTTAAGCCATATATTGTGGCATCATGTTGCGAAGAAGACCCATGTCCCCCAAACAGCCTCATTGAAGCCTGTCAATAGGAACGCCATACTTTGGACTTGAAATGTGCTAATGATGTGTTTCTGATGAATCTCATGCCTATCCAATTGCAAAAATTTATGGCCACACCTCTGCTCCTTGCCAAAAGGGTTCACTTTAGTGACCCAGTCGATTACTTCCTTTGTCTTATGCTTTATTAAGAGCAATTGCAAACAAGCATCCAGCGATCCTCCTCATGGCATGGGTTTATGGCTACTTGTTTGTGATCATGGATTCCTTTGTGAACCCTGTCGAATCAAATTGTTGGAATTGGTCACACTTGAAATTTGGAGAAAGTTATCTTTAGAACCGGAAATCCTCATGCCCAAGGAGGCAAGTTCCCTACGGCCAGTGGAGAGTAATATTTGCAGGCGTCTTTATTGACATCAGCCTTTTTGTAACTCACCAAAATTTAAAATAAAAAGCTTGGAAATGAAAAAAATGGCTAGAAGTGAAGGAACAAATAGTACAAATAGTTAGATACCCTTATTGTATTTCTATATGTACAGCCAAAAATATAGAAGGATGACTAAATCTTTGCGTTTCATATTTGGGTTATAATCATATTTGGCTAAATCCTCCCCCATGATGATGGCCAATTTTTCTGCACCTTCTTATGCATGATGTTGCTTTGGCTGCATTAAAATTTTACTAAAAGAAACATGGAGTCACATAGGTGGGACTATTTTTTTTTGTTGGGGTGTTTTCGTTTCTCTACTGGATGTCCCAATTCCCAGGTCAATTCCTAGAGCAGCTAGCTAATTCTCCCTACCCCACCAATAAACATTGCATAAGACCATAGTACAGGGGTGGCTTCAACACATGTCTGCTGAACAATTAATTAAAATTGAAAGTTTCCTTTTGAAATTAAAATATTCTTCAATTTCCTTCACAATTTTTTTTTGAGAAAAGTAAAATTTGAAAATTTCAGCATTTCCAAAATTTGTAGTTTTTTTTTTGGTAGAAGTTGCCTTTGTTGTTCAGTCAAATGTGCATGTTGAACTGGTTTTGGCTTAGGTGCTGACTGTTGCACAAATGGGTGAGGTTGTTCTAATGCCTCGTGTTAATGTAAAGGTTCCTATTGTGTGAAATATTCGAACTCCTCATCCATTGCAAGTTTAGGAGATTAGTGCTACTTTGATTCTTATGTAGGTTGACTTGAACCCATAGGTGAGATCAGATCTTGACTCCTTTGTTATGTGCCTCTATAGTCAGGTGCTGGTTGTGGCTTGTGTTGTCCCCACATCCATTTTCACCTTCTAAGAGGGGTACCTTCAATTTCCTCTTCATCTGACTACATAACAGATTGGGGTTGAGCACATGAAAATTTCAAGATTCAAGACAAAAAAATCATTTCAATGTTGTCCCCCATTAATTTTTAGAATATATTATGAGGAGGAGAATGGTGGCCTCCTCCCATGTTCAGGCCATTTGAATGTAGTGAATTCAAGGCAAGTCCATGACCCAAAGTTGGTTTAATTTTGATTATTCATTTGCATTGTTTGGGCCTTGGCTTGTACATGTGACTCCTTTCTAAGGAGCTCATGAACTTTTCACATCATTCTAGTCCCCATCCCAAAGTTCCTACACACCCCTCTTTCTTTAATGTACAAAATTAGGGAACATGCCTTAAGTTTTTTTTCTTTTTCACACTCTTTCCACTATTGTTTTTTAAGCATTCATCCCCTAATTCTTCGAAGGAATTCAAGGGTATGTCACTATCTAGATGGGTCAATATTGCTTATGTAAGTAAATCAAATGTTCAACTACTATGGTAATGTTCATCCATCTTTAAAGACATGGTTTTCAAATTGGATGAATGAGGTATTGGCAAGAATGTATTGGTGGTAAATTCAAATTTTGTATTTCTTTCAATGAAGTTGAAACATAGTTGTCATGTTTTCAACTTACTTAGTTGCAAATTAGTCAACTTTTCAACTAGGCCAATGACCCTGGATAGATGACAAGCCCATCTTAAAACTATATAGAGCTTTGACATATTTGAATTCATTTTCCTTGTGTACATTTTTTCCACATGTGTTCAAACTTCTCTAAATTCATTTTTATCTTTGCAATATCTTCTTTGAGTATAGTCCATTCCTTGAGTTTCCTTGTTACTTTTTAACATTTAAAATAAAATAAAATATTATCTATGTATTGATTTCTACACAAATGATCACAAATAATGACAAGAAAAATGATCAACCTGAACATCACATTTAATGCATGCAAATCGTGGTTATAGGTGGGCCATGTTCAATTGCTTTAATTTTGAATTTCTTAAGCATGGATTAATTTCTTGGTTTCAAGTTTCAGATTTTGAAAAAAAATGTTTAGGTCTGATTTTTCAAGTTTCAAGTCTAGTTTTTTTTCAGGTTTGATCTTTCAAGTTGTAAGTTTTTTTAATTCAAAATTTAGGTCTATTTTTCAAGTTTTTTTTTTCAAGTTGTATATACATTTGCCAAGTTTTAGGGTGCATGTGGGGATAAGACTAGCAAACCAATGAAAACAACTCCTTATGTAATCATGGTCAAGTCAAAAGACTCAATCCACAAACTCAACAACACAAGGCCCAAAGAAGTTTGATGATATTTTTGACCGTCAGTTTATGAAAAGGTATGTATTGTAGTTATTGGTGTTTTTTTTTGGTGATTAGCATTGGGCTAAAATTTAGTAAGGTGAAGGTCCATTTTGTAATTCCCAATGTTCATTAGATATTTGCATTGGAATCTGGTGAAAGCTAGTTTGGCAGAGATGATGAAGTGGTGTTGTTGGATCTTAATGACAAGACACAAATGGTGGCAATAGGGACAATTTTTAGCATACTTGACACTCCATGAGTTGGATTTGTATCTTTTGCGAATGGAACACTCATTGGTATTTAGTATGTATTGTGACCATTCTCAAATTATTCCTTTTGTTTGATGGTTCAAATTCTTGTTTAAGCCTAGCGCTACTATAGTTATCTTGGGCATCACAAATCTAATCTATTGTTGGGCTACCATAATGATTGGCATCTGATGTATCTACTCATCATTTTGGACATTCTTGGTGATGGTGTGAACCTTCTAGATTTCTTAGCCCTAAACTATACAACATTCATATGAACTTTCTGTGGTATAAATTATGGTCTTACATAATATGGTTCTACTATACTCATACTAGGAGAATTATAAGTTTTTTGTTTGTGTTGTAAAAAATGTTCTTCATTCAAAATCATTTACATTTCCTACATCCTTTCTTCTAATTGGTTTTGAATCTAATCTTTTGACTATGGTCTGTCTACAAAATGTATGACCAACATATATTGTCCCACATGTTTAACAAATCCATCATTTATTTCATTATCAATTTATAGACATCCTATGATCACATGTCCTTTAACTCTACAAAAAACAAATATTCAAAAAAAAGTTTGAACCAACTAGCTTAATGCTTAGAATCGTAATTTGTACGTTCTAGATCTCTTCTTTCTCTTTCAATTCTTCTACTTTTGCAATCTATTTGAATTGGTAATGCCTCCTCTAGAACATTCACTTGTGCATTGTCATACACAAATGTTCTTGGGTAATTAACATTTGCCCATTCTAGAATGTTAGGATTGTAATTATCTTTTAAGTCCTAATCTTCTACTAGTTCACTATATTCTAACAATGTTAATTGGTATACACATAGTACATTTGTGCACTTGTTATAACCACTCCTCCAACTTGTTAGAACATCTAAACTTGAAGTATTAATTTCGAGGTATGGCATGAACAATTCATTTTTTAGATTTCTTTCTTCCTAAGGTTCTTGAACATAAGATGGTTCTTGAAATGTTATGGACCGACTACAAACAAGTGGAGAATTACAAGACAAGACAAGCTTTATTGACCCATCAACTGGTGTTGATCTACTGAAGGGTTGTTCCCCAGACTATCTCTTTTTATAACCTTGAGCCATACTAGTCCCAAAATATCCTAGGCCATGATATTGCCAAAAGTATCCCAAAATATCGTAGGCCATGATATTGCCAAAAGTATCCCAAAATATCTTAGGACATGACATTGCCAAAAGTATCCCAAAATATCCTAGGACATAACATTGCCAAAAGTATCCCAAAATATCCTAAGACATGACATTGCCAACAGTATCCCAAAATATCCTAGGACATGACATTGCCAAAAGTATCCCAAAATATCCTAGGCCATGACATTATCTTCTCCTCAAGCGACATCTTCCAGATGGAGCCGGTTTGTTAGGATACCGTTGGTGAAACCGATTAACTAAGTCTTGGGCATGAACTAGGTTTCCAGCAGGCTCCCAAGTAGCTTCAGAAGGAGG
>Ga0116231_10011818_pt1 | contig 13206 bp, 7 predicted proteins | sample S1TSphgellanicum_2_FD_89695 | JGI IMG/M metagenome (GOLD analysis project Ga0116231, IMG submission 89695) | Host-associated microbial communities from peat moss isolated from Minnesota, USA - S1T2_Fd - Sphagnum magellanicum MG | ecosystem: Host-associated > Plants > Peat moss > Unclassified... | reverse complement strand
TGGGGGATAAGCCCAGCCCAAGCTAGACTAGGGTGAGAATCCAAAAGCCTTGCGAGCAAGGCACGCCAAGACACTGGGGAAAATCGTGCCAGTATTAGAAAGACCTGTCAGTAAAGCCCCTCAAGTTACTGGGTTTACCAAAATAAGAACCCAACGGACGTTTGGGTAAGCCCACAATGTTGTGTTTTAATTTTTTAACTCAATAGTTAAGGTGTTCTTATGCAGGGCTATTAGTCGAGGCCAAAAACAATGGCAGCCAATTTTAAGAATAGAATTTCATGCAAAATCAATGAGAAGTTGCGTCACGGAGTATAGGAGTCTCCTTTTCTTCTTTTGGGGTTTGGGGTGGAGGGGGGTTTCCAAGTTGTGTTTGGTGTGGAGAATGGACTATCCATTGTTCACTTTTCGCTTGGACAACTTGAATTGTTTGTAATTTAATGTTAATAGCTTGTTAGTTATGCAATTATTTAGGAATTAACATTGGTAACTTATTGGGTGATGAATTTTTATAATTTAATAATGTTTTGGTGAATCATCATTAATTAATCATTATTTCAATTAATGTATATGACTTAAACATGATAATTTATTAGAAAAGTCTTTGCACATATTAATATGCATGATAGAAATATGATGATTCATTACAAAAGTTTTTGCACAAATTAATTTGCATGATTCGAATATCATGTGATGAGCCATGTGATGTGTAAGGCATTAAAAAATTTCTTGTTTAATTTTTTTTTATTTCATATATAAATAGGTGTTTGGGACCTTTGAAACATTTTCACTTCATGGGAACAACTTGTGATAAGAATAAAAACTTTCATAAAATAAACTTGTAAAGGTAATTGAAAGATTAATTTTCAAAGGTTTTAGTAGAATGTATAATATCCATGTTAGGAAAATGGTTGTGACATAATAATTATAACTGAAAAATAAATAAGTGACTAGATATTTGTGCAAACAAGAACATAAATCTTTATAACTATATAATAAAAATACATAGTTTTGGTCCTATACCCATTTATATTTTACAATTTTTGATTTCGTAATTAGGATGCGAATCTATGTTTTTTGTGTTGTGAAACTTAGTTTTGTTATCAAAAGTTTGGCAAAAATATAAACTTAGTTTTGTTTTAGGATATCAAATGCAAGGTGATTTGTTCATCCCTAAATTATGAATGAAAATGACAACATGGAGTAAAGTTCAACTTGTGATGATGGAAATTATGAAAAGCAAGCCAAACCAAGTTTTATACATAATTGAACATGTAAAATAACATCATAAAGACCATAAGCATGAATCATTATGTTTGAACCCATGTTTTCTTTTAGATCTCACCTATAATCCTAGGCACCAACTAAATTTAAATTTGTGAAATTGAATAAGTTTCACATAGAAAGGCAACATGCACAACCTGTTAATCCATATGAAAGAATGTGAATAAAAAGGTGCACAAACAATAATAGGCATTCATTACACATAAATAATTTCATATTTGTTGGACCCTGTTGAAACCTTATTCTTGAAACTTTTGAATTTCCAATGTAAAAATTGTAGTAGGTTTTTTAGAAAGAAAAATAAATAAATATATGTTTGAATGTTAAAACTAATCTTTTGAGCAAAACATTAATGTCAACATTAAGAGATGCTTCCAACTCTCCTAGCACGTAGATTTCAAAAGATAAGTATTGTCCATCATTGACATTAGAAGTTACTGGGCCAAGTTTACCCATTGAAAGACTCATTGAGAGACTTGTTGAAAATCTTGAAATTATAAATGAACTAAAAATGTTAATGTTGTAATTACGTAGATGATGGGAAAATTTTGAACCCCAACTTGACCTTGAACCTATAAGGCAATGCGAAATGGTGATCACACCGAAACAACATTTACTCGTTTAGTTTAACAAGAAGGAAGCAATTCTAGACTATGTTAGAACCAATAATTTGCATGTCATATGGACTAGAGGTGTCATTGATATTTTTGATGATTATGATATTGTAAATGTTGTCTTTTAATTTAAACATTTAAATAAGATAATTGCAAGGCTGGAAATGTTTGGTCCTTTTTTGAAAATTACATTGAAAGAGTAAGGAGAATTTTACAAATGTGGTTTGAACTATTGAGAATTTTTGGATTCATGAAAAGAAACTATGAAAGTTAAGTGATAATTAGTCAAAAGGAATTAATTAATTTGGTGTGTGTTTTATTTTTTAAAAGAATTTTTTTCAATCCACATAGTTATTCCAATTTTTAAGGGAAGCAAGGGTGAGGACCCTAAAGTATTTATAAGGGAATATAAGAGAGCTTGTATTGGTACTAAGCTTTGAATAGTTATAAACTAGCTAATTAATTTTTTAAGAAATTCACATTGGTTTGAATAATAGATAGAAATTTTGAAAGGATTGTGGAATGACATAATTAAGGACTTTTGTGAAAGAATTATCTATAAAAAATATATATTAAAACTTAAAACTTGAATTGAATCAATTAATGCAGGGGGCTTTAGAGTTGGTGAAAGAGTATAAGGAAAAAACAATGAAATTACAAAATAAATTTGAGGGGTGTCTTAAAGCACAAGGCCATAAATGAATCGATCTAATCTTTGTTTGAATCAATACATTAGTGTTAAAAAATTTCACCATTGGGTTGTTGTCAAAGATGTGACAACAAATGAAACATGAGCAAGTGGAAACATTTAATGAATTGGCAAAGGTGGCCGAAAAGATTTGAAAACAGGATAGAAATTCCACGACCAACTATGCAATCCATGGTGAAAATGGTTCATTCTTTTAGTAAACCTAAGTCATGACAAAGGCATTAGGAGGTGAACTTTGGCATGGAGTTGGCCATGGAGCAAATGATAAACCAAATCAACCACTTCAACCTCCATCTACTACAACCAAGGTCTAGCAAGAACAGAAACTTAGAAAAAGATTTTTCAATAATTCAATGTTACAAGTGTCGAAAGATGAAACATTATTCAAAAGAATGTCCAAATTTGCCAGCTTTACCTAGAAAAAATGTGAATTCTCATACTTGAAATTTTTCTTTATAAAAGAAAGATAAAGTTCAAGTATTAATTTTTTTGCTAGATAATCAAATTTTCATAGTTATAATGAAAAAAATCAATGAAAATGTGATAATAAAAAAATTGACATTATTGGAACAAAAGTTAGTGAAGGATGTGATCTTGAAAGAAAATGTTTTCGAAATGTGTGGGAGTATCTTTGTATTAATTAAAGACCATTTGGCCAAAAAGGTGTATCTTCAAGGGAAATTGGAAGAATGCCCACACATTTTAGCTTGTGTTTTAAAAATATTATTTGGTGAAAATTGGAAAAGGGAAGTTGGAATATTAGAAATTACCATATAATTTGTAACAACTTTGAAGAAAACTAGCATTCAAATTAAAGGAATCAAAAGAATGTTGGATAAAGTGGAATTTTGTAAACATTGTTCATTGCTCCTAATGGTAATCTTGTAGGACATCAAATCATTTTTTTGCTATCTAGCAATGTATGAGACAATTTATGAGTACCTTGCTTCCAAGAAATGTGCATTTGGCAAATAACTACAATTCATGGCAAACTTTATCAAGAGGCTAAAAGATGTGAAACATCTAATCAATTGTGGTGTGATCAAAAATGAATTTTGCACCTATAATTATGCTTTTCAAATGTGGAATAATTTGCAAAGTAAAATACCCTTACCATTGTGTTCAAAAGCATATGAAGACATGGTGTCCAAAATCAGTAAGCAATGTAAATCCTCATTGTCATTGGTTTTGATCAAATGTGGCCCCATTTTCCACCTTAATAAAAACATTTGTATTGCAAATGTTATGATGGTGTGTTTTGTCTGACATATGCATTTATACTTTGCATCATGTTTTGATAATGTCCATATTATTTTAATAAATCACATCCAATACTCAAAATGGAAATGCTTAGGGAAAATATTTTGTAGTATGTTTTCTTAATAGTAGTTTTGGACATATGTTGTGCAAGTTTGTATTTTAGGATAGTTTTTTTTTTCCAATAAAATCACAAAGAAAATAGACTTTTTTCTAGAAAATATTCTCCTCTTTTGTGAAATCAATAGATTGGGGGAAAAAACAAAGAATCTGATGATACATCAAAATAGTCATTTTAGATCAAAATAAAAATAGTTGGTAATATCTATTTTCAATTGAAAAATATTACATCACAAGTTTTTATTTTACAATAATTTTTTAAAAAAATGTTTTGATTTTTTTTGAGTTTGACACATTGAATTGCAGGGGTTTTTTTTCAATTTTTGATGTAACCACATTAGCCATCATATTTCACAAGAAGAATTACTCAAAATTTGGCGATTGAAATTATTTTTTTTCATAAACCTCCTTTGTGTGAGTCATCATGGATTTTTATTTAATTTCCAAGTGACAAATTTGCTAAATTAAACTGATGGTGGGACCCCATTTCTTTTGGTGTTAAAAAATTTATTTCCACATTTTGGGTGTTATGTACATGGGTGTAAATTACAATTTTTGATCCAATTAAGTTAAATAATGAATATCTTTGCTTCATGGAGTTTGTCAAGGAGATGAAATGGGATATATTCACATATGTATTTAAAACCCTAAAACACATGTGGGGTTAGAGAACGATAATTTGATAAATAACTACTAAAAAATAGGGTTGTTTATTATAAACAATTCATGTATAATTTTGGTTCAACAAAATCCCACTAACACACATAGGAAAAAAAATTCTAGGTACATTTAAATATGAAGATAATGTGGTTGATAAAACAAACGAAAATGAACTATGTTCAAATAGGGAGAAAATTATTTGTAAATAGTTAATGTTACAAATGACATAGCACCATTATCATAGATTTAACTTTTAAAGTTAAGTAAGGTTTTAATTTATTATAATGATGATTAAAAGATTCAAAAAATGAAGATCTCAATCCTTAACGCCACCAATCACCTAATAGTTGGAATCTTATTTCATAGTTTATTGACAATGTCACTTATTGATAATTGTTGTTTTCCCACACCTCACCATCATCCTTGAGTTTTGCATTTGTGCTTCACCCATGCCTTCACATTGTAATTTGTTTCTAAGTTTTGCACTTGTGCCTCATTTGTGCGTCATCACCATCACAATTTGCATGTGAACTTTGCACTTGGATTTTTACATCATCTCTTTGTGTTATAACATTGTGTTTGTTTCTTTGCATTTACCATTTTTTAAATTATAGGCCTTTCACAACATCAGTGCATTCATTTCTTTACATTTGCCATCTTCATGTTTACATCTTTCATAACGCCATCATCATAGATTTTGTAGCAAAAATGGACAATTCAACAAGAATAATTGAACACTAGACAATAGTAGAAGACATGGTAAAAGCAAAGGAGGTGGAAATACCTCACAACAATGTAACTTGAACAAAGAGGAAATGGATGTAATGGAAAATTCAAGAGACAATTCATTAGACAATATGAAAAATAGAGGTAGAAGAAATAAAGGTTCTTCTTGCTAGCACATTGACATGAATTGGAATCATGAGAAGGTGATGGCATTGATTAGCTATAAACACAAGGAACACATCACTTTGAAAGAAGTTGATCCACAAATAAACAAAATTTTTACAATGTAGTAATGGAACAAATTATTAGAGGACCTATAACTAATCACACATTCAAAAACTCTAAGAATTGACAAGATGTGCAAGGACAAATGGAATTACAATAATGGTGATCATAAGAAGATATTTGATTACTACAAAGGCATTAATCATAACACTTCCTATTAAGATTTGGCAATGGAAGAGTGGGACAAACTCATTTGCCAAAATGATTCAATGAAGATGTTTATAATGTGATTGAGGTTTTTTATGGGGTTAGAATATTAATGTTCCAATCTTGTCATAACCCTAACCTTAGGCTCACGACCAAAGTAAAGGCTAACAGAGGTGTGGGCTAAAAGTGAAGCCGGGGAGTCACATTTCATGCTCCTGGGAATGTAGGAGAGTGTGAGGGAATGAACCTGCACACTCCCAAATGGGCTCCCATTTGAAAGTTGGAGTCCCAAAGGACTTCCAAATTTTTTAAAAGAAATTGCAAGGGTCAAAATTCATTGGATTGAAGAGTTCATTATATCATTGGAAAGCTTTTGAAACATAGATGTTTAAAATGGGCTCACATGATCCATTTGGGTATTTAAAAAATAAGTTATGCAAATTTGACTTTCAACCACTAAAAGTTAATAATCACCCTAATTTCCTTGCGTGCAGGTGGCGTGCCACATATTGCTAGAAAGCTTTTGACAAGGGATACAACTTTGCTTCAAACCTCATCTCAATCGGAGGTCTGCACACAAAGTTATGGGCTTTCAAAGTTGCAAGAATATTAATTTCAAGAATTTTGGGAATTTCGGGATTCCCAACTTGGGAGTCCGTGGGCAATTTGACATTTGGGTGTTGGTTCATGGCTAGGCATAGAGAATACTATAAGGGGGAAGGTGGTGGCTTCCCCCAAGTTTGGGCCCTGGTGAGTTTTGTGAATTTGTGTTTGCCCGTGTTTGATCCATGCACCAAAGGTGTTCCAACTTGTTATTTGGTTTATGCAAGTTATTGTGAATAATTGACCTGCTTGTCACTCATCCTAGTCCCCATTTCGGAACTCCAACACGCCCCTCTACCCTTGAAATGTTACGAGCTAGGGACCATACCCCAATTCCTTGTCTTTCCGATGTGTTCACCTAGGATTCGTAATTGAGTCTATCAAGGAGCTTAGGGGTGCATCAAATCCACTTGAAGGATCTACAAATAAAAAGTGATGGAATTTATGTACAACATAAATAAAAAGAAGAATCAGTTTGCCATTTGATGGAATTTCAAATCAACATTTCAATTTCATTGAACTATATAACAACATTGAACTAAATAATACAATTAGGCCTACCTTCCATTGAACATTCCTCATTTCAATTATAAACTTGATGATGCATTAAACTTGAAAAAGAAGAGTTTTAATCAATTTCAAGCAATTTACCATTTGAACATTAAACTTGATAGAGCTTGGAATCAACATTTTTATTTCATTGACCTAGATAATAACATGACAAACTCTAGAATCATAATTTTCAACATTGACATAAACAATAAAGAGCTAAAGCAATTTTGAAATAGTAGTAGTAAAGATTATTATGTTTTCTTCAACATTCTTCAATATTTGATGTAACATTAAACTTGGAAGAAAAATAGTTCTAATCAATTGGAATCAATTTGCCATAACAAATCTAGCACATAAGCATTTTTAACTTGCCATCTTCAAAACATGTCATTACACATGATTAGCAAAATACACAATTGTCCAAAAATCTTCTTCTAGTGTTGCCAAGTTCAAATTTTTTCAAGCTTCAAATTTGTAGTTTACAATGAAGAAGGAAATGATTTGTACAATGATTGTGGAGTTGTCACGATGATAACAACATTAGACGTTAAACATTGCAACATTATCCAAATATATTCTTTAAAGTTCTTTCAATAATGTACACAAATATATGTTTTCCTCTTTAAAAAATAAAATGATGTGAAAAAATAAAATAAATTTATATAGTTATTGAATATAATCTCAATGACCACTCCATGGAAAAAATAAATTCACTCACATGATTTATAAATGAATAATATAATAAAAAATAAATATACGTTTTATATCTTAAACCTTCATTTGATTCTAAAACTTATATTACATTATATATATATAATAATTTTACCAATAAAATTTAATTTAAATATGATATTTATAAATGGATCATAAATAAATTTTAATCAAAATATAATAAAAGTTCTTATAATATTCATATTATTTTTTATGTAAAGATTAATTTAGATAATCAATTTTAATATGTAAGTAAGAATTAATGCCATATAACAAATTGATCTTATGGAATAATAAATTATGTTTTTTCACATCTCAAACCTCTATTTGATTTTAAAAATTTTATCATGTAGTTTTTTTTATAATAGATCAGAATTGTATCAACATAATTTATTCATTGTATAATGTTTATAAATGGATCATAAATTATTTTTAGTACCTAGTTTATTCAATAAATAAATTACACAGCCTATTTAATTAAGTATTTAATTCAAAAAATCAAATATCAACATGATAAAATACCTACTACTTAACCCACATACATATGACCTATTACCTACCCTTATTTTCAGAATTAATTGCCATGGGTCATTTAAAAATTTCACAAACCCACCAAGCATTACCACACATTTAATGGTTAGTTCATTCAAAATAATTAAAAAACCACTTTTTAATCATTTATGCGACTACAAGTCAATTTTACCAAGTGCCACAAAGGACAAATTGCATCCATAGTCACAAAAATGGTTAATTTGACACAAGTCGCAAATGCATGGGTTCGAATGAATAGGATTCCTTGTAATGGAAATAGAAATATAATGAGAAAAACATCATAACGAATATTTTGAATAACAAAAAAGACATGAAACAACAAAACAAAGAATTTCTCTAACCACAATTCAGAAGATGAACAAGAACAATAGTGTTAAAAGTGGAAAAAAACATCAGTATATACACATCTTCAGAAGAAAATCTTTGGTTATCTTCATATTTAAAACTAGAATGGAAGATAAAACAACAAACACCTAAATGTTCAAATGTTAGGCACAATAATTTTTTTTACACCTTCATCTTAGTGTAAAAGATCATTCGGAGAAGTTGAAGTGCATTGAAAAAACTTTGCAACCTACAAATTTTCAAGTGTTTATTATTATAAAAGAAGAGTACATTGATAAGGAGTCAAAGTAAATTTTTTTTAGAATTTGGAAATATTGACATGCCAAATGTAATGGATTTCTAGAAGAGAAAACAATGAAAGGGAGAATAGGGATAGAATAGTCGATATGTCATTTAGATTTCAATCATTTTTTTGTTGGCATCATTAAACAACTATTGTGTCTACCAACTATGAGTACAATTCTTGTATTATGGAACATGAACTTCAATTATTACAAGGAAAAGCCCTTGAAGTTAGCCATGGTGAAGCATAATCTCAAAGGTGGGACATCTTTTGGAACCAAATGTATGAAATGATTTGAAACCAAGGATACAACTATGGAGATTCAACTTGCATTGTTGGATCAAATCCATTTTCTAGCATGCATGTACATTACAATGTTGGCAAATATGAAGGAGGATCATAATTGGTTGGTTAGGGCAAAATTTAATGAATTTCGCAAGCTCCCTACGATCAAAAAGATCATTTTTAGTTTCTAGGTTTTTGTTGAAGGAAACATTTTGCACTACAAAGAGATCATGGGACTATCCTGCCATCAGATAAATTCTCAAGCTGTTAATAGAAAGTATTGTTGTACTAATAAGATAATCATATAATGAAGAATGGGGAGAATATTTTGTAGGAACACTACAAGGAATTTTGTCCATACCAACCCACACATTTGCAACTTATGTCCAAATCAACCATTTTTTCAACTATTGATGTGATTATCCTCCATGGCACCATGATAAAAACGACTAGTAGTCGTAAAAACAACTAAAAATTGGTTTGTACTTACATATGCAACTATTACTTGTGACTAATTTGAGTTTGGATGAAAGTGATGATGAAAAGTGAACATATATCATCTATTTTTAGTGGCATTTCAAATTAGATGAAAATGTAGTTGTTTTTGTGATTTGGGATGTGGTTCATAAGCCATTAAACACCAATTGGCATTTTATTCAACTTCAATTGTGACTATAAATCCTAGCTACAAATGTACATGAAATTAAATGTAACAAAAAAGAGTTGATGGCCAATGAAATTGTTGAATTTTGTCATCTAATTTTTTTCCTTAACTTTCTTGAGTGAACTAACCATCAAATGTGTAATAGGGTTTGGGAGGTTTGTGAAACTTTAAAAGACCCATGGCAATGGTAAATATGGATGATTATTTGGAATTTCCAACACTAGATTTTATTGTGTTGATATGTCATAATGTTTTTTAATTAGTTAATTAATTAGGTGGGCTACGTAATAAGCAGTAGGTATTGGGTACTAATACATAAGTAGGCTAATTATTAATAGGTGTTTTATTGTGTTGAATGAAATAATGTTGTGTTTAAATTGATTAATTAAATATGCTATGCAATTAGTTTATTTATAAATTAAGCTAGATAATAGATTGTAATTAAATAGGATATATTTTAAGAAGTATGTACATAGATTAAATAATAAATAGTAGGGGTAATTAATATGTGATAATGTTTTGTATAAATTAATTATTTAATTAGGTAGAGTATGTAATTAATCTAGTTATTAGGCTTCGTATTAAGGTTAATTTATGATCCATTTATAAACCTTATATGTGACTAAGTTATATATCATATATTTAAATTAAAATTTGGTAGTAAAATATAATATATTGTAAGAAAAAATATTCAATATTATTCTTAAAATCAAATAGAGATTTAAGATGTGAAAAATATATAATATAATTTTACATTTTTTAATCATAGTTTTACTTTAAATATTAATATATTATAAATTTAACAATAAAAAATTATAGTTCCATAAAATCAATTAATTAGATGGCATTAATTAATATCTAAAATTTTAAATTTAAATTTAAATTTGATATTTTACATTTAAAAATAATAATATAAAATATTACATTATATTTATATTTATATTTATTTATATCCATTCATAAATTATATATGTGAATAAATTATATATCACACATCTAAATTAAATTCTAGTATTAAAATTATGATATGCAAAAATAAAATTTTATAATGTAATTTTTAGAATGAGATGAAAGTTTAAGATACAAAATATAAGATTTTATTTGTTATTATATCATCCATAAAAAAAAAATTCATTCATAAATCATGTGCTTGAATTAATTTTTTCCAAGAAATGGTCATTGAAATGGTATTCAATAACAAAATTCAAGTATTTTTCTTTTCAATTTAGTTTACATTTTTGAAAGAAAAAAATACATAGTTGTGTACATTATTGAAAAACCTTTAAGATAAACCATAAATCTTGCCATTTGGACAAATTATCAATAATATATCAAATATCAAAAATGATGTCTTGTGTAATGTTTTGAATCAAGTAGGATAAATATAATGCACATTGCCATATTGTCACGAAAAGTGGTGGTAAGTTGAAATTAATGAAATTATCAACAATAAAATGTGTATATATATGTGTGTGTGTATATATACAAAAATAATAATTTCATATTAAATATTAAATATATTAAATATAAATATAATTAATGCAACTACATTATTTATTTTTAAAAGCAGTTGCAAAACAATAGTGCCACATAAACTAATTTGAATGGATGAAATGTTCATGTAAGTTACATCTTCATGCGATTGCCATTGTGACGTGGTGCCACATATTGTTTTTTGTGATTGAAATTTTATGCAACTTATTTTAGGTGACTAAAGCAAATTATAGTCACATGTGGCATTTACAATTGAAAATTAATTGAAAAAACTAGTTGTTAATATGCAAATTTCCTTGTAGTGCAAAGGAAGAGCACTACAAGTAGGATTCAAGTTACATCTTTGCAAAGGTCTGAATTTCTAGAATGCAAATGCAATTAATTGCATTAGCAAAGGTTGCAACATTTCGACAAGGTAATCATTACATTTTTAGAATTTGTTGTCTGTAGAAAATGATAATGAAAAAGGGTGTTGTCAATTGGGTTGAATGGTTCAAAGTGTACTTGCATAAGGAAATGATTATAGTTTAAATGAAGGTAGGGAACAATTCATTCGATCTAGTTCTTACCACGGTGATGAAACACTATATTACATTCGATTAGACAAAAGAAGATAAAAAACTACCAATTGAACCTTTAACACCTAAATAACACAAGGAAAAAGACATTTTATGTACCATTGATGCCATCAACAATAAGCATCAAATTATTAACGCCATTGTCACAAAAAGAAATTCCACATGTTATAGAAGAATTCATGTAAGAGGAAGCATTTCAAAAGTCCAGGAGGGGGAATACCATTCAAACCAATGCATAGGCTCATCAATAGATTGAATTGGATGATATACTACATGATTTCTTTTTGAATGATGCATTTCAACTTGGAAGGGATGGAACCAACCTCAATAATAAGGAGGACCAACTAAATTTGGAACGCATGGATACCACTAGTCAACTGAATTCAAAAGGAGTTGCCCCTGGTCAATTGAATTTAAGAGGCATCCTCACCAAATATTAATTGAATTCAGGAGCTACCATTGTTGATCATCCAATTTTGGAGGGCATCTTAACTAATGACCAACCAAATATTGTGACATAGTGGAATTTGGGAAAGATGCTCAAATTGTACATGAAACATCCATGCCTATTGATGGAGTTGTGATTAGATTTACTAAACAATGTGATGTCAATCATGAATCCATTTACCAATTAGGGGGTGTATGATGATGAAATCAAAATGGAATATTCTTTAGACCATGAGGATTCCATGGAAGTGTAAATGGTGGAGTTCGTTCATGCTTCAACTATGAAGGCAAGGGATGTGAAGAGATCCTATGAAGAAAAAAAATCAACAACTCCCTTTAAAAGTGGAATGTTTGCAAGGTGTAGTTTTGTTTGAATGAAAATGTGTTGAACAACACATTGATCCTTTAGATTTTGAAGCTCACTAGTAGGAAAGGGAAATAAATAATTTAGGAATCACATACAATTGGACCAAGAACTCCATGAGACTCAATAAGAGCTAGAAAAGGCCAAGGTGTGGGAGGATCAAATGAAAAGAAGATTCATGTTTTTTAGCAAACCTAATAGCACGTTCATTCGAGTAAGAGGAAAAATGAAAACGATTGTAATGCAACATGAAGGAAAGGTGACAACAACAATAACTAAACACAAGGAGGAGATGGAGTTAGTCAAGGTGTGCTTAAAAACAATCAAACGAAAGTTCCTTGAAACATAAATTGATGAGGAGACTTGGCAAGCAAAATCCATGAGTTTGGAGTTGGTGATGTAGAATCTGAAAGAAGAAAAAAAAATTAGCACAGAGACTAACTAGGCACATGAACAATCTCTTTTAGAGAAAATACAAAATCTTGAGAAACAAACTCAATTTGTAGTTTTCAAAGAGAAGTAAATAGCT
>Ga0116231_10011817_pt1 | contig 13206 bp, 6 predicted proteins | sample S1TSphgellanicum_2_FD_89695 | JGI IMG/M metagenome (GOLD analysis project Ga0116231, IMG submission 89695) | Host-associated microbial communities from peat moss isolated from Minnesota, USA - S1T2_Fd - Sphagnum magellanicum MG | ecosystem: Host-associated > Plants > Peat moss > Unclassified... | reverse complement strand
CCAATTTTGTGATGACAAACTGGCAATCATCAGCAAGAGGCAATTAGCAAAATTTGCCTACAGATCAAAGAGGAAAGGCGAAACCTTTAAGCATCCTCCAATATTTTGGCAACCTGCTGGGAACTTATTGTCTACATATGGCAATTCCAGAAAAAAAATTTCCTCGAAATCTGGCAACTTCCACCATTTTTTTTTTCACAAAAATCCTTTGTACGTATGAGTTGCATTGGATTGGATTTTTTTTGGGGTCACCAAGTGGTGAGAAAAACTTGCCAAAAGAAAGGTTGCTGGTTCTTCTATGCAATGCCCACCATAGACACAAACAGCCACCCAACTCTGTTACGGTATTACACTTCGGAGGATTAGGAAGTTCTCTTTGGTAGTGCAAGGGTAAGTTCTTCTAGGATGATGTCTATTGCAGCCAGGAACAAAAGACATTCGAGAGCTGGACCCACTCTGATCATGTCAACCCAAGCCATGGTTTTCTAGCACTAAGTGTTCTCTCTAACTGACAAAGCCTTTCTTCTCTCTGTGCATTGAGCATGATGGACACAAATCATGTCAACTCAAAACAGAGACCTCAGTTTCACAAGGTTGTTGTTGTTCTCTTTGATAAAAGAATGTGTCATGTGCCTGCAAACTGCACTATTCCTCTCTATCCAAATGATGCAGCAGCACCACCAACACTATTTCTCGTAGATAAAAGTAGTAGTAGTAGTACACAAGTGGTACATACACAACAAGTGCTTTGTCCCTCTACAGTTAACTACTTCTTGTCCATCTTCAAAGGAAATCTTTTCAATTGAGCTTTGCAAGGGGGACCCATGAACAAATAGAAAATTCATATGAGCTCACTTGTGTTCATAAAAACTTTCTACATGTGAAGAAGAGGTGGTGGTCACTTTGCACAAATTTAGTAAACTCTTCATACCTTAACTCTCTCTCTCTCTCTCTATATATATAAATTTTGTTTTTTGGGCTTGTAAGAGCATCTCCAACTATTGCACTATAAAAAGAACTCAACCCATTCTTGGTTTTTGGGCCTTCAACATTATTTCTTAAACCCAAGATAGTTTACTTATGGATTCCCCAAACCCCACCCATAAACATGAAACCTGAAACAAGAGAAGATGGGAGAGTATAGACTACTGTAGACTACCTAAATAAAATCACTTTGGACCAACCCCTTCTATTGTGCTAATCAAAAGTAGTAGTTATTCTATTGTGTAGAGCATTTTAGGCATAACATCTTGTTGCACATATATTGGCCCAAAGTGATTTTATTGCCCTAAATTGGTATAAACTTGACTATTCTACACCCCAAAAAAATTAGTGTATAGGGTACTTGGTGAGGATGTTTTAAGGACCTTTACACAATAATATAGACCAAGTTTGAGCTTTAAATAGTGTGGAATTGAAGTTTGCACATGATAATGGTTCAAACTAGGATAATGTAGGAGTTGTGAATTTTTTGATCGACCCTTGGATTTGGTTTTGCATTCGTTTTTTTCACATTTCAAGACTCTTGATTCTCACTTCCAAAACATTCATGGGTGGGTTCGGTTCCAAACTAAACCTGGTTCTACCCTGTACCTACACATAGACCAAAACTGAATTCTTTTTGAGTTACTAGCATTGTACAATCAATAAAAAGTGGCCACTTGTACCAACTACATACCTATATGAAAATGAGTTCAAAAAAACAAAACAAAAAAAAAACTTGCATACAATTATTTATATTTCACAATTGTTACTATTAGCCCTAACTATCTCACTCCTTTCCCCTATCCATCTACATGGACATGAAAAGGCACAATTAAAGACCCCCAAGGGATGATGGCTCACTAGTATGGGCCCTTTTGGACCCTAGGACCACAAAAGGTCCTAGGTTTAAACCTAGTGGTGCACAAGGGAACCTTGTACATGCGCTCTACTAATGAGCTTGACTTGAGGTGCCAATGGCTTGTCAGGTTAGGTCTATTATTGTGCCAAGAATGGAAAAAAAAGGGCACATTTTTCAATGAGGGGGTGAAAGGATTTTACTTTGTTTGGAACCTTGCTCAAAGATTACACTCATCATTCTAAAATTTAAATTTAAAATTAAACTTAATTATTAAAATAAATTTCATAATTTTTAAAAGAATAATTATAAAATTTATGTTGATAAAAATCTATAAAATTATTTTGTCACGTAAAATTATTTTCAATATTATAATATATTCTTTGCATTGTTGATGTTTAAGAATAATAATTTATCAAATTTATTCTTTTTTAATGTATATAAATCATAGGTACAATTAATGAAAGTAGGAACTAATGCAAGTGAAATCATAGTATTTGAATATTTTAAAGACAACATGAATTATATTTAATTATATAATCTTTGAATTGACACTATATAATTTTGAATTAACTTAGATCTCTTTCCTTTGCCCCGGGGTCCTAATGCTCAACACAATGAACACGTAATTGTTTTTATGTAATGATTTATTATGATTCTATATTTGGGTTTTCATTTGTTGTGACTTCATTGCATGGAATGCATAGTAATGATTTGGTTAAATTTGAAAAGTGGCTTTCTTTTTTGCAAGTGAGCTTGCAAGTTTGTAACTTGGTTCGTGATTCTATTAAACTCATAAATGATCTTTCATTGAGTATTCAATAAGAAAATGGGAGCCATTTTCCCCCATGAACAGAATATGGTGCTTGCTAATGTCATGGACCATGAGTAGAAATCAACCATTTCTACTTGCATGTAGACTTCTTGGTGCAAAGAGTTGTCAAACCTTAAATCACAATTATAAATTCACTAAGATTTTTAGTTTTTGCCTACCACCTCATCTCTTAATGGACTTCCAATAACATTCCGAGTGAAAATGCAACCTTTAAAAATATATGGGGGGGATGAGGGGATTGCAATTTATTGTTAGATAAAGCCACAATGGAAATGTGTGGCTATCAAACCATTTTACAAAAAATGGTTCTTAAAACCTGAAATAACCTAAAATTAATCAAAGTTGTTTCGAAGAATAAGATAGAATAAAGATTGTGCACAACACTTGGGGATGCCTTATAAGACAAACCAACTCCAACCTACAACAATGCACAAATGCAAACAGGCTAACACCTTTGAAAGGGTGACGTTTTTTTTTCCTCAAGTGTACAAAACTTTTTCTCTCTTTAATATCTATGGTATGTAAGGAAAAAAGAGAAGTACCAACTTGTCAAACCAACACACACTATCTTACTTCTCCAAACACATTGATATCCAAAGATTCATGAGTATTGCCCTATACCCCACTTAAAGAATGGATAGTTGATTTTAAAACAATTGTTGAGATTTTTGACAAGCCCGTATGTAAAATGGATGTCCAAAGTCCAAACGTACAAACCTCCAAACACTTTCTCCAAGCCCAAAAGACATTTTATAGAATCACTTTTGAATGTGCATGCGGACCCAATCTAATGACACACAAGTACATTCAAAAGAGATCTATGGCAAGGAACTTGGAAGCCCATCACAAGACAGAAAGGGATTGTATGTATTACAAGTCATTAGATTGGACACGCAAGTACTTTGAAAAGAGATTCATGGCAAGGAACTTGGAAGCCCATCACAAGATAGAATTGCACATATGTACGTACATATTGAAGCTCTTTTTACATCACAACAGTTCAGTGGATGGAACTAGGCCATGGTAGTACGTGTGTGGTCTGTCTCTTAAATGGTTGTGAGTTTCAAATTAGTGAACTACTACTATAGGACATGCAGGACAACAAACAACAAGTGCAACGATAAGAATGAAGATCATGAACTCCAACCATCATGCAGAACATCACACACTCAAACCTGAACAAGTTCCTCAGGGGTAAATGGAACTTGTTTAAATTTCCTCCTCTAGATGGAAGTAAGCATTCGAAAGAAAAACCATATTAGAGTTATCTGTATTAGGGGGGGTGAGAATGGCCAGTTTTGGCATAATAGGCCATCAAACGCATAACTGTGAATGAAAAATTTTACAAAAGGAAATAACTGGGAGCCAAACTAGTTTTTCCACAAATTTGGGCAGTAAACTGAGTTTCATCCTCTGTTTCCTTTTTCCTGAGCGCCTGCATTGCTGCTACACATATATTTTCACTGCTCCTACTTGTACAAGTACTATAATTACTCTCGAACCTTGTGTATAAAATGCTGAGTTTCAGCATTTCATACCCAGATTTAATAAAATTTTCTAAATTTGTGGATATCACTGAAAGAGGGTATAGGGGGTGAAACAGAGGGTGACTTTACGGATAACTCTATTCAAGAGCTCACAAATTATTAGAAGTAGTGCAGTGCAGTGCCATGGTGTTGCAGGCATCCAAGCATATGCATACAAGTGGATGTTTCTAAGAGGAAAACTGGAGTCAAAATCTGCCTGCACACCAGTTTCTCTCAAAACTGTAGAATCCAAGAAATCCACTATAAGCAGCAACAGGCAATCCTCAGAGGTACATTCATTCATTGATTTTAGGGATTTGTTCACAAACCCAATTGACTTGTGTAGACACACACACATCTCTTGTCTTATTCTCTTGCTCTGATCTTTCTTCTTACACTGATTATGAATCAGGCCATTGACACGGCTAGCTAGCTACTCAAGCATGATATTTATGTGAACTCTAGCAAGCTGGTGAGGGAAGAGAGGAGGAGCCATCTACTACTAGTAGCAACCATGTCCTCTCAAAACCCTAAACCCTAAACCCATTTATGTCCAAAGTGAATCAACAGTCACCAGTTTATTCACCCCATTTATGGTGGGTAGTTGGGTGGGTGAGTGGGTAGGAAACAATTTTGGTTTCAGTTCCCCTAGCTAAGTTTCTGCTTTTACTACCTACCTACTAGTAACACTCTAGCTCTTACCTACCTTCTAACTGTCTACATGCATCTACTTACCTAGTAACCACTTGTTTTCTTACCTACCTACCAAAACTATCATTTACGGCATAGGTTTACCAAAGTGAAACCCGACATCAACTTAGTTGGCCTAGGTTTAGGGTTTAAGGTATAGTGGGTGGATAAAGAGTGGGTGAATAAAGAAGCACTTTGCCATTGGGTTTCCAGTTCCCTAGCTAACAATGGTGGTTAACTTAGTTTACCAAGTTAATTAATTTACTAACAACCCAATTTTAGCCCTTGCTTCCCTAACTACCTACATGCATCTACTTACTTGATAACCACCTATTATCCTAACTATCCATTTCCAGGTTAAAGTCACCATGGTTAAACCTGACATTAACTCAGTTGGGTTTCATTGCAATGGATGCTGAGCTTTGTGCCTGTTGGTAAACTGGATAATTTGGTAATTGGGTTAACTTATTTGTTGGCTTTATTGTACCCAAAAATACAAAGGAGGAGGAAGAAGAAGAGGAAATAATAAAAGAAAGAATGAACCTGACACACATTTATGTCAAGCTACTTGGTGGCTGGGTTCCTTGGGAAGAAGATTCATCAACCTTCTCCAAGTCTCTTAACCTAACCTAACCTAACCTAACCTAGTGTTGAATTTGTATTAATGCAACTCATCAGTAGTGTCAGATCTGGAGGGTTTGGTGCTTGCTTGTGTATTGCAACTGGGTTAAAAACAAACCCTAGTTTGGGAAATGCACTTATGCAACAATGGTTTTTACTTAACTATAAACAAACAAGAAGCTCATCCTGTTATGACTAATAATGCCTTTGCCATTTACACTAATAAATAATTTGCCTTATTGGATCTAGTACTTCTCATTTAGATGCATGGAACTTCTTCTTCTATGGAACATCCCCATTTGTCGTATGCACCCATAATGCTCCAAATGTCACTCACATGTTGAGTCAAGTTTGGAGCCAAAATTTTATGCCCAATGAAATCTTTGTCATTTCTAACAAATGAAATATATTATCAAGACATCTTTTTAAAGGTGTAAAACAAACAAAGGCCATGCCATCATGATATTTGCAAAAAAGTTATAATTTAGTTTTAAATTATAATTACACTTTAACTTACATGATATATAAACCAACTTATATTATTTAATAAAACATGAAAATGAACCTAAACCACAAATTGCACAAGAAGGAATTTAAGAAAGTGAGATATGTGTAATTTACAATAGATCTTTGAAACTAGTGAGATATAATAATATTTGCCTCATCATCTTATGTACTTCTAGAATTTTAAGTTCTAGCCTTTTAAGCTATTTAAAAATTACTATGTAGTTTTGATAAGTGTGTTTGAAGATCACCTATTTGTCTCCACAAAGTCCAAGCAACTTTTAGAGTTAAAGCTTTTGTAGACCCAAGTGAATCCATAAAAGGCATGGTCCAAACATACCTTTTCCTGTTGCAATTCTGAAGAGAAATATGGAGAGGGGAGAAGATGCCAACAAGTCTCCCAAACAAAGTCTGCCAAGCTCACCAAAGACATCATCACTATGACACATTATGATACCAAATTTGGTATTGAAATAACTAAGTAAAGTAACCAATGTCCATACCCATGATATTATATTAGTCTTATTTTAGTTTTAAATATAATTGCACTTTGGATTTGCAATTTATAATAGGTAACATTTTGTGGTCCTTAATCATGCATGTTTTTTTGCATTGAAAATTGACCTATTTCTGACCTCAAGGTCAAAAGCTAATTGTAGTGAACTAAGGAATTGTAGACCCAAGTGAATGGGGTAGTAGTTGTAGTCCTTGCCTAAAGGCATAGTCCAATAAATCAAACTCAAAAATTCTAGCCTTGGTAGTTTATTATGGGCCAAAGTAGGTGCCTTCTTGGTTGCCATATTTTTCACATGGCTATGTCAAATTTGAAAGGGTATTCCTTAGTGTTGTTCTTGTCCAAAGTTCCTAGGAAATTGCCCTTACTAAGTTACTAGCTATACTAGGGATTAGGGTTTAGGGTTAGGGAGGTTTGGGGTGCACATTTGGCACATGGCCGTCTTTAGGAATATACCCTTAAAGGGTATTCTTTTAGTGTTGTTCTTGTCCAAAGTTCCTAGGAAATTGCCTTTACTAAGTTACTAGCTACTAGGGTTTAGGGTTTAGGGCTAGGGAGGTTAGGGTGCACATTTGGCACATGGCCGTCTTTAGGAATATACCCTACACTTGCTCAATGGGTGGTGTCATGTACCAACACTTTTGTGAAGATGTGGACAAAATAGCAATGAAAGTCCCTAGCTAGCATATTTCTTGTGCACCTTTTTTTTCTTTCTTTCTTTCTTTTTTTGGGTGTCTTATTTTGGAAAGAGTAGGTGCAAAACTTTAAGTGGGTAGGTTGTCTTTAGCTTGCAAAGGGTTAGGGGGGTTAGGGGGTTATGGGGGGAGAGAGGAGGGGGGCCCAAACCCTATGAAGATGCATAAGTGTTGGGAATTGCAACAAAATCAGTGATGATTGATTGGGACAAAAAAGCCCCTTTGGAAGTTTGCAGGCTTGCCCCCGTTAGTCTTAGGTTTATGCATTAGGTAGTAGTTTGTATTTTAGCTCCTAGTGCATGCAAACCCTAAACTAATGCATCAGGACAAAACCCACCATGAAGAATACCAGTTTATTGTTGCACACACAAAGGTGGTTTCTCTCCCACACAATTCCACCAAGTATGGTATTTGCCATTGGTGAAAGATTTTTTCAAAAATAAATTCTCTCCCAACATCTACAACAATAGAAAAGCAAGCAAGCAAGCTCTCTCTTTGTGTAATGGCTCTACCCTTTATGAAAACTACCCAGTTCCCCCTAGTCTAGTCTCTAGACTCTTACATTAGAAAGTATCTTAAGGCAAAAAGAAGAGTGTTATGGAAACTCAAATATTTCACCATGCAAACATATAATCTTTGAGAAAAGTCCTCTGAAAGAAACCAAAATCCTTCAAGATATTATAACTCTATAACTAAATCTCAAGTTTCAACACAAGCCAAAATATCATCTTTCAAAAATCCTCATACAAAAATAGAGCTATTATTAGCTAGGGGCCAAAATCCCTTAAGCTACTACTATACTCTATAATGAATCTAAAACACAATATCCTTGCCTTGGGTAGGTAAAAGACCAACAAAATAATATGCATAGTCAGCCAAGTCCAAAACAAAAAATAAAATAAAAAAATCCTTCACCACTAGACACCACCCTTGACAAAAAGTATTAAAAAATGAAAGCATCCATCCTTCTTGTAGGCAGACAAACTTCCAAATTCTTTGAATGAGGTAACAAGGTTTATTCTAACTCAAGAAAAGGCTTGTCCCAAGCAACCAACCATGTAGATCTTGTTTTGGCTTATAAACCAAGAGAAACAAAACCCTAGAAAAAGGTTCAAAGTAAATAGGACAACCATGGGAGATGTTATGGACTCTTTTTGGTTGCTAGGATTCTGTATTTCTCTACCCTTGTAAACTAGGGTTTAAGGTTTAAACCCTAAACCCTAAACCCTACACTACTATGCCTAGGCCTGGTAGTTAGGTTTTCAAGGGCTTCTTACATATTATGGATGTTGAAAAGGGAATTTTAGAATTGAGTGCCTTTGGCCCACCAATATAGGGAGATTGAAACTTTAGGCAAAGGTTATAAAAGTGTGATGATGCTATCGGGAACATCTTGGGGAACACGCTTGAGACTTGAAAACATGTTGGCAATGAATTGGGAACATGATGAGAACACATTGGGAACTTGATGTGAACACATTGAAAACTTGTCCCAAACACCTTGGGAAATTCAAAAATCTCAACAATTGCCCCCCCTCCCCTCACCCCAAATAAGAAATGAAACTAGGCCTCTAGGGTTCATGTTACATAACCTTATTGATTGAATTGAATTTGTATTCCTAATCATGTTCCTCACCCATTTTTGCCTTAGACTAATAACCCCCTCTTTGATCTTGGGTACCTAATTGCACTTACATATTAAAAAAATAGGTAGAATAAAAGAAACATCAATGCACAAAGTTTGATAACTTAGGGCATGAGATTTTTAAAAATGAATAAATACATAAATAAATTTTTATTAAAATGAGGAATGAAATTTATCGCAAAATTCAATTTAATTTAAATTTCATGCTTTCTTTTTTTTTTTTTAATTTTAAGTTTCATCTTTTTTTCTTTCTTTCTTTAAAAAAAAAAAATGCCCTTTGTTCTCCACACCATATTCACACATCGATGAAAAAACTCGTCCACCTGATGGTGTAGACATTCTTTGCAAACCTCTACAGCTAAAGGTGTGAAAGGCCCTAAACCCTAAAACCAAACTGCAGGGTTGCTTTGCTGATTTCTCTATTATTTTAGAAGCTTTTCCAGAACAACAACCCATTGGCAGCAATCAATGATCAAAGCTTGCTGCATACCCAGTAGTGTTCATAGCCAGAGCAAAACCATGTCTATGAATCTGTGAAAGTCCTACTTTGCAGACAGAACCCCTGGCACCACACCCATCCATCATATCCAATTTTTCAAATTTTCACTGCCAATTCTGAAGAGCTTCCCCCCCAAACACCAAAAACATAATCTCTTAAAAAAAAAAAAAAAAAAAAAAAAAACCTAATTAGGGTTTTTTTTACCAGAAGGATTCTTCCCCCCTCCCTAAACCCTAAACCTTTTCATATCTTGCTTTTAGCCAAATTTGGCTAAGTATCCCCTATGAATGATCACCATTTTGGCTACATCACAAAACACTCCACCCCATTACACTTTAAAGAAAATTGGGGCTGTTTTATTTGTGGCAAATTTGCCTCATGATTAGTTAGAGAATTTAGGGTTTAGGGTTTAGCAGTTTAGTTAAACCCCTAAACCCTATTGGGGCTGTTTTTTTGTGGCAAATTTGCCTCATGATTAGTTAGAGAGTTTAGGGTTTAGGGTTTAGTGGTTTAGTGAAATCCCTAAACCCTAAACCTTGGCCAAACTCACAGCATTCTGTAACATTAACCTCCTGGCATGTGAACCAGCACCCACCAGCCCACCACGAAGGATGAATGATAAGTGGTTAGGAAACAGTTTTCTGTTGGGTTCCAGTTCCTTAGCTAACCATGGTGGTTACCTCGGTTGCTTTTTTTTTTCCCTTCCTACCTACCTACCTACTAACAACTCACCAGCCGGTTGTTTGAAGGTAGGTAGTAAAAACAGCCCCTTACCTATGTATAAACCATCTACTTACCTAGTAATTACCTATTTTCCTACCTATCTACCTATACATGAGACCTATTTCTTACAAAAATTCGTTACCGTAGTGAAACCAAATATTAACTCAGTTGAGTTTCATTCACAATTGAGTTATTAATGTACGCCGTCTTCCCTTTTTAATTTTCTTTTATTTATTTATTTATTTATCTATTAATTAATTTAATTTAATTTCTTTCTTTCAAATATAAGACTAGATCATTCCAAATGCATCATCCCTACCATCATCCGAATCATCCAGCTTAAAACTCCGCAACTCAATTTCCCATGCACCATCCTAGCTAGACTCATGCACCATTGCCATTTATTCCGAATGTGAGTTCCATCTCGCCGTCATTCCATTGCTTTTGTTTTTTTGTTTTTTGTTTTTGGTGGGGGGGATGGTGCTCCACTCCTACAACAAACAATACACAACTCTCCAGCATGGTGGAGAACAAAATGTGAAAAATCTGGGCATGGAGTTGCCACCTTTGAATCTAGAGGCGGCCCAAAAGGAATTTCACAAACCCTAGCACTCCGGTCCCATATGGGGCGGGCCATGATGACAAACTCCCGCCACCTCCCCTTCCCCCAAAAACTACCCATCACATGATTTGCCTTAAGAATTGTTCCAAACATTGTAATTGAAAGTGCAACTATAGTTGTATCTTGTTTATTCATCAAGGGATAATAACACCTTAAGAGCATCCGATCGACGCTTGCATAATGTGTTTTGGATGAAAAACAATCAAGTTTATGCCTTAAGAGCGTCCCATCGACACTTGCATAATGTGTTTTGGATGAAAAACAATCAAGTTTATGCCAATTTGGGATAGAAAAATGGTGTTGGGCCAATATTTTTGTGCACAAGATGGATGATATGCTTGAAAAGGCACTCCATCAATATAACAAGTGTTCTTAATTATTGGTTAGATAGAACGATTAGTCCAAGTGCTTGTATTCAAGTAAGTCTCTCACCTTCTATTGTCTCAATTTTCATGTTTATGGGTGAGGCTTGGAAAACAATAAGTAAACCATCTTGGGTATGAGGAAGTGTTGTCGGAGGGCTCAAATATTGGGTATGGGTGAAACCACTTTAACAAGATTATAACTAGGGTATGATTAACCCTAAACCCTAAGTTCTCTATGCACCATAAACCCTAAATCCAAAACTCTCAATCAAACCAAGGATTGTGTTTCCTCTAGAAGCTAGAAAACAAATCCATGTTTTACAAATACTCTAACATTTAAGGTATCAACCTTGTCTTACTACAAAAGGTGTGGGCATGTTGAAACATCTGATTCCCATTGAAAAGAATTTCATTTGGAGAATTAATAATATCATATTAAGTCATTGCAAATATAAATAAATAAGGGAAATCAAATTGTGTAGGTCTTGTGAGGACGCTAGAGACTATGTTACAAGCTTTAGGTCAATATGAGAATTTTGGGACAAAATTTTTTATTTTAAAAAATCACTAAAAATATATATATTTGCAAAAAAAATCCCATTTCTTGAGTCTAAAAAGCAACAAAATTTGTAGATTTTTTTTTGCTGCCCTCAGTTTTAAAACTTTTATTATTATCTTAAATTATTTTTCTTCTATTAAAAATTACATAAGCTAGGTTTTGCATGCACCTACCAAGCTAGCTTTTTGGCAGTTGGCGAAACAGTGGCGAAAGTAAAAGAAAACTTAAATGGGGTAAATAACCACGTATGGCGAAACTCCGCAACAGCACACCAGTAAAGAAAAGGCCGGAAAAAAATTGTACGGACTCCGTAGGTCTTAGCCTACTAGGTACCTAAATATAGGAAGTTTCCTTCCGTACGTATACCAATTGGGAATTTGTAGGTACCACTACGATTCCAGTACAAGAATCCTTTTTAACGGCTGAGATCTTCGTGGCTTACCGATGGACGGCCAGATCTTTCACCACTTGGGAGAGTACTGAAAAAAAACTTAGGGTCGAATTATCTGACCGTACTGTGGGGTATCTCTACGAGCGGTCTAGATCTTGCGATGAAGTGAATCTGACGGTCAAGAATGCTTTGTCCGGCTTCAGAAAACTATTGTTTTTTTTTATTAGAGTGTCTTTTTACTAACATGGGCAGTTGTGAACTTTTTTTTTCACTTTTTGACGTCAGTAAAAGAAGGAACTGCACACGCGTCGCTGACTGCCTGAATTCTCGCCAGTCAGAGAGAGTTACTGGAAGGCTAAAAAATTAAATAAAATAATAAATAAAATAAAATAAAATAAAAGGTGTGCACTCAATGTTGACTGCCAACAATTTTTTTTATAAAAAAAGACGAAAATGTCTTTTTTCTCTCTTGTTCTTTTCCCCCCTTTTTCTACCAATCCTAATTTTGGGAGTTTTCAAAGTGAAAATTAATTTCCTTTTATAGTTATCAGCCAATCGGAGAGACCCATCATCATTTATTTATTATTTATTTTTTGGGAACTTTGAGTGAAAATCAATTTAAGAACCTTCCGGAAAAATAGTGGTTCGTTTAGTCGGTTCTTTTGTGAGAACCATTGGTCCTTTTGGAGGTGTTTGGGCGGTTATCAATCAGGTTATCAATAAGCTGCTAGTAGGTTATTGATTTTTTTGGATAACCGGTGGAAATTGCCGTAATCGACTGGTAACCTATCTGGTAACCTATTTGGATGTCCTGGTTATCATCCAGGTAGGTTAACAAACCTAAAAAACATAAAATTTTTCATGAGAAAAAAAAAAAAAAAAAGGGATTTTTCAACTTTTTTATTTATTTAAAAACCCATCTAACCAGCCAATAACCAGTAGGATAACCAGTGGCTATCAACTGGTTATTTGATAGCCTACCTTTATGCATAATCAATGGCTATTACTCCTCAAATATTGATAACCTAATTGGCACCTGGATTTTTTTTGATATTGATATTGATAACCTAATTGAAATCAATTTTTTTTCTCCAAAAAAAAAAAAAAAAAAAAAAACGCAACGGAGGAGATTGAAAAAAATAAAAAAAATTCGCAGACATCCTTCATTTCAATGTAT
>Ga0116231_10011815_pt1 | contig 13214 bp, 13 predicted proteins | sample S1TSphgellanicum_2_FD_89695 | JGI IMG/M metagenome (GOLD analysis project Ga0116231, IMG submission 89695) | Host-associated microbial communities from peat moss isolated from Minnesota, USA - S1T2_Fd - Sphagnum magellanicum MG | ecosystem: Host-associated > Plants > Peat moss > Unclassified... | reverse complement strand
ATCTCCTTGCGCACATGGTCGAAGGCCAGCACTTCATCGAAGAAAAGCAGGCAGGCGTCCGGAACGTGCAGCTCGTCTGGATTGGTCTCAGGAAGCCGTTCGATCTGGCGGACGACGTCGTAGCTCAGGAATCCAACCGCCCCAGCGGTAAAGGGCGGCAGACCCGGTACCCGCGCCGGGGTATGGCCCCCAAGCGCCTCGCGCAGGATCGCGAATACGTCGCCCTCGATCTGGACGGTCTTCTTGCCCTCGGTAATGGCGATGGCCCGGCCGCGCGACACGATGCGCTTGTAAGGGTTCAGTCCGATGAAGGTATAACGGCCAATCTGCTCGCCGTTTTCCACGCTTTCAAGCAAAAAGCACTCCGGCGACTCCCACGCCGCGCGCAGGAACGCGGAGACCGGCGTTTCCAGGTCTGCTGTGAGGGTACGGAAGACGGGGACGAGCGTGTGCGTTTTGGCCAGCGCCAGGAATTCCTTGCGGGTGGGCTGAAGGCCTGCGGGGTTCGATTCTGCGTACGCCATGACAATGGCCAGTGTAAATGGCTGGAGCATTTGGCGAACATGGCGCTCAAGCTGCTGCGGTTTGCAGCGGCTCGATTCTTTTGCGTTTGCTCTTCGCCTGCGAGGCGCGCCAGAAGTCGTGGTCGTTCTGGATATGGAACCAGATATCCGGCGATTCCTGCCCAAAGGCTTCGCTGATACGGATCGACATCTCCGGCGTGACAGCGGATTTTTCGTTCAGTACGCGGGAGAGAGCGACCCGCGAGACGCCGATATGCGCGGCAAAAGCAGTCACGGTGATGGGAAGCGCTTCGATGGCTTCCTTGATGATTCTCCCAGGGTGCGGAGGGTTGTGCATGCGCAGGAACGACTCGCCCACGCGATAGTCGTATCGCCTGGCGATACAGGCGTCAACGCCAAAGTAAGGTCATTAACGTAGTCTCTGGCTTCGCTCTGACGGTGAAGGCAGAACATGGCCAACTTAGCCAAGATAAGGTAAACTTTGCCTCATGAGAACCGTGAACATTGGCGAATTGAAGAATCAGCTCAGCGCTTATTTGCAATATGTACGAGCGGGCGAGGAAGTGATCGTGCGCGACCGCAATGTGCCGGTAGCGCGAATTGTGCCATACGCGGCGATGAGCGCTTCTGAGGAAGAGGCATATCTGGTGGCCGCAGGTCGGCTCAAGCTTCCTGAGCAGGAGATGGATTGGGAGGCTTTCTGGGCGCTTCCCCGTCCCAACGTGCCTCACGATGTCGCTGTGCAGGCGGCAATCGATAGCAAGGGAGACAGGTAGATGGACCCGGCGTTTTGGGATTCCAGCTCCCTCGTTCCACTTTGTGTTGTACAGGCGTCAAGCTCGCGTGTGCGCCAGCTTTCGGCCAGTTACCGGATTCATGTCTGGTGGTCTGCGCCCGTCGAAGTGAGGAGCGCGATCGCCAGACTGAGCCGAATGGGAGTGCTATTGCAAGCGGAAATTGCCCTGGCCCACAACGTGCTTTCGCGTTTGAAGTCGAATTGGCTGGAAGTGTTGCCGTCTGCGACTTTGCGCGACGATGCGGAGGATTTTGTCGATCGCTTCCAGTTGCGCGCGGCCGATGCGCAGCAACTAGCTGCAGCAAACGACTGCGCGCTTGGTCGTCCTTCCGGCCGGGTATTCATTTCTGGAGATATGCAGTTGCTCGAGGCAGCACGGCAGTTGGGATTTCAGACGATTCAAGCCTGACGCCAGATTTGCTAGGCTGGGCCATGCTTCGATTACTGTTTGGCCCCTCAATTTGCCGCTTCGCTGCCACCGTCCTGCTTTCAGCGAGTTGTGCGCCTGGCCTTCTCGCGCAGGCTCCCTCGAGTGCCCCTGCGCCCGTCACCGCCGCCGAGGCCATCGACCGCATCGTAAAGGCCACTGGCGCCACCCTGCCCGCCAACACCGTGGACAGCGTCAAGGCCGGTGATCCAGCTACGGTCGTCACCGGCATCGCGACCACTTTCACCCCGACGATGGAGGTTCTGCGCAAGGCCGTCGCGGCGGGGGACAACCTCATCGTCAGCCACGAGCCGACGTTCTATAACCATCTGGACCAGACGACCCTCTTCGCCGCCGACCCGGTCTACCAGGAAAAGATCGCCTACATCGAGGCGCATCACCTGGTCATCTGGCGCTTTCACGACACCTGGCACATGCGCCGGCCGGATGGCATTGCGGAGGGATTCGTTGCGCAGTTGGGGTGGGAGCGCTTTGAGAGTGCCGAGCCAGATGCGAAGAAGGGATTCTTCTTTACCCTGCCGCCAACCACGGTGTTGGAGCTGTCGAAGGAACTGAAACGGAAGCTGCACGCCCGCGTGATCCGGATCGTAGGCGATCCGACGCTGAAAGTGACCAAGGTGGCGTACGCGCCCGGCGCGGCAGGTGAGGCGACGCAGGTAAAAGCCCTGGAGCGGGACGACATCGAGGTGTTGCTGGTGGGGGAGATTCCAGAGTGGGAGACGATCCTGTATGCGCGCGATGCGGCGCAGCAGGGGCGCAGGAAGGCGCTGATCCTGCTCGGCCATGTGACCTCAGAAGAGCCCGGGATGGAGAATTGCGCGAAGTGGCTCAGACCGATGTTTCCCGGCATGCGGATTGACTTCATTCCCGCCGGAGAGCCGTATTGGACTGCGGAGCTGCCCGAGGGCAGGAAATAGCGAACAGGAGCAGACGCCAGGCTGGCTGTGTCGCTGAAATTCCACAAAATAATTTGTAAGGTATAGTTGACATGCTTCGTAGAAATATGTAAGGTAAACATAACAATATGTCAGCAACTCCGTACATATTGGAGGAGCCGTCGTGAAGAACAAGCTGCGAGTCTTGAGGGCTGAGCGCAAGTGGAGCCAGGGAGAGCTGTCGCTGTTGCTGGGGGTTTCGCGGCAGGCGGTCAACGCCATCGAAACGGAAAAGCACGATCCCAGTCTCGAACTCGCCTTCAAGATTGCTCAACTCTTCCAGATGCCGATCGAGAAGATTTTTGAACCGGAAACGCGATAACCCAAATTTGCGAAAGGAATCAGAGAGATGACTGCCATGAACCCAACTGCCTCCCACCCCACCGCCTTCCACCTTAAAGTCCTTGTGCGCCTGCTGACGATTGGTATGGCTGGCGCAGCCGCCGGATACGGCCTGATGCAACTGGTAAAGCTGACCGGATTGGCGGTCAAGACGCTTTCCTGGTTCGATGTGATTTCCATGAGCATCGCGCTGGGATTCCTCGCGATGGGGCTGGTCTCGGCCGTAATCGCCTCCAACCGCAAGCGGCTGGCGGCGGCCCTCGAAAGCTCTGTCGATCCACTCCTTGTCGCCTCCGTACAGGAGGCTGAACTGCCGGCAACCGATGGGGAGGTGCGTACCGCAATGACCCAGGCGGCTGTGCTCGGCCTCGCGGGGATACTGATGTTGATTCCAATGTTTACGATCGCTCCGGTCCATGCCCATCCAGGCCTCGCAATCTGGATTTTCCCTTGCATCTTCGTCATGTTTCTGCTGCAGAGCGCGCTCAACCTGCAATTGTGGCTGGGCAGCGACGAGTTTATGCGTAAGCTGATTCTGTCGGTGTGCGCAGGCAGCTTTGTCGTCTCCCAGGGTTTGCTGTTCCTATGGGCGACCGCCGAGCGGCTGCATCTGGTGGTGGCTGCGACCAGTTGGCGGATTTTTACTCTGATGATGGCCTGCTACATGGCGACGAGCTTTGCCGTAGCTCGTCGAGCAAGGCGCTGAGGCGGGGGGAATCGGTTTGGGCGCGTGACTTTGGTGGGATTTGAGGAAACCCCCGCAAGACGGGATGATGAAACCTGCGTCTTACCGAAGGACGAATCGGAACGGTAACGGGAACTGAGGGATTGATATGGATCTGATCGCGCTCGTGGATCAACACGGGTACGCGCTGATCGGAGCCGTGATGTTTCTGGCGGCGATTGGATTGCCGCTGCCCATGGCGATCTGCTTGCTTGGCGCCGGAGCCGCGTCGCGCCACGGCCTGCGGCCCGATCTGGTCTTTGGGATCGCATGGTCGGCGGCGCTGTCCGGCGATCTGCTGCTCTATCTGGGAGGACGATACACGGGCTGGTGGCTGCTCTCCGGCATCTGCCGGCTCTCGCTCAACCCCGAGCAATGCATCTTCACCTCGGCGGACTCGTTTTACCGGAAGGGGCCCCAGGCGCTTCTCTTGGCCAAATTCATACCGGGGCTGGGGACGGTTGCCGCGCCCCTGGCCGGCAGTCTGAATATGCGCCTTTCGAAATTTTTACGGCTGATGGCGGCAGGCGAGGCCCTTTACTGCGGCGCATGGCTGGCCGTGGGTTTTGCCGGCTACCAGTTTCTGTGGAAGATTCGAGGCTGGGTGGAGAGCGCCTGGCACGCCCTGCTGCTGGCGCTGCTGCTGGTCGCCATAGGCTACGGTCTGTCCCTGATCTTCCTCTTGTGGCGGGCCAGGCGCTTTCGGGAGATTGAGAAGATCAGCCCTTCCAGCCTCCGGGAGCTGCTGTCCTCAATCGACGTCACCGCGCCGGATCGGGTGGTGGTCATTGCCGATGTGCGCAGCCACAACTATTACGACCCGGGTATGCAGCGGATCAAGAACTCCATCCGGATCGAACCGAACCGGCTGGAGGCCGGGCTCGAGGCGTTGCGCGAGTTTATGGCTCCCGAGTGCGAGATTTATCTCTATTGCACCTGCATTCGCGATACCACTAGCGTTCGCGTGGCGTATGAACTCCAGCGGGCCAACTTCAAGACGAAAGTCATCGAGGGCGGGATGAAAGCCTGGATACGCGCCGGTGGCGAGATGGAACTGGTGCCGGAAAGCGACGTACGGCATCTGCCCCGCTTCGATTGAAGTCGCCCTACTTGGCTAAATCCTCAAGCGCGGCTCGTGCCGCGTGGTAACCGCACATGCCGTGGACTCCGCCGCCCGGCGGGGTACTCGCGCTGCACAGATAAAGGCCTTTTTTCGGTGTGCGGTATTGCGATGGAGTGGGCCGGAAGATCAACTGGCTGATGGACATCGCTCCGCCGGATAGGTCGCCGCCGATCAGGTTCGGATTCCAGGATTCAAACGCCGCGGTGGACCAGACTTTGCGCGCCACCACGCAATCGCGGAAGCCGGGCGCAAAGCGCTCTACCTGCGCCTCAATGGCCTGCTCCGCTGAGCCCGGGTAGCCGTTGGGAACGTGGCAGTATCCCCACGCGGTATGCTTGCCGGCGGGCGCGCGCGTGGCATCGAAGAGGCTGGGCTGAGCCACCAGGACGAATGGCTTTTCGGCAACCCGGCCATCCCACGGGGCGTCTTCCGACGCGGCAATCTCTTCGAGCGTTCCTCCCACATGAACTGTGCCGGCGCGAAGGCAATCTTTGGCGCGCCAAGGAATCGGTTCGGAGAGGGCCCAGTCGATCTTGAAGGCGCCAGGGCCGTAACGGTACTTTCCCAGGGCGCGCAGGTAATTCGCCGGAAGCTGCTTCTGCCCGAGCTGGACCAGTTGCCGCGGAGAAACGTCCAGGAGAATCGCCTCGAATCCCGCAAGCTCGTCGACCGAGGCAACGGGCCGGGCGGTTTCGATGCGGCCGCCGAGGCTCTTGAAATACCCCGCCAGGGCATTCGAAATCGCCTGGGCTCCGCCGGCGGCAATGGGCCAGCCGCCGGCATGAGCGGCTGCGCCCAGCACCAGACCAACCGCTGCGGAAAAAGGCGATTCCAGCGGCAGAACGGAGTGCGCGGCGTTGCCGGCGAAGAGCGCGCGGGCGCGCGGAGTCCGAAAGATCGTCTTCGCCAGCAGGTCTGCCGGAAGGGTCGCCGGAATGCCGAACCGCGCCAGAAGCAAGGGGTGCGACGGCACACGCAGGACGGGGCCGAGGATTTCCTCGCACAGATCCGCCCAGTGATCCACCAGCGGATGCAGCAGACGGATGTAGGCGGCGCTGTCTGAGCCCAGGCCGCTGGCGGTTGCGGCCAAATCATGCTCCAGCATCACGGCGGAGCCGTCGTCGAGCGGGTGAGCAAGCGGCGCATCCGGCTCAATCCATTGCAGGCCAAACTCGGCCAGCGGCAGCGATTGGAAGAAAGGGCTTGAAACGCCCATCGGATAGATCGACGAGCCAAGATCGTGGTGGAACCCGGGGAGCGTCACTTCGCCGGTCGAGGCGGCGCCGCCGATGGTCTCGCGCCCTTCGAAGACGGTCACCGCAACCCCTGCGCGCGCCAGGGTGATCGCGGCGCTGAGTCCGTTAGGTCCGCTGCCGACGATGGCTACTTCGGTCGTACATCCCCCCGTAGAAAACGCCGAGTTCAGACTCGATTCTGGCCCGAACATACCATATGGGATGCCGTTCGCAACCAAATCTGCGCATTTCACGGAAAGTTGGAGAGGAAACCGGCGGTTGGCGCTCATACTGACGGAGGTAGTTCGAAAGGTTCCCCCACCTAGACGGGAGATAAGTTCCTCCTAAGTGGGGTTGACGTTTTACTTATGGGGAACCTAGACTCTTCAAGTTTGGTCAAGGCCAGCAAACAGTCGGTTCTGGAGCAACCGGTTCCCAGACCGATTTCCCGGTGCGGCGGCAATAAACCTCGCCGTACTAAGAATTTACCGATCAATTTACCGAACCGGAGTACCGTAAGGCCGCGTCCAATAAACTGTAGATTGGCGGCAAGAAGCCGATACATGCTGCGGGACGGCCTTTATGCAAGTCCGGCGCGCATGCGGCGTCAACTGAGTAGGGCGTATCGCAGGGCAGCGCACGGAAAAATGGAGATGAATCTGTATGGCAACGATGACACTCGAGCAGGAAATCAACCCATGGGAGGCGCAATCCGCTCGATTTGACTTTGCAGCAAGCAAGCTGAACCTCGATCCCGGTTTGTGGAAGGTTCTCAGCTCCCCTTCGCGGGAGATTATTGTGCATTTTCCGGTGATGATGGACGACGGCCGTATTGAGCTCTTCACCGGCTACCGGGTGCAGCACTCGATCGCCCGCGGCCCCGGCAAAGGCGGCATCCGCTACGCGCCCGACGTCACTCTGGATGAAGTGCGCGCCCTCGCCTCCTGGATGACCTGGAAATGCGCCGTCGTCAACATCCCATTCGGCGGAGCCAAGGGCGGAGTAATCTGCGACCCGCGCAAGATGAGCCAGGGTGAGCTGGAGCGCATGACGCGCCGCTATACCTCTGAAATTATTGAATTTATCGGCCCGGAAAAGGACGTTCCCGCCCCCGATGTGAACACCAATGAGCAGACCATGGCCTGGATCATGGACACCTACTCGATGCACATGCGCCAGACGGTGACCAGCGTGGTCACCGGCAAGCCGGTCAATATCGGCGGTTCGCGCGGACGCAAAGAAGCCACCGGCCGCGGCATCATGGTCATGTGCGACGAAAGCCTGCGCTACCTAAAGATGCCCAAAGAGGGCTGCCGCGTCGTGATTCAGGGCTTTGGCAACGTCGGCTCGAACGCCGCGCGCCTCTTGGCCGAAAGCGGATACAAAATCGTCGGCATCGCCGAGTACGATGGTGGCCTCTTCAATGCGGCCGGGATCGACATCCATCAGCTCATCAGCTACAAAGAGCGCAATGGAACCATCCTGGGCTTCCGCAACGCAGAAGCCATGCCTTCCGACGAAGTCGTGCTCAGTGATTGCGACATTCTCATTCCGGCGGCTACCGAGAACGTGATCACCAGCCGCAACGCCGAACGGCTGCGCTGCAAGATACTCGTCGAAGGCGCAAACGGCCCCACCACAGCCGTTGCCGACGAAATTCTGGCGGAAAAGCGCGTCTTCGTGGTGCCGGACATTCTGGCCAACTCCGGCGGCGTCACCTCCAGCTACTTCGAGTGGGTGCAGGATCGTCAGGGCTACTTCTGGAAGGAAGCGGTGCTCATCGAGCAGTTGGAAAGCATCCTGCGCGAAGCCTTCGACGATGTGGTGCGGTACTCCGAAGCCCACAACGTCAACAACCGCATCGCCGCCTACATGCTGGCCATCGACCGCGTAGCCTTCACCATCAAGCAGCGCGGCATCTACGCCTAACGATTTCCCGCCTGTCCGGCCACGATGAATGTCCGGGTTCCGCGTAACGTAGGCTCGCGTGCTGCGCACCTCAAATCGACATGCGCAGCACGCGGCACTCGGCGATAGGAAAAGGGCTAAGCAAGCGAAATCCGGCGCAGCCCGATCCAAGCCGACCAACCTACGGCACCAGCGTATAGGTGATCGTGTCTTGCGGCGTATTGTTGTCGTTGCCGTAAGATGTAAAGTTGACAATCTCGAGAGAATTGCCAACTTGTAAAAAACCAAGAAGTGAGTTGTTGTCCCAGTTACTACCGGCATCCCCAACCCCGTAGGAATAAGCCGTCGAAGTGATCCCAGCGGCCTTGATCCTCGCGGCCAGAGGATTGCTGGCGTTCGATTCCACATACCATGTCGCGGAACTTGGATAGGTTTGGGGCGTCGACTTGCTGTTGGTCGTAATCGTCCACCCGCTACCGCCGCCCGCAAGCGGCGATGGGCCCGACACCACAATATACGTGGTTCCTCCGTTGATGTTGGAAGGCGACACATAGGTCCCAGCCTTGAAGTTATTTACAATCGGGTTCGGAGAAGGCGTCGCCACAACCGTGGCCGTGGCCGTAACCGTTGCCACGCCCTTCGTGCTAATGGTCACCTCAGGCTTCAGCGTCAGGGTCAGGTCCACATAGTACGTGTTCCCGTTGTAAAACACCGGCACCCGTGTACCCTGGATCACATTGTTGGTGCTGCTCAGCGAAGAGTATTGCGGTTCAGCCACAGCCGCCGCCGGGGTTGTCGCTTCCGGCTCAAAATCCTGAGCGCGCCCGGCCACTGGAGCCAGTAACGCTGCGCCGATCGAAACAGCCGCCAGCACAGTTGCCAACCGCCGTCTTCCGCCCGCAAAACGAACCGCCAGGTTGGAAAATCCGTTACCAAAACGAAGAAAATTCATGGAATTTGTCCTTTCGAGATTGAATCGGCGACCCAATCTTAGGTTGAATACTGCGCCTCAGTTGCATCCACGCCCGCCACGCAATCCGCGACACCTGCGGCCTCGTCCGGCATAGACATTTACCTTCCACTCACCATGAAAATCCGTTCCGGTGCGCCCTCCGAGTCGAACTCGACGTCCACCAGCATTCCTGCCTGCGGAGCAACCTCGGAACGCCACACCCCTTCGACCGCAAAGGAGTATTGCTTCCCCTCGACCGTCATCAGCCCCAGTCCCGCTTCACTCCGGCCTTGGCCGTTGAAACTCGCATGTCCACCCACGAGTATTTGTCCGCGCTTCGTCATCTCTCCCTCCGCATAAGGCAATAAGTCTTGCAATCCATCCAAAGACTCGGCGAAAGAAAGTCTTTCCCTATCGAGCTATCGTAGGCAAACTGTGTGAGCAGCAGCCCCGCATTCGTAGCCTGACTCAAACCCGGCGACCGTTGTTGATGGAACTCTCAAGAAATTCTCAAGAAATATCAAGGAATCCATGTCCACCACCCAAGCGCAACAACCGCAGCCTCCTTTGGCCCGTCGCTGGCGTTTTGCCTGGTGCGAATACCTGGGCCGGCGCCGCGAACTCCTCGTCAATGGGGACGCCGTCAAGCTGGAGACCAAGCCGCTCGACCTGCTCCGGCACATGCTCGAAGAACCGGCCAAAATCCACACCAAGCCCGGACTCCGCAAAGCCGTATGGGATGACACGACGACGAGCGACCACTCCATCGCCACCGCCATTTCAAAACTCCGCAAGGCCTTCGGCGGAGAGCGAGACGACATCATCCTCAACGTCTCCGGAACCGGCTACCGCATGGCCGTTCCCGTCACCGTCACCGAAGATCGGACCGAAGATCCCCCGCCTTTCCATCTCCAGCCGGGCGATGCGATTCCCAACCGGTCCAACTGGCGCGCGCTTCGTCCTCTCAGTCTCGCGGCTCCAAGCCATACGCCAACGGTCTGGCTCGCCGAGCACGTCAAGACTCACGAGGCCCGCGTCTTCAAGTTCGCCGTCGACGGCGTCGCGCTCCAGGCCCTTCAAATGGAGGTCTCCGTCTCTCGCTTTCTTCACGAATCCCTGCCCGGCGACTCACGCTTTCTGCGCATCCTGGACTGGGACCTCGAAAACTCGCCCTACTTCATCGAAACCGAATACTCCGGCCCGAACCTCTTGGAGTGGTCGCACGATCCCGCTCAGTCGAGCGGCTTGAAATCCCTGAGCGAGGCCGAAAGGGTAGGCCTGGTAGCCGAAGTGGCGGAAGCCGTTGCCGGCGCACACTCGCTTGCCATCCTCCACAATGACCTCAAGCCGAGCAACATCCTCGTCATGCCGTCGCCCCTCCAATCCAGGAAGAGCGATTCTTCAGAATAACGATTCCTCTGAAGACAACTGGCGCATCAAGATCGCCGACTTCGGCGTCGCCACAATCAACCAGCCGGAGCGTATCCGCGAACTTCACATCACCGTCCCCGACTCCGGCGACGGCGAAGCCGACCCCAAATCCTCCCGCTCCAGCGTCTCCGGAACAGCGATGTACCGGGCCCCCGAGCAGTACGCCGGAGCCGCTCCAAGCATTCCCGGGGATGTGTATGCCCTCGGAGTCATCCTGTATCAGGTTGTCTGCGGCGACCTGCTCGCGTCATTGTCCCCCGGTTGGGAAATCAAAATCGCCGACCCGCTCCTGCGCCAGGACATCGCAGACGCGGCCAACGTCGATCCCAAGTTGCGCATTCAGACCGCCGCCGAACTCGCCCAACGCCTCAGAACCATCGACTCCCGCCGCATCGAAGCCCAGCGGCAGTCTGAAGCACTCGCCCTCGCCCAGCTCGCTCAAAAGACCCTTGCCGACGCCCGGCTCCGGCGCCCTTGGATCGCTCTCACCATCGCCGCCCTCTCCATCGGACTTTGCGCCAGCCTGTTTTTCTTCCTCCGCGCAGCCCGCGCCCGGGACTTCGCCCAAAAGCAAAATGCCACCAATACAGCCCTGTTCCATTTCCTCGCAGACGACCTTCTCAGTCAAAGCAATCCCTTCTCCAAGGGCGCTGCGCCCAACCAACCCGCTCAACTGACTCTGCTCCAGGCCATCCAGCAAGCCATCCCTCAGATCGACCGCCGGTTTCAGGCCCAGCCTGAGATTGCAGGGCAACTTCATGAAGAAATCGGTCGTGCGCTCATTGCACGGACGGAGTTCGCCGCTGCCGAACAGGAATTCGCGATCGCAGCGGAGCGCTTCCGCAGTGCCGAGGGGCCGTTGTCTCAGCGTGCGATCGTCGCGGAGTTCCGGCGTGAAAACGCCCAGCTTAAGTCGCATAATCCCAGCGCTATCGAGAGAGCCAATGCCGGACTTGCCGAGCAGCGAGCTCTCATTGCGCGCCTGCCGCGTAAGACACCGGAACTGGAGGCTTGGATTGCGAACTCAGAAGCAGCCTCCGCTATGACCGGTCCCCATCCAGAGTCCGCTCTAACACTGTTGAATGAGGCGATCCGTAAGGCTGAGGGGGTGCCGGGAGTCGACCACCAATTGCTGAATTCGCTCAAGACGCGCCTTGGTTTGGCTTACGAGCAATTGAATGATGCACCCAATGCGGAACGGGTCTTTCGTGAGGTCATAGCGGACGTCACCGCTCTTGAGGGACCGGATAGCCACTCCCTTTTTCAGCCTGAGATGGGATTGGATCAGGCGCTCTATTATGAAAACAAGTTGCAGGAAGCAAAGGAGCGAACCGGTCACGATTCGCAACAGTTTCTGAAAGCTCTGGGTCCTCAGAATCAGTTGACAGTGGCGGCCCAATTTATGCACGCGGCTACCGAGAGCGGACTCGGGGACAACGAGGGTGCAGTCCGTGACTTCCTTGCCCTGTATGACAGTGAGCAATCCAATCCCTCGGGAAAGTTTCTACGGGAAAATAGCCTTTGGACCGCAGCCTCGATCGAGTGCCACATAGGCCGGTTTGACTCAGGAATTGATCACGCGAGACAGGCCATCAAAGAAAGCAGCGCTGAGCCGGCTCCTGAACCTGAGTTCGTCAACACGTCCAAAATCACGATAGCGGAGTGCTTAATTTCCCAGCAAGAGGCATCGAACAAAAAGCCAAGTGAAACGATGCTCAACGCAGCGGAGACGCTGTTCAGGAGCGTCAATCTAACCCTTGTGACTCAAACTCCAGGTCTTAGCCAATTCGAAGGGGCGATGGACGTGGCGGAAGCCAGGCTCGCGCTATTGCGTGGCGACAGAGAAGCAGCCCGGAACTACGCGGTTAAGGCTGCTCCCTTTGCACGGAGACCGGTGACCGACCCGTACGAAAAAGAAGCCCTCACTCGGGTCGAAAAGGCCCTCGCCAAACATCCGTCCTAAGTCGGTTGCCCTTGAGCCGAGGCCCGGTACCCCGGTACGCCTTCGGCGCAAAATTCACAAACCACCGGTTAAATTGATCCACGGAAGCCCGCGTATCCGCTTTCCAACGATGGGGCTTGTCCGCATTGATGGGCCTAGGTCAATCTAACACTGCACAATCGCAACCGCCTCGGATTCCGACTGTGCATCGGTTGCCGCGCAGATTCCGCCCTGCGCATATAATTTGTGTCAGGCAATCGGAAGCAAAACCAGTGCCTCATCCCTCACGAAAGCCGGCCCATGGTGAACCTGCCCAACTCCATCACGCTGAGCCGCATCCTGATGATTCCGCTCTTCTTGTGGATGCTTTCGCCCCATTTCCCGTGGCGTGGCGGCAATGGCGCGCAGGAGCTTTCCGCTTCGATCCTCTTCATCCTCGCCTCCATCACCGACGGCGTGGACGGCTACCTCGCCCGCAAGCGCGGCCAGATCACCACCATGGGTATCCTCCTCGATCCACTAGCGGACAAGATCATGGTCACCGCGGCCTTCATTCAACTCGTCGCATACAACCCTTCGGTGGTCAAGGTCTGGGTCGCCGTCGTCATTATCGGGCGCGAGTTCCTCATTTCCGGGCTGCGCTCGATCGCCTCTTCGGAGGGCTTCACCATCCAGGCCAGCGACTTGGGCAAGCTGAAAACCGTGATCCAAATTGTGGCCGTCGTCTCAGCCATCCTCGCCCATCGCTGGTTCCAGTGGAACTTCTGGGGGGTCATCGTGCCCGTCGAATGGACAGCCATCACCGCCATCTACTTTGCGACGCTGGTTTCGGTCATTTCCGCGGTCGATTACTT
>Ga0116231_10011813_pt1 | contig 13215 bp, 15 predicted proteins | sample S1TSphgellanicum_2_FD_89695 | JGI IMG/M metagenome (GOLD analysis project Ga0116231, IMG submission 89695) | Host-associated microbial communities from peat moss isolated from Minnesota, USA - S1T2_Fd - Sphagnum magellanicum MG | ecosystem: Host-associated > Plants > Peat moss > Unclassified... | reverse complement strand
GGATGTGAGACTCAAAAGGGAAGGTGGAGCATCAAAAAGGGTTTCTAGCGATGTCCATTGTCACTTGTTCACTCATGTAGTGTTATTTGTTTTTGACAACAAGGGTTTCAATTGTCTGCAGGCTGATAGCAGCATAAGAGCCAATGTAGATCAGGGAAGTAAGGAGTTTGGGCAGTGGGGATGTATGTACTACTTTTTCTGTCCATCTTTATTCTCACAATTTGTTCTATAATTATATCAAGGAACTTTATTTTGTTCTGAGAAATGAATGCCATATTAATGGGATTTGGACTGTACCATCTGGTACAGAGATAATGTAAGTCATGAGTATGCCTTGTGGATTTGATGTTGTTCAGCTGGACAATGGTTGCAGGCCTTCTATTGAGTGCTGCTTTCTTGTTGGTGTTGGAAGTGTGGAATGAAGGCTAGTTTCACAGAGAACTAGTGAGGGCTGAATTCCAATGCAATGCAATGTGATTCTGATGTTTTCTACAAAGTTGTGGTGGTTTGCATGATGAATTGCTGATAAATACATTTACCATGAATTTTTGTCCTTCTACATTATAACATTGTCATGCAGCTTGATTGGAGTAAGGGGGAACAGTTGATATCTTGACTGCTGATATCCTTTAGAAGTGGCAACTTTAGCAAGACACTTCTCTCTCAATTGTGGTTGGAAGCTCTCCTTAAGTGCTATGTCTAACCATGGACGTATTGACGTAGTAGTTGGTTCTTTGTAAGCTTTAGAGATATATTTGGCCCTTACATGAATTCAAGTCTGAACCCTTGAAGGTCCCTTGAAGATGCAGAGACCTAGCTTTTCTTTTAGTGTATTGGAATGTCATGTTACAGGACAAATTTGTATGAAAGTGCATTGGGATCTTGCAGAAAGAAGAGGACTTGTGAAGGAGTTTGAGACAAGTTGATTTTGAAAGACCCATGTATATATGGGTGATGAGGAACTTATTGGGATTAAGCCCATTCCCATTATGTTTGTGGAAGAGGAGTTTGGATGGATCATTTTTTCTTGTGGTTATTTCTTGAAATTTTAGGTGAGGAATTGTGTGAGAAAGATGTTTTTTTTGTTGAAACAAAAGATAGTGTTGTTTCAAGCACGGTGGTGACATTGTATGTATATATTTGTTTTCCTTTGATTCTTTTTACAAAGAGATGATGTTAATTTTCTTTGATATAAAATTCTATAAATTTTTCTTTTTTAATTTGTTTTTGCAAATGGTCACTAGATTGGAGTTGTAACCAAGGAAGGTAACAAATTACCTTCCTTCATAGGGTAAATCGGCCAATGATCGAACACTTAAGCGCTCAAGGTAGGCCAGATCCAAGGGGAGGGCTTTGTTGTTTTTAGTGTTCAAACAAAATTTGAACCCCTCCTATTGGCACATCTGGCACATTAAAAATTGTTGAAAATGGAATAAAATTGAAAAAGGAAAGGTAAAAGTAGGAGACGCAATCTGCATTATAGATGAAACTAAAAGTAGAGAACAAGCTGGCATTTAATGATCCAGAATTTGAGGAAATTGAGGACAAGTGTCATCTGCTGCTTCCAGCACCCCACCTGACCCACCTCCATTTCTAGTCTTTTCATACCCTATGGTCCTGGGTCTGTGGTTTGTGTCTGTCCATTTGTTGTAGGAGACACTGCAATGTTTTTTTGTTGTTTTGTGAAGGATGTAAGAGGAGGAAACACACAGGCAGGATACATGTGTAGGAACAAGGAACCCGAAGTTTCAACAGTACCTACATATCAAAATGTTTCAAGGCAGCTTGGTAGCAAACAAAAAGTACAGATACCTGAGAACATGAAGCAGAGATCCTTGTAGCCACTTTTGAGAAATGGAGGTAGCAATCTTGAAGCTCAAAGAGATGGTGATAAAGCTCACTGCTAGAGTCTCCTCATTCTGCCAGATGAGGACAGTCTTCACATGAACCAACTCCTCAACTGCATCTATACCTGCAGTTTGGAGTCTACGTTCAAGTGCAATGCTTCTGAACAGTACTCATAACTCAATTGTATGCTGGATATGACATCAATGGAGAAAGTTTTCAAGAAACATCATGTTCACATAATGTCAAGGATATGTTGCAAACCCTTCTTTCTAGGACACATTTTCCCCTGTCAAAAATCAAAACCAGTGCTGGGAAGTTATTATTATTTTTCTGAGGAAACTGCCCAGCAGTGCCAATACTTTAAAAATAACTGCCAAGATTGGGACCTGGTAGAGGCTGATGGCTCCAAATCTATATTCTCTCATCCATGTTGTTTCTTTCCCTGCTATGTATTATGTTAATAGTTTGCATTTTACAGTTCATTCAATTTGAATGGGTCTTTCAGCTTTGTCATTGTTTTCACTCCTGCAACATGGATCAAAGAAGTTGCAAACTTCCTCATCCATAGTTGTTATTGTTTAGTTTTTGTAATTCTTAGGCCAGTAACCTATCCTGGGTTGCCATCTTGTTGTTATTGCATTGTGTTTGATGAGATCAAAGGATACACCAAGGTCATGCTAGTGTTTGGGCAGTTATTTGATTTTCTTGGTAAACTCTGGTTCCAACATTCTTGAGAATTTAGAAATTAGAGAACCTCCACTTCCAATTTTTGAGGAGGAGGCGTATGTCATCTGCAAGAAATATTGTCTTCTCATGCATCCACATCGTTCAGTCTGTATATGGAGTCTCCAAGGAGATGTCAAGACTTGAAACTTGATGTGTGCCCACTTTTGTAGGGACTTGATCTCTGGAATCAGAGAAAGCTATTGGTATCTATCACTGTGCTTCGTCTTTCTCTGGCCTCAGCTGTTGTTGCTATCACTGCTCCCACCAAGTGGCCACCATTTGTCCTTGTATCTTAGTCACAAGATTATGGGGCAAAGAACTTGGAATCTAGTTGTAGAGATAGAGGTATGTGCGCAATGTGTTTAACAATATAAAAGTGCTACATTACCATGTGGTTCTCAAAGTTAGCTGGTGACACTCACAAGGAGCACATTGAATGCTTCTATGGTCCTCAAGCTCATGCATGAAAGCTTTTCTTTTACTTATTGCCTGTGACTTTCCCAAAAAAATTTGCACATTTCTCTTTTGTTTTTTTGGGGCTTAGAGGTTTAGGGTTTAGAGTTGCCACCTTTGCACTAGTGTAGATATATACCTTTGTGGTGCAAAATTTTGTTTTGCACTTTTTTTTCTTTTGTCAATTGGGCAATAATATGTTTTGTTAATGATGATTGATAAACAATCTTGACCAAATCTAGCAAGTACTTGCATGTACATCTTACATGTGATAATCATAGCCACTCTAATTGGTTCACTAGGCTAATTATTTAGGGAGCTAGAAATGTGTGGATGGAATGTCTCTCTCAAGTGACTTGAGCAACCATGTTGTAGTACAAAGAGCTTAGAAGCACATGAAGATGGAAGCCATGTGCAAAAAGTTGTGCATGTTACTAACATCAGCTTTGTAATTGTCACAATTAGATCAAGGCCCTAAAGCCTTTTGAGTTGACCTTGGAGGGGGAACTAGACAAAATGTAAGGTTTTTGACATTTCTCAGTTAAAAAAAAATGTGTAGTTGACATCTATGGTCCTTTTGTGAGAAGGCAAGAAGGAATGTCACGTAATGTGGGTGGAGTAATGTGAAGGACATTGAGGCAAATGTCTATGAATTCAAACTTCAAACAACACGTACTATTGTCATTACCTTTTCCTATTCATTTTCTAGGAAGTACCTTTAGCCACTGTATGTAATTAAACCAATTTATTATGTAGTTAGGGTTAGGGTTATCATGGTTGCATTCATATGTATACAAATTGTGGGAGCATGGAAGATGTTGGGAGTGTGTTCAACAAGATGCCATCTTGAGATGTGGTCACTAGGACCACCATGATATGTGAAATATGGGCAGGAACAACATGCATTAAAACAATTTTAACAAATGGAAGGTGTGCAACCGAACTCCATTGCTTTTGTACTTGAAGAGGACAAGTGTGTTGATTAGCAAATATTTTGCAATGGTTGTGGATTTGATTGCTTTGTGAGGAATAATTCGGTTAACATGTACACAAAATGTGGGAGTGGGAAGGGATGTTGGGAAATTCATGTCATGATGTGATGTGGTCACTTGGAGTGTCATTATTTGGGACATGTGAAATTTGATCAAGGGTAAGAGGCATTGGAACTATTTCAATTGTTGCAACAAGGTCTACAAACAAATCTTTTTTTTTTTGAGATATTTCTTGTTGGAATATTGAATGCATGTGTTGGTGTCATTACATTTGAAGAGGGCAAGTGTGTTGTTTGTGAGTAGATTATTTAAAGTGGATAGATTTTAGATGTTGTGGCAAATAGTTTGGTTGACATGTACATGCAAAATATGGGAACATGTAGGATGCTTGGATGGTGTTCAACAAATGCCATTCAAAACTATGGTGATTTGGATTGGATGCATTAACTAGGCCCTTAGTTTTCCATTCCAAAACCTTAATGTTTTATTATCATGTAGTTGTTTAATGGAATTGAGCAAAAAAGGCATGCTTTTGATGCTTTTAAGAAACTAGAAAGAATTTGCTCTTTGGGGAGAATTTTGAAACACTAACATATTGTTAAGAAGGTCATGTGGCTCCTCTACAACATGCACACAATGTTGAGAGTCATAATCAAAATCATTGAGTAATTAGGAATGCAAAAAGAAACCTAATGTTTTTTGGATGAGAATGTGTAGCTTGTAGGATATGAAGGTGGTAAGTATTTGTAGAATTTTAATTCAATTTTGGTAACAAATTTCAACAAACACTTATAACGTTTGCATTTTTATGTTTTTGTTTTGTTAGGGTTAGTATGTTAGCTCAAAGAAAATGTCAACTTTGAATCATACAAATATGTTTTTGATATCTTGTATCACCATTGGTTATTTATGCATGATAAGATTGAAACATAGGAAAAGTCAAAGAAGAAAATTATGATTCATATGAATATTAGTTAGAGAACTTATATTGTGGTTGGAATTTAAGGTGACCATTTTGATTTGAATCTCCACAAGGGTCAAACTTGGTCATAAGGAGGTGAAGTCATTAACTTATGTAATGACCTTGTTAGTAATAACTTTTTACAAGTAACCTTAAGTGCTTATTGCTACAAGGTTTTTTCCTATTCTATTACTTCAAACATCGTATGTCAAAATAACTAGGGCATTTTTCAATTTTGAAAGATGCATACTAACTTTATTACTAGATATTACAACTATTCAAAAGACTATCAAGATTTCATTTCAAGTTCCAATATTCTTTCTCATAATCGTAACACCACTACTCACATTAACCATTTCATTCTTCCATTAACCATTAATGTTGATATGAAAGTCAATGATAAAAAATATAAAATAATAAAAGAAAATATTATAGCAAAGCAAAGTGAGATGTTAATAGGAAAAGATTTAATGGAAAGAAAAGTTGTTGATAGTAGATTAATGGAAAACTTTGATGAGTTATTTGAATACATAATGAATTCAAAAATTAAAGTGAAATTGGGAAAATTATTGTTCTCAATTGAAAGAAATGATGGTGAAATCATTAAGACAAAAATGGAAAAAGCCCCAAGTCACTAATGTATGTAAAATGATAGTAACAAAGATTGAAGATTTTGATGAAGCAATGCCAATTGTTCATGTTTGTGTGGGAAAGTACAGAATAAAAGATGTATTGTTAAATGGTGGGTGTAGTGTAAACATCATACCAAAAAGCTTGAAGAGGAAACATGGATCAAGGAAATTTCAATTGGCTCCCTTCATGGTGCATATGGTTGACCAAAGAAAGGTGTAACCAATTGGGTTAGTTAGAAACCTAAAAATTGATTTGGTAGGATATGAATATAAAATTTGAGTCATAGTATTGTATATGGATAATGGAATTGAAGCATATTCCATGTTTTTTGGAAGGCCATGGCTAAACATGTCAAAGCTCATCATAATTGGGGTGTTACCACCCTTACTATTACTTTAGGAGAAACAAATGTACCTTTGAGTAATACTAAATGAATGAATATTAAACCATTTCAAAGACCAAAACATTTGAATGATGGATTTAGTGGGGAAGGACTATTAAAACAAGAGGAAAAAATAAAATAATGCAATGTTAAATTTAGGTGAAGTAGCACTTGAGAATTTGTATTTTTTGAAAGAAATAAATTATGGAATGTTGCAACCAAAGGACAAAAATGAATATTTTGTGTATTTTTTTGAACATCAACTAGGAGAAGCCTTAATATTGGATGAGGTTGTGAATATCACAATCAAAGACAAGAAACTTGTTAGATGGATAATTATAACTAAAGAAGAATTGAAGAAACTTAATTTAGATAGCGAAGAAGATCCAAAGGAGGTATTCATCAATGCAATTTTGCCAATTCCCTTTCAAACACATATTAAAAAGTTACTTGTTAATTATATAGATGTTTTTGCATGGAGTTATAAAAAGCTGAAGGGAATTACAAGGGAAATCCATGAACATAAAATATAACTAATGGCTAATGTTCAGCTTGTTAAACAAAGACAATATAGGATGAATCTAAATTATGCATTAAAAGTTAAAGAATATTTGGATAAATTGTTGGATGTTGGATTTATTTATCCCATTGAAACCACTCAATGGCTATCACTTTTAGCGATAATACCTAACAAGAATGGCAAATTACATACATGTGTAGACTACAAAAAATTAAATGTTCAAATTCAAAAAGATCATGTGGTTGGATATGAAATGTTCTTTTATGGATGGTTATAGTGGGTACAACCAAGTCAAAATGACTGAAGAAAATAAAAATAAGACAACGTTCATCTTTATATGAGATGTTTATGTGTACAACATCCTACCATTTGGTTTATGTAATGTTTCAACCACTTTTCAAAAAGTAATAACTAAAACATTTAAGGCATATTTAAATAAATTTATGCAAATGTTTTTTGATGATTTTAGTGTATATGGCAATCAAAACCTTGGTCATGATTTACTTTGTGAGGAAATTCAAACATTATTTATTGGGTAATAGTTTTATTTTCTTTGTATATCATCAAGCATTATTATACTCGGTAAATAAGTTAATAATAATGAGTCGAATTGCCAAATGGTTATTATTATTATAAAAATTTGATTTAAAAAATATATAAAAACTGAAATTTGAACACATGTCTTATCGGACCATTTATTTCAAATTAACCATGGGGAATCGATTGTTGGAGTAATTGATCAATTATTTGATTTTCAACTATTTAATGTAAAAGTCAAATGGTACATCCAAATTATTAATTATATCAAAAATAATTATTTTGGAAAAAAACACCAAAAGAAGAAAAAAATTGAATTATAACAAAAGTTAGGCCATATACTTTGTATGATGGTTATTTGTATAAAGTAGGGCCATATAGGGTCCTAGACTAGTGTTTACTACTAATTGAGGGATATAAGGTGTTAAAAGAATTCCATGAAAGACTAGTTGGAGGGCATTTTTGGTAGTAACATTATTGTTAAAAAAAAATTTAGTTTTGGTTACTGGTGGCCCATTTTAAATAAATATGCTACCAATTTGTGTCAAAAGTGTGATGTATGTCAAATGGCTAACACCCATGTGATGAAACAACAAAGGTCCATTGAAACCAATATTAATTTTTGAACCTTTTATGAAATGGGGTTTAGATTTTATGGGACAGGTCAAATAAACAACCAAATATGCCAATAATCAATATATTATAATAGCCATGAACTATATTACAAAATGGGTAGAAGTTCAGGCACTTTGGGATAATATAGCTAAAAGTGTGGCTAAATTTATTTATGAAAATATTATTATTTGATTTGGCTATCCCACCCATTTTGTAAATTTATGTAACCATGGAAAGGAAGGGAACTATTTTGAAGAGCTCCATTTATACACTATTAGGGACCTAATTCAAAGATAAATATCTCAAAATATTTCACACCTACTTAAGATGTTTCAAACAAAATCAAATTATTCCAAAATATTTCAAATAATTTTCTTGAACAAGTTTTTATTACATTATGAATGTATAATAGATGAAAGGTGGACATTGATAAATGAACTCCATCCATGATGATGTTGGTGGTGATGTTGATGATTATGCTAGTAGTGCTAGTGGCAATGGTGTTGGATATGATGTTGGAGATTTCATTTGTAATATTAAACACTAGCACCACATAAGGTAACTTGGTTCACATGTAATTAACATTATTTGATTCGACTAAAATTTTTAGTTGACTTAGTCAAACAAAACATGTTTACATTTTGGAAAGGTGGGCTACATGAACAAAAAAAACCCTTTTAGTCATTTCAAGCAAGAAATTTATTCACATTAGTCATTGTATTCAAATGTTACAAGCATAAAGAACATGGTTTTGTAAAAATGTATCAATTCCAACCAAAAAAAGTCTATTTGTATTGCTTATAAAACTACTAGTATTCAATAAAAATTGACATTATGAAATGACACCTAAATTAATTCTGTCATTCTTCATTCAACCATTTGCATGGCAAGCGCTAAACATGAACAACAAATTAAATGTGACATTGGGTTTGATGCTTTTGTAGGACAAGTGCCCAATCAAAAAATGTTTTTCAAATGTCTTTATTCAACTTGATTATGGCAAACATTTTAACTATCATTTGGTATCACATAGTTTTAAAACAAAGATGCAAGATGTATTGGCTAAGAATGAAGATATTGGTTTAAGGTTACATGTTCAAAAGAAGTTCTTCTTGATATTCATTATTTTATTTGGATGACTTCCTCAAATGAAAGCTTAAAAAATGTCATTCGAGGAAGAGGATATGACCCTAAGGTCAAGGGTACAAATCATTTTCCTAACAACCAATATATTATTTAGATGACTTCCTTAGAAGAAAGCTTGAAAGAAGCCATCCATGGAAGAGGATGGTGTTGTGACATGCAATTGGCCCTACTTTTTGAGCCAATTGTTCAAAGAAAAGAAATTCCCCCAAGAAAATAGGAATCAAGCCTATGCTTTCCTTGGGGAACTTGGTTACACTTCCAAGGAGAAAGTTCTCAAATTCTTATGCAATTTGTCCCCACTTCTTCAGCTGAGTTGGCCAAAGAAAAATAATGGTTGAGACAAGGTCTTCAAGTTGGAGAAGGGGAATTGGAGTTTGATGTTGGGGAACTTGCAAATAGGGCCCAACATTCCCCAAGGACCATGGTTTGCCTTGAACAATGAAGGAACATGGGGAAATCATGTTTAGGAAAACTTGGGCCCATTTGCTTTGGAAAATCCTGTTTTGGGTCCATTTGCCCACTCAACCATGTTGCCACGAAGAACTTGGACCAAGGTCATTTTTCTTGAGGAACTTAGGCCCATTTACCTTACACAACCATGTTCTGAACCCATTTGCCACCACGGAATCATGTTCGAAGAATTACACAATCATTCTCATGAATGATTATTATTATTATTATTTTTGGATGAAAGCCGTCCATGATAAAAAAGAAAGCACCCAAGACAGGGAGAGAAAAAGAAAAAGAAATTTACTTAATTTACACCACTTAATTTACAAAAGTATAAAACCCCAACTATAGTTAACGCAAAAAAAAAATGGTGGAATATTACTGTAGGTAGGTAGCCAGTTAGACAATTCTTGGATAATAATTATTTCATTAGAATATTCCCAATAGGCACTTTTGATTGAATTTTTAAAAATCAAACACATTGAAGGTTTAATTTTTAAATATTAAGAAAATACATAAATTGATTGAAAAAGGGTGCCACTAGTACCAAGTAAAGAAGATTTGTTGGTAGATAGGCAGTAAAGGATGATTGCACTCATTTATGATTGTTCATTTATGAGTAGTAGTAACATAGGCAACCATGGAGCCTACTTATGGTCGACGAGGAAGCTTTTGTAAAGACCTAGGTTAGGATGGATAAAATGAAGGTTCATTTGGGCTCGTTTGTGAAGGGAGAGACTAGATGGAGGAAGCTAGGGAAAAAGGCTAGAGTGAAGCTGAAAGGGAGACAGAGATTTTAAGAGGCCATTTTGCATGCAAGGATTTTCTTTTCTCTTAGGTGGATGGCTTTTGGAGGAGTTGGAGAAAATGAAGGTGGAACCAATTTTATTCAACTTGATGTTTTGTGTGGGTGTGAGGTTGAAGGTTTTTTTCTTTTTTTTGTTTTTGGGTGGTCTCAGGTTGAGGAAACATGTAAGAAAAATTTGGAAATCATGCACTCTTTGAAAATCATTTTTTGAAGATTCAGCATTTTCATCAATTAGAAAAATTAAAATTAAAAAAAATTAAAACCTTAAACCCAAAAATTTGCTTTTGTTGTAAATTTCATTTTTGAAAAAAATTCAGATAAATACGATTGAAAACTATTTTTTTGAGGTTAAGGTGTCCTCACATTTATGCCTATTGGCTACAGTTTTAAGAGTTTCCTTGATATAATGTGGCTTTTTTACATTTGCAAAATCAGTGGTGTGTCCACGAAAGCACCCAAAAAAGGAAAAAACAATGAACAAAATGAAAGGACCCACATACAAGAAGACAAGCAAACCTTCAATAGGACGAACCACAAGGGGGACATCAAGTTTTTGAACCAGGATACAGGAAGACCTCCTGCACGGACGCCTAGTTTAAATGAACCTTCAGCTACTACAATAGCATGTGTCAAAACAAAGATTGCCTACACACTCTGTAACATCAATAACACCCTCTGCCTATAAATGCACAACTAAAAGAGGAGAGCTGAATCTGTGTAGATGCTCCATAAGGAAATTTTGAAAAAACATGTTTAGCAAATCCTAAACTCAGCAGTCTTTCATTGCTTTATTCCTTAATCAAGGACAAATGAACCTTTGATACATCTCATTGACTTTAATCTGTAATATGTAACGTTCCACACAAGGCAACTTGCAGGATTTGGCAGTATTTGGAGTGATTTGGCTTAGTTGGTCATTGCTGAAGGCGAAAAAGGATGAAACATAAGACATGAAACTTACTATAAAAAACACAAAACATAAAACATACTATATAAGGGATGTGACATACAAAATATAAAACATATTATAAAAAGTCTGGAGAAGGAATAAAAAGTAGAATAAAAGATTGATGGCCAAAACCATCAGAGGGGAGACAAAACAGGAAGGCCACATAAAGGCCAAAAGACAAACAGTTCACAAGAACCAAAAAAGAGAGAAAGAGCTAGTCCTTTTCATGGTAGGAAGCTATCTCACCCACGGCCCCTCTAATGTCACTTGCATGCAAATTGTGAAATCTAACAGTAATGGGAGGTTTAGAACATGCATCACCTACCAACACAATCTTCTTCTTTATAGCAAATGCTAAAGCACATTGAAAGGTAATATTAATACGTTGTTTGAAAAATTGAATGCAAAAGATAAGAATAAATGATTTTTTAATCGTCTATCATGGAAAAAATGGGCATACTCCCTAATGAAACGATCCATATCACAGTCAGATGCACCATGCACTTCCATGGCCATTGGAATAAAATGATGTTTTTCATGAAGCCCTTTATACTTGGCGAATTTTAACAATGGTGTTAAATTTTGTAATTACATATGTTAATCAAGTAATGACACTTGAAACGATTGTTTCCCATGTTGGGTATGTAACCATCACATTGGTAATGAAAACCTGGTCCTCTTAGGTCATATACAAATTGATTCGTAATGAAACTCCTGATGTAACGCCATATTACCATTCTTTCCATATAACGTGCTCACTCATTTGAATGAAGGCATACAAGACATTTTAGATGGTGTCCTATGTGGGTGTTCGTTGACCTCCAAATGGGCAATGAGCTAAATGCATGCCAAATGCGTCCAACCTATGTCCACACTCGCATGTGTGAAAACTAAATATCAAAGGTTGAATCAAACTAAGATGAAAATAGTGTGTGTGATATGAAATGAATAGATAGATGACCTGATAACCAACCATAGCATGGTCCCCTTGCCCAAACAAGAACGAATGAAATTTTTGTATGTTGAAAAAATGAAATCATCTTTTAGGATAGACCTAAAGGTTGTGTCGTGGTGAAAAATCCATCAAATATACCTGTAAACTTGGGGCGTTAGTAATTGCCATTTTCAAAAGAAAGATGCATATTTCTAGTACCAAAAAATATTAGTACATGGAAGGAGATACATGCAAGGATGGAATGCGGATGATTTTTTCAAGATTATCCACCTTGTTTTTTTTTTCCTACACAGCCGTGGGTGGTGGTTTTCCCTATAAGTGTGATTCATATTAATTAGTTCATGGGTGTGTTCATAATTTTATTTTAATTTTTTGAAAGAGTCATATTCATTGGCCCATCAACAATTCTTTTGGAACATTAAAGCTGTCCCCAAAGGAAGCATTTCTTTGGACCCCATTGTAAAATAAAAACAAAAGTATTCCCAATAGCCTTCCTTTTCAGTTTATACATATGAGAGTTGAACTTTGGGCAAATCATATGGACAAATGAGGCACTACTGGGAACACTTAGGGAACAACTTGAAAACTTGAAGAACCTTTAAGGAACATGATGAAAACATGTTAGGAACACATTGGGAACCAGGAAGAAAAACAAAAAATAACTCCCCGCCCCACCTCACCCCCAAAAGGAAAAGATAGGGCCCATGTGCATGTTGAGCCTTCCCATTGGCTGTATGAAATTTCTCTTTCCAAAACTGTTGGTCATCAATTTTTGGCCTGTGTTAATGGCAGGGGCAGAATTTTGAGGACATAGTTCATCTGGGGGTACTTATTCTATTTCATATTAATTAATTGGGGGTGTCTCACAAGTCCAACATTTTTCTTTGCAGTGAGCCAATTTGGTTGGCCCATCAGAAAAAAAAAGTTGAAATTATGGAGCTCCACAAAATAAAAGATTCTATGAAAAGATGGAGTGCCTGGTCCTTTGGTTCACCTATATAGGTGAGAGAAGGGGAGAACTTTGAGCAAAACATATGGGATTAAAGAGAGGTGCTATTGGGAACACATTGAGAACCATTGGGAACATATTGGGAACTTGAAAGGAACATGTTGGGAACAAATGAAAAGCGAAAAAAACGCCCCCCCCCCCTGCCAACTCTACATAAAAAAACCATGCCTAAGATCAGAAGGCAGGGCAAACCTCAGTCGGGCGATGACGTTTTGCTACAGAAATTCAACT
>Ga0116231_10011812_pt1 | contig 13216 bp, 9 predicted proteins | sample S1TSphgellanicum_2_FD_89695 | JGI IMG/M metagenome (GOLD analysis project Ga0116231, IMG submission 89695) | Host-associated microbial communities from peat moss isolated from Minnesota, USA - S1T2_Fd - Sphagnum magellanicum MG | ecosystem: Host-associated > Plants > Peat moss > Unclassified... | reverse complement strand
TAGATTGTTGACCCAGTATTGTCGATAATGGCAACTTCGGTGGCGATGGAAGTTCTCTCACTAGGCACCACCTTCGAAAATGAGTGAAAGACTTTGTGAAGATAATGACTATCCACAACACCTTTGCTGAATAACAAATCCACAAGCAAGGTGTTTTTAATTCCCTTCTGATATGTGAATGTAGAATCAGAGGTAGGAAAGCCCACTAGTTTAGCCATGCTAGAACTAGTGACCAGATTAGGAACGCGACTTGTAACACGTGAGCCAATCAAATGTCTCTCTAAGGTGTTGGATGGGAATCTCAGCCTCCCTTGTGCATTGTATATATATGTGTGCATGCACTTTTTTTTGGTTGATTAGCTTATACCTTTGACTGGCTTTAGTCTTTTTGTTTAGTAGAATTTACTACGTATTTACATCCTTACGACACCGTACGCCACGACACTATACATCACGACAAGGGACATGCTGGAGCTTCGGGATTGGACTAGGAAAAATGACAAGCAATTAATCACTCACACGGACTTGCACAAAACCAAACAACAAATTGGTTAATGCATAGTTGGAACACTTTTGGTGCTAGGACGAACCACGGGCAAACTCAGATTCACAAGACTCACCATGGCCCGGACTTGGGGGAAGCCGCCACCTTCCCCCTTATAGTATACTTTGTGCCTCTCCACGAGGCCCACATTCAAATGGCATTTTGTCTTGGGAGTCCCAAATGGGAGTCTCGAAATTCCCAAAATTGGGACTCTCGCGACTTTGGGGCCCCATAACTTTGTGTGCAAACTTTCGATTGAGATGAGGTATAAAGCAAAGTTGTAGCCTTCATCGAGAGCTTTCCAATGGTAGGTCACACGTCACCTACACACAAGGAAATTGGGTCTATTCTTGACTTTTAATGGTTAGGAATCAAATTGCCAATTTGACTTTTGAACTTTCTTTTGACCATAACTTGTGTTTCAGATGTCCAAATGGATCATGTGATCCCATTTTAGACATCTACGTTTCAATAGCTTTCCAATGATATAAATAACGCTTCAATCCAATGGGTTTTGACCCCTACAATCACTCTTTGAAAATTTGAAAGTCCATTTGGACTTTAACTCCCATGTGAAAGTTCATTGTCTCACACTTTCCTGCACTCCCAGTAGTATAAGATGTGCCTCCTAGGCCTCCCTCTTGTCCCGCACTCTTCCAAACCTTCGCCTTGGTCGTGAGCCCAAGGCTAAGGTTGCGACACTAACCCCTACACCATTTTTCAGATTTGGATTTTGTAAATCTACTTCTTTTTATTTTTACTTTACTTGTTCCATTTTGACAATTGGGATTTGATTTGTATGCTTCAAATCTACCTCTACTATCACAAATCCCTTTTTTTGTTTTTGTTTTATTATCATTGTTAGAATTTGAATTAATTTATGCAACTTTGTTTCTTCCACATATCTTTTTCCTTGTTCTACTTTGACACTTGCAACTTGATTTTTTATTATATTTCTCAAACTTACTATAGCAAGAATGAAGAGCTCTATGAAAAATTATAGTTCATATTCTATGTTTTTTAATAAAGAGGACATATTTAGACAATTGAATTGCTTGTGAAAAGAGGTGGAAGTGAAAGGCAAGGCTTTGCCAATGCTTGTTATGTGTTTTTGATATTTTGTAGACAAATGCAATGTGTTTTGGTGACATGTCAGATTTAAAAATCATATTGTGTTTAGGATTAATTATTTGAAAATGTAATAATTTCCAAACAACTTTTTGCATTGGAATGGGCCAAATTTTTGCACATTAATTCAATGTTGCATACCTTTCTGAATGTGTCTTGTGTCCCCAAAAAAAAAAAAACAAAAAAAATCCGAAACCCAAATGTGCAATTTTAAGTGTAGAAAATTTTCCTTATAAAACTGGTCCAAACAAACCTCATAGAATGCTTCCTTTGCCCTCACCCTCATCATTATTTTAAAAATGTACATAAGAACCCCTATAACCAAATAGTTGCCATTCCATTTAATCACGTATTTATTCTTAAATTGGACAAAAATTGTCTTATAGGTAACCAAATGCTCAGTTGGCCAAATGATCTAGGAGTTTTTAAGATTGGACCTCAAACATCCTATAACCCAATGTTGCCATTATATTTGGTCAAAAAATATATCTTAAAGTGGCCATCTAATTCCTTATGACCAAACATTGTCTTCAACTTGAACTTGGATTCTTTAACCACACACAAAACCCTTATTTCTGGTTGGTCCATCCCAATTATTTCAAACACTATATTATTAGACCGTGCGTTCAATCATAAGTCACTTTTTGAACAGTGAACAAGACATGGGTATACTTTCAAGGGCTGTTCCTTTGGATAGAGTGGGAGTTCAGTTATAGGGAGGCGTTTGGTTATGGGTGTGCTTACCGTAGTACAGAACAACAATGACCCACAATGCAGCATGATAGAAACTTACTTATATGAGCAGCTGCATATATTGTGTACAATGAGAATACTTGACGCCCAAAAAACCCTAACTAAACCCTCCGAGGAAGACTGACTAATTTTGATTTTCCTTTTAAAAAACACTACTAGTCACTGCCGATGACAGTACTTCCCTTACTGTTCTGTGGACTCACAGACGAAGGAAGTCAGTCGAAGCAGGAAGCGCCTTCTTCTTCGCTGGAAGCTCTTTCCATCTCCTCTTGTGAACTTGAGTATTTGTGTCTTACAATGGTTTCGTGCCTTCCTTAACAACTATGATGTTGTCATGTACCCACGTTCTGGGAAGTTGGCGAAGAAGGTATGCCACTGTAGCGAGGACTCTATTGCTGCTGCTGCTCTCTACCTGCCTCCCGCTCTCTCTCTCTCGGTCTCTTGTATTACATAGCACTCTCAAATCTATCTTTATTGCCTTTAGCTCAAACCCTAGATTTTGAAGGTTGTTTTTCAGAGTTTAACGGATCTTATACATAGATCAATGGATTCTTGAAAATTTTTTTTTGTTAAGAATGCTTGAGTATGTGGATGGCATTGAGGTCTTTCATCTGATTTTTTAATTTTTAATTTTTTGCTGGTTATTTGAATGAGAGACTCGGGAAAACCTTGTTCCTAAGGAAGGCACAAGTGGGTGGCATTGGCTTTCAGTGATTTGTACTGTATATTATCGGTAACTGTGAAGGGAAGCGACAGTAATGGTGGGATTGATACAGAAGCCAGGGATTTTCTAGCAAGATGGACTAGGTTTGAACTTTGAACAGCAGAGAATTTAGGGTACTGACCAATACTGCTGTTGGACTTTTTCACTTCTTATGCAGCTGAAGAGGCCAACAAGGAACCCAAAGGTATGCATTCTTATTCTTCCAGCAAAGCTTAGTTTTTTGAGTGTGTCAATGTGGAACTTGCACATAAAGAAGATCAATCTGCATTTTTATTGCTTGGTAGCAAGTTGACAAGCAAATAGTGTGGACAGTAGTAGTGTGAACTTGACTAGCTGCAAGCAGATAATGGGGTTCATCCCCACGAAATGAGGTGAACCAGTCAGCCCAGTCTGGGAACCCTAAGAGCATTTGTTCCCCCTCTGAGAGACAACAACCCTAACAGCATACCTTTGAAACCTGCAGACCATGCTTGTTGGCATATGTAATGCCATTGTCCACAGCTCCACTTGCTTGAAGCAGCCAACAATATGTGCTGCTCTTTCAAGTGGGTTCAGCATTTCTAGCTCTCCATCATGCAACACCTCAACAATTATGTGCTTCTTTTCCTTAGATCATTGACCTGTGCAAATCACATTATAACCTGGAACATGATGTTTAGCTGAGCATACTTTGGATTAAAGTATTTATTTGATCCTGTTAGAGTCTGGTTATATTTGATGCCAGTGTGTTTTTGGGCCAGGTGTGATGTTTGCATGCAAGTATGGTGCTGCTGATTCAGGTTTTGTGAGCTGCAGGAAAAAAGACCACTGTATGTTGGTCTCTAGCTGGTGAATGTCGTAGTTACGTTTTAGTCAACATCACACTCTTCTTTCCGTGACTCCAGATTCCCATTATTGCAGGAAATATTTAAGCGGTTGCCAGTTCCAAAGAAGCCTCAAGATTTTTCTTTGGCTCTGGAGTTCATAAAGGAGGTCATGGAGAATGAGAAGGAGCCCCCTCCTTACTTTCTCATCCGTCGCAGTATCTGCTCTAATATAGGTTATAAGGCGAGGTGTTGGTGATGTGAGAGAGTCAGATGCATTAGCTCCTGCAGAATGGTCTGTTCAAGGGTTACTGTTCAACATACTCAGAATATGCAGATATTCTGTTTTTTATCTCTGAAATTGATAGGAAAAAAATAGTAGATGCCATGCAACTACATTATTGAGATCTGACCAGTTTATCTGGAGTCCTTGATTAGTGGAAAGATGTCTTTATGATCAAGAGGAAACGAGATGATAGCGATGATGGTGTGGGATGTGGTTGTGGTTCCACTGGAGATACATGTGGGGAGGATTGTGAATGCAGGTTTGTCACTTTTGGAAGTCAAAAGTTTTTATGAGTGCATCATACTCCTTATCCTATGTTATTGTAGGGGTTGTATCTCCTCTGTTCTGTTCTTCATTCTTGCACAGACTAAACTGATTTAGAAATTCTATTGTGGAACATTTTGAAGCAATTGAAACTGAAGAGAGGATATTTGGCTCTAAATTTTGGAGATGTTGTGGGGAGGTAGGGTGCAGAGTATGAGCTGTTCCAAGAACTGCAATTGCCGTGACAATTGTTGCAACATGCCTTTCCGGAAAGAAAGGCGCCTCAAAGTGGTAAAGGTATGCCCTTCTTTTTAGGTCAGCTGTGAGGTGAGTCCAATCTTCCAGTTTGCCTTCCCATGTGAAAACCTGTCTTACACATTATCACCACAAATGAAGTAGAGCATTCATGTCAATAACATGGTTGCATTTATCTATACAGCTTGCAAGTGAACCAATCGGTATTTCAGGCGATTGATGAGATGACAGGTCGTATATGCAGACAAAGACAACACTGTGACAACTTACATTTTCCCCTAGTGTTATGACCTCAATGTGTTCATCTCAATGTGCATCTCTTTGACAACGGCCAGAGGAAGGAAACAAGAGGAGAATGCATTTCACAGTTGTGTGATTGGGCTCTGTATCTGCTGACTATGTACTTGTCTATTATTCCCTGTAAGCATGTGGGTGTATGCTCTGCTGTATACATTCTCCCTTTGTGTGGATGTTGCACACCAGGGTGTATATCACAGTCCAGACTGCCAGATGTCACTGGTAGATTGGACATTATGTTAAAAAGGACCAAGATGTATTCATGAGTGGTTGCTCAGGAGGCCCAGTTTTACTGCGTGCTGTCTAAGCCTTGCCAAAGAGAGATAGAGCTGGTGAATACATGGACCAATTGCTGAATATGATGGTCTTTGCTGGTCTTTGGGAGCCAGACAGAACATTGTGGGTGGGGTGCACAAGCTGCTGAATTTATCCGAAAGGGTGACTTTGTTATCGAGTACACAGGGGAAGGTATGTAAATGGCATTCTAGGAGCAAGAAAGCAAAGATCAGGAGGAAGCATGAGTGGAGTATGGCCAATATTTGCCTGAAAAGATCTTTCTGGAAAAAAGAAGCTGCAAGAGAAATAAACCTAATTTATCTGTGTGATGTATAATGCATGTGTTGAGTGGTACCAGTCTTCAAACATCCTGGGATACTCTGGGAGGGAACTGATCTTGGCCAGATATGACTGCAGTGATAAATGATGCAATGTGTGAGAAGAGGCTCTGGGAAATGAAGGGCCGCCGAAGTATTTGCAACTTCTACATGTGTGAGATTGGCAAGGACTTTATTATTGATGCCACCACAAAAGGGAATGTGTCTCGGTATCTCAACCACAGCTGTCTACCCAATTGCAAGCTTGAAAAATGGTTTTTGACCTTTCCCTCCCACCACTGCTAAATCCTGTGAGAACCAGATGACTATATTGTCTGCTGGCTCTACTTTTTCATTTCTCCCAGTAGATGAATATGCATAAGATGCTGCCAATGCTGCATAAAGTTGCAATATATATTACATTTGAAATCCTGTGCCCAGGTATCATATTTTTAACGGTCTAGATGGCAGTTTTGGATAGAGTTTCACACCCTGGTGGTGTGAAGTTTGTTGGCTCCAGTGGTAGGGCACTACTATTCAGGTCTATGCCCTCAAGCCTGACATCTGCGAAAGGAGAAGTTATATAGAGGAAGGGCAGATGATCTTTCTCTCCCTCTCTGGTCTCTGCTGCTGATTAACTCATAGCTACTAACTGGCTGCTGGTATAGGATGTGTCCAGTCCATGCATGTGTCTTAGTCTCCAATATAAGCTGGATAATTTTATAGCTACTGATTGGCTGCTGGTATAGGATGTTTCCAGTCCATCCATATGTGTTTAGTCTCTGATACAAGCTGCATAATTTTTGTCCATATTAGGAACACCAGTAGAGCTCATCATCCTTAGAGAGCCTGATGATTTCTCATGGTAGTTATAGAAGGTGGGTACCTGGTGGATTTTTGAAGGTTTTAAAGTATGTGAAGATATCCTGAGTCTTCTGCAGCTGTAAATATTAGCAGTTCTTGAGTGTATGGGCATTGTATGGTAGAACTCCTCTTGAACCTATATACTATAGGAGGATGGCATGATACATTCTCAACTAAGCTGACCCATGTATGAGCAGTAAAGTAATGGGCACTTATGGAAACATACTGGGTACCAAATTAGGAATATCTAGTTGCAGCAACAAGACTGCTGTTATACTGACATCGATCAAAACATTTGTGCACAGGCGAGTGGATGGTGAAACCAGAGTTGGGGTTTTTGCACTAAGAGACATCAATGTTGGTGAATCTGTGACCTATGATTACAAGTGCGTAGCTCTGCTTACTTTTCATTTCTAATTGTGTTGCCATTAGTCACATTTAACCATAAGAGGTATCTCTCTTGAAGTGCAATGATTGATTTCCTGATTGTGTCATGATTATCTATATTATGAAAAGGTGGTTTTGGAGTGCATGTAGGTATATTGAGTTTGGTCCAAATGTGAAATGCTGTTGTGGAGCTCCCAACTGCCGGGGTGCAATTGGAGAGAGGTTTAACAGCAACCGAGTGAAGTCCAGATGCAGTGAGTTCTGCATCAAGTGGGGTTTTCAGCAAAAGCGTTCATCTCTACTCACACAATCTCCACCCCTATTTGATGGTTTGAGAACACAGAAGAAGCAACAGAGTGTATGGTGAACATCACAATGACAAACTCCATGTTGTGCCGTTGTAAAATGTACACATTCACTCTGAAGTGCAACCATTGATCAGGTGAAGCCAGTTAGCCATGCCTAAAACAATAGCATGACAGGTTGTACCCCTATAGGAAATGTTGTAGCTGGATGAAAAATTGTATTTGATTTAACATTTGTGCCTGTCCAAAGGTTTGAAAGTCATTTGGAAACCCTCAATGTATGTGCTTTTGTGGGTTTCCTGGTGGCTGTTTCCAGCTGAAATTGGAGATTGGACTCTGGATGCTTATACAAAAGGTGGTGATGCTGTGATCAAGTTTTGAAAACTACATTGTTGCAAACTCCATAGTACACAGTAGTGCTTCCATAGTGCTTTTGTTATCGGACACCCCTTCTGATGCAGAATTGGTGCATGTTTAGATGCAGGTCCTTTCCATTTGCAGAAGGAAGATTTGTCAAATTGGAGGACCCTTTCAATTTCTTTTATTTTTTAAAGCTTGTTTTACATAAAGATCCAAAGAGATGAATCAATGTTTGTTTCAAGTTTTTCATTTAAATGAATGTCTAGGAATGATTCACAAATAAAAAAGAAAGCCTGGAAAGAAATTTTAAATTGCTTTGGTTGGGAAAGCCTTCTTCCCTTGGCCCTCAGTCTCTTGCCCTCAAATGTCAATAGGGCTTGGGAAGGAATTGCCCCGCAGAAAATATCCATCAAAGGTTCACAAGTACTCAAAACACATTTAGCTTTGGAATATAGTTTGCAGAAGAGTCTAATCCAAGAAGTATTAATAAAAAATATTAATAACTAGGGTACAATGTACATGCATCATATGCAGTTTGAAATCATCCCTCCATTTTTCTTACATTAATAGCCCAATGGTTGTGATGTGTGAGATGCATGAGGTAAACTTTGTGGTTCCATCCATCACAATGTAGAATATGTGGTGTTTATGTGGCATGTATTATATTAATATTGAAATTTGACATTAACTTGTGCCACACCACATATAACCACCACATATTTCTACATTGTGATGGATGAAATCACAAGATTTACCTCACATGTGTTATGAGGCATGTCCTACAAATGTAAGAAAAATCACATTTCATTGGAAGTGATTCTTCCCGAAGTCAAGACACTTTTGTTGTGACCCTAATTTTGGGCATGTGAAATAATGAAAAGATAAGGAAAAAGGAAATAATTCAAGAATAAAGTGGAGAGTATGATGGGATCAAGTGGAGGATTCCCAAGAAGGCTTGAGGTGCACTCACTTTACAAGTTGAAACTTCCAAGAAGTCATGAATGCTAATAGAATGATTTTGGAGAAGTCAAAACACGTGTAAGTTAAGTGATTTTGGTAGTGTTGGAAATACTTCAAATGAAAGCTAGAAGATAGTGAAAGATTATGCAAAATTTGATTAAAATAATAACACATCAACTTTAAAATAAATATTAATTTTAATATAATTTTTTTGAGATATAAAATTTTAAAATTAATTCGGTGAGCTTCATGTAAAAAGAAAATGTGTTTTTTGATAGTTTACATTCATCCAAATCATTAGGACAAAAAATACCCAATATAATCCCAAACATTTAGAGTGTAGATTGGATTCTCACTAGGTGATGTCCAATTCTCACCAAGGGTTATAAGAAATTATTATGTTTATTTAAATTTGTTATGCTCCTTGGAAATTATGAACCCCCAAAATTGTAATACACAAAAGTGTTCTGATTTCAAGAAAAAAAAAAAGAATTTACATTTCATTGTAGTCTCCACAAGAGCTATAAAATATATTATAAGGATACTAATGCCTCCCTATTGGTTGTCATGTGGACATTAACCTAATTTGAGATCATATTGCATTAACATTGTCATTGTCTTTTTATGAAATTGATGTGAAACATGCCATCTCATTCTAACCATTTTGAAACTCTCACCCCCTTTGTCTTAATTATGAGAGCTAAAAATCATATCCCAAGTTATGAGAATTTTTGATGGTACAAAATCAAAGAAATATCGCTAAAACCATTTAACACATCTTGTGGTGCATTAACCTAAGTGATTTACAACATCTCCTCAGTCCTCAAATTGTGTTATGAATGGTGATTACTTTGTATCTTGACATGTAAGCTTTCATAATTATTGGGAAAACCATCTATTTTTGGGTGTGCTAGTTCACCATCTTATAGCTCTCATTGACATATCTCTAATGACATCATGTTCATTTGATGTGTACACAATTAATCCTTCAAAAAGATTGCTCTAATCATTCATAATTCCTTATGAATGCCCAGTGCACCTTGCAGGTGTGAGGAGTCCTTTCCTTTTCCTCCCACATTCTTCCATTTAGTTTGGTAGCATTTCATTTCCCAACGTAGGTGAACTCCCAATTTGTTTCCCAAGTTGTCTTGCCCTAGTTGTGGAACATGTCTTGACTTTTGACCCTTTGCAACCATCACTCCAAACATTTGGATCTCATCTAAAATTTTAATTCTTGAAATGGGAATTAAAGTTGAAGACCTTGGACTGCTTCCGTTTGACCTTATGCACAATTCCCACTTTCAAGGGGGTGTTTTTATTCCTTTAACTTATGTAATGCTTTGACCTTGCTCTCAACCCATCTCCCAATTTGGTAAGCCCCAACTTTGGTCGCAAGTGAAGGAAAATGTTGCAACGACTTTCTATTATAGGACCATAGTCTTTATGCATGTTCACAACATGTTTACGAATGTTCTATTGTTGTTTAATGATAATAAAATTTTATAATATGATTCCTTGATAATAGTTTAATGTGTCTTAACTTTTTGCTATGCATGTAATCTTTGCAAATAGGCTCATAATTCTAGATTTTCTTAGTGTTGAAAAACACCCCCTTCATTAAAATAAAAAAAAAATTGAATTGAATTTGATCAAAAGTGCATAAATTTTTTAAAAAATTATTGGCTTGCTTAAATGTTTTTTCAACAAGAGGCATGCTCGAGTATGTGTCCATTTACTAATTTTTTATGTAAGTTTCAATAGTACAAATGATTAAATTATGTCATTTTGTGTAATTGTCAAGGGTAACATGATAATTTTCATAGGTTGATATATATGAACTAAAATGTGTAAAATTAGACATTTTAAAGTGGTTCAACATATTGGTTTGATTTACAAAAAAATAATATTAACTTGAAAAAAATTCCATAAAAAAAGGGTTATTCATATAATTTCAATCTTTGTTAGGAGATCCTCCTTTCCTGAAATGGGGTTTGCACCTTTATTGATCTTCCTCCCCTATCATTCTTAACACAATGTATAGTACTAAAGTCAATGGAGAAAAAAAAATTGAAAAAATTGTGATTGACTTTGCAATCAAAGACTCCATTGCTAGAAAGAAGATTTTATTTTATTATTGTCATGAGTGTGTAAACCAAGCTTGGAATACCAAAGGCTTGAAACTTAGAAGGTCCTACTTTCTTAGATTGCTTTCTTGAACAACGTGTTTTGAAAAGATGCAAACATCCTCCATTTTACGCTATTAGCATAGTGTGAAAGAAGTTGGTTACATATTGAAATCTACTCTTTGGTGAACTCACATCAGATTCTTCCTTTGGAAATATTTTTAATGTTAATAGTTGAACTTCATTTTCCATTATTTTTGTATATGATAGGACCATTGAAAAAATGTTAATGCACACATGTAAAACATACTTGATTGTGGATGGTTTATAATGTTGAAATGATGTCTTTTTCATGAATTTCATTTTATAAATGGTGCTTAATCTTTTGTCCTTAGCACAATATATACTCAAGTTGTAAACATTATATTATCACACAAAACATTGGAGGTTGCAAATCACACATGTCATAACTGAATTCATCATCATCAAAATTAAAGACTAAAGATGATAATTTGTTTGTTTTATTTGTCATATTAAAATCTCCAAAACCATAATGCTCCTTGCAATGCTTTTGGTAATGTTGGAAAGCCTTCAATGAATAGGGGTGCATTGTAGTGGTTTGGTAGTGTTTAGACCTATGGTGCAAGAGTTATTGAATATTGAGCAAATTTATTAAATACAATTCAAAGCAACAAAACTAAATATTTAAAACAAATTGTATTCTTGGAAAGCCCTTGATTAGTGGGATTCCTTGGAGGTGATTTTGCAAAATTGAGACCTAAGATGGGAGAAATATTGAATTTTGAATAATTTTCATCACTATAAATTAATTCAAAATTCAAAATATTTTTTTTTCCCAATTGAACTTATCATCAAGGTTTTGTTCACAGTTGGAACAATTGTCCTATACACACTTGGGCTAACATTGCATGCCAAACTAATCTATGTATTAAAATAATTTTTATTTCATTTATCATGTGAAGATCTCCCAAAACATCACACCCCCTACCTTGCTCTCGATCCTGTTGGAAAGCATACAATGAGTAAGGGTGTACACAATTGTGGTTATTGTAATCTTTAGACCTATGGTGTGGGAGTTATTGAATATTGAACAATTTTGTCAAAAAAAAGTTCATAAAATCAAAACTAATTTTTTTTTTTATTGGGCCCACTGATGATGTTGTTGGAAAGCCCCCCAAAAAGTTGGATTTAATGGAGGCAATTTCATAAAATTTAGACCGAAGTTGTAAAGAGAAATTGAATTCTGAGTAATGTTTGTCATTGAAACTAATTTAAAATATGTTTTTTCCAGAATTGCACTTTATCCTGAGGGAGTTCACACTTGGGTCAGTAAGTCAGTGCCACGGAGGCCACACTAAAGTATTGAAAATGAGATTGAAACGGGACTGAGCAGGGTATTAAAAAAATTGATACCCGCGCACCACTGGATTCGTCCCTTCACCCCCACCCCAGCCCCCCTCCCCAAACAGGAGCGCCCCTGGGTGCTACCGGGACGCTAACTTGGCGGCAGCACCGCCGCGGCTTTAGTGGCGCTCCTACCACCTAGCAGCCTTTCTAGCCGCCAGGCTACAAAGTTGCGGTTGTAAGCGTCAGGCTCCGCAAGCGGAGGAGGAGATTTGGAATCTAGTCTGTTGAAAACAGGGCGTGCTCTGGAGTAGCTGACTGCACGCCTCCTGCAAATTGCACATTTCCACATAAAAACACCAAAGTCTCAAAGCCACTTTTATTAGGCTGCTTTGCTTTGGTCCCTTCTAGGACCCCAAAAGGCAGGGGGGAGAAAGCACAAAAGCACAAAGTACTCAACCATTTTGTTTGGATTTGAACTCTAGAAGTATTATAAATAGCATAAGAACAGTTGAAAACTCCAGGGGTCATTCTCTTAACAGATGCGTGGCTTGAAATTTGGTTTTCCATAAGGGAAAGATCAGATGGAGTTTGAGTGGTGTATGCTCTCCACTTTACCTCCCCAATAATAACAAAAAAGAGAAAAGAATGTGGAGTTGTTGGCTTGATTGCCTAAGCCCTAAAATGGCCTCTGCACTCTACTTGGGATGAAGTACAGCCTTCACAAATCATAGTATATACCTTGCCAGTTCCACACTAAATTCTATTATTTTCGGAAATGTTGAAATTTTCAAAAAAATCAGAATTAATTGTTTTCTGAGGGGAAAATTAAAGAATTTGATACGGAATATTTGGAATAAATATATCATTTGTCAAAATGGAATCCTCAAAATTAATTGATTATTCGCCAAACATATGGCCAAGGTACTATGATGTGTGGAATGGGTTTGGACCTGTAAATTTGGACTATTTAAATCTACAATGCCCAGTAAAAAATTGACCATTTTTCACAGGTCGAGCATAATGATTGGCCCAGGTGGTGGCATTTAAATAGTCTCTCACCTTGTCCTCTCAAATTTTTTTATGCAGATGGGGGGGGGGGGGGGGAAAATAAAAATTCTTTAGGTTGTAAAAAAATTGGGTAAAGGGCAAAATTTTTTTTAATAAAATTATAAAAAAATAAAAGAACCAAAAGGATAGTGTTT
>Ga0116231_10011810_pt1 | contig 13221 bp, 11 predicted proteins | sample S1TSphgellanicum_2_FD_89695 | JGI IMG/M metagenome (GOLD analysis project Ga0116231, IMG submission 89695) | Host-associated microbial communities from peat moss isolated from Minnesota, USA - S1T2_Fd - Sphagnum magellanicum MG | ecosystem: Host-associated > Plants > Peat moss > Unclassified... | reverse complement strand
TGGAGCATCACGACCAAAGGGAGTTTTTTGCCGCCATGGCCGCTCGGAATGAACAGCTTGTAGGCTCTCTGGCCCGCTGCATTCAGATAGCTGCAGGTTTCGAAGCGCCCTTCCTGAGGCTCCGGCCCGCCGTCTTCATAATGCCTTGCCGGCCGGGTAGATTTTTGCCAGGCGCCGGCTTGCAATGCATCCTCGGGCGGGACCCTGAGCCCATCGGCTGCGAAGCGAGACCGAGCAACCGCGCCAAGGTTCGGCCACGGCAATTCAGCGCTTCTGCCGCGGATGATGGCCAGTGCCTCTTTCAGCCGCCCCTGTCTTGTCAGACGGAGCGCTCCTGCCAAATCCGGCGCAGGGAATCTGTTCATTTGCGGGTCCTTTTTCCAATCTTGATCATCAATGAATGCGATCCCTCAACGCCGCCTTTATCGCCGCACTCGCATGCAACGCGCCCAGCACGTGCAGGGAACCGATGGTCGCCCGCGCCAGTTCCGGAGAGACGTCGGCGGCAATGATCGCGAGGCCGAGAACCTGAATATGCAACGTCTCGTTCCGAGCTGCGGCCGCTTCCAGATCTTGCCGGCTGTAAATACGCAAGCCCATATCGAGCTGGTAGCGTGCAACGGACTGGCGCACAGCGTCGCTTTGCCGGTCGAGTTGATTGCGAATGGCCGTCCGGATGAAATCGGTCCGGTTGGCGTAGAACCCTTCCCGCACCAGCAGGTCGATTTGTCCCAGATCCACATAGCCGAGGTTGATCGTAATCTTTTCCGACTCTGTGGGTTTAACCTGCGACTCCTTCATCGGCTAAGCCGAAGCGCTGCAACGACTGAAAACCATCCTCTTACCATCCACATGGATGGTATATGGCGTGCCGCTAGCCTGGTTCAAGTCAGCGACGCGAAAGAACGGTAGCCAGGCCGGATGTGATCAGACGCTTTTAGGGCAATTCGGCTACAGCATCGATAAGCGCCGGCGCTGCCGTGGGGGCGCATGCGCCGCGTCGATCTCCGCATAATCCTGTGGGCTCAACCGCAGCCGCGCCGCCGCCGCATTGTCGCGCAAATGCGCCGCATCGGAGGCCTTCGGAATGGCGATGGTATTGCCGTCGCGCATGCACCAGGCCAGCGCAACCTGCGCTGGGCTGGCCGCATGCCGCGCCGCCACTGCCTGCAAGGCGGCCGAGCGCAACAGCCTGCCGCCCTGGCCAAGCGGCGAATACGCCATCACCGGCATTTTCCGCTGACGACACCAGGGCAGCAGCTCGAATTCCACGCCACGCTCGGCCGGATGATACAATATCTGGTCGGTGGTACAGTTCCGGCCGCCAGGCAGCTTGTCCAATCTGGCCATGCCGTCAGTATCGAAATTCGAAACGCCCCAGTAGCGTATTTTTCCGGCGGTCCGCAGCCGCTCAAATGCGTCCACCGTTTCTGCCAGCGGATGCGGTCCCGGCCAATGCAGCAGGTAAAGATCGATCCGATCGGTGCCAAGCCGCCTCAGGCTGGCCTCACAATGCCGTGCGGTTGCGGTTTTGTGAGCATTTTGCGGAGATATCTTGCTGACCAGAAATACCTGGTCCCGCCGGCCGGCGATCGCCTTCCCAACAACCTGCTCTGCGCCGCCGCTGCCGTACATCTCGGCAGTGTCGATCAGGCGCATGCCGAGCTCGATGCCCGCCTGCAATATCTTCACCTCGGCCGCGGAATGTCTTGCGGTCTCCCCCATGCGCCAGGTCCCCTGGCCCAGCGCCGGAACCTCGGAGCCATCCTGCAAGGTTACGGTGGGAATAACGCCGCCCGGCATTTCTGCGTCTCCTTCATCGCTGGCAAGTTCAGTAATTTTCCCAAAGTCCCGGTGTTGCCAGTTCAAGCGAATGCCCATCGGGGTCGCGAAAATACTGGCTGGTTCCGCCAAAATGCTGCCGCACCCGGCTTTCGACCGGAATGTCGAGCATTTCAAGATGGCCGAGCCAGCGTTCCAGCGCGGCCAGGGGAATGGCGAAGCAGACATGCAACGCCCCGCTGCCGCCATGCGGCGGAATGACACCCCCCGGCGTCGGGCTTGGCTGCAAAGAACCATCATGTTTGAACAGCAATAAAATGCCACTGCCGGGAACCTGCAGCGCGCACATTCGATGGTCTTGCAACAGGCGCCGAAACCCGAACAATTTCTGATAAAATGCCACGGATCGCTCCAGGTTGCGCACGTAGAGTGAAGTCTCGAGAATATGACTTACGCCCGGCGCCTGCTGCACATCAGACATCTTATTTATTGGCCTGCTCATCGGCCGGGGGCGAGTCCTCCGGCCGGTAATATAATTCGGCACATTGCTCGCCAAGGACGCCGCCTACGACCCGCAGATCATCCTTGTAAGCGTCACGCACGAAATCCATGATCTCCAGATGCCGGTTCTCAAAATACATCTCATGCACCTGCTCGCTCTCGGCGCCGTAAACAATTCGGGATATGCCGGCCCAGATTGAAGCCATGCTGCACATGCCGCAAGGTTGCAGCGTGGAATACAGAACCGCCCCCTTGAATTGCGGGCGTTGCAGACGCGCGCCGGCCTTACGGATGGCCACGATCTCGGCATGCGCGGTCGGATCGTTCAGCGCGTCCACCTGATTATACGCCTCCCCGACGATTTCGCCGTCCAGCACGATCACGCATCCGATCGGCGCGCCGCTGCCCTGGCGCGCGGCTGTCTTGGCAAGGGTCATGGCGCGTTGAATGAAATCAGCATCCTCAGTCATCATAAATCCTATCATCCGTCATCCGCCAAGTTCAAGCCGGCGCCACCTGATTCCAAAAATCGTACTGGCGCCGGTACAGGGCCCTGGATCGCTCATCACAGATCATCCACCGCCTTGATCCGGACATTCGCGCATCGTGCAAGCTTTCCGGCGGCCGGCCCGCGAGCGCGTTGCTTGAGCACGTTGGTCGCGCAATGCGTGGTCCCGAATCAGGGGGGATCAAGGTTTCAACACGACCTTGACGCAGCCATCGGCCTTGTCACGGAAGGTCCTATACATATCCGGTCCCTGCTCCAGCGATGCATGATGGGTGATGACAAAGGATGGATCGATCTCTCCGGATTCAACGCGCGCAAGCAATTTCGGCAGATAGAATTGCACGGGCGTCTGCGCCATGCGGAAGGTGAGACCGCGATTGATCGCCGAGCCCATCGGGATCTTATCAAGAAAGCCACCATAGACGCCGACGATCGAGACCGTGCCAAAGTTGCGACAGCAATGAATGGCCTGCCTTAGAACATGCGGCCGGTCGGTGCCCATGAAGGTCGCAACCTTGATCCGGTCAACGATGGAATCCGCGGAGGCCGTCACGTCTGCTTCCGAGCCAACCGCGTCGATGCAGGCATCCGCGCCGCGGCCCCCGGTCAATTCCTGGATGCGGTCATACACATCCTCTGCCTTGAAATCGATCGTAACCGCGCCTGCTTCTGCGGCGAGCGCCAAGCGCTCCGGCACGGTATCGATCGCAAGCACCCGCTCGGCGCCCAGCATGAACGCGCTGCGGATGGCGAACAGACCTACCGGACCACAACCCCATACCGCGATGCTGTCGCCCGGCTGGATGTTGCAGTTATCGGCCGCCATGTAGCCGGTCGGAAATATGTCGGAGAGAAACAGCACCTGGTCATCCGTCAGCGAGTCCGGCACTTTGATCGGTCCGACATCGGCATAGGGAACCCGTAGATATTCGGCCTGGCCGCCCGGATAGCCACCCAGAATATGGGAATAGCCAAACAAGCCGGCCGGCGAATGTCCCCATAGTTTCTCGGCCATTTTATGGTTCGGGTTGCTGCGTTCACAGGCTGAGAAAAATCCCCGCTTGCAGAAAAAACAATCGCCGCAAGAAATCGTGAACGGGATCACAACGCGGTCACCGACTCTGAGGTTCTTGACGTCGCCGCCAACCTCCACCACCTCGCCCATCGTTTCATGTCCGAGAACGTCGCCGGATTCCATCCCCGGTATGATGCCGTCATAGATGTGCAGGTCGGAACCACAGATGGCGCAGGACGTAACCTTGATAATGACGTCACCCGGATGCTCGATGGCCGGGTCAGGGACCGTATCGCATCGAATATCGTTTTTTCCGTGCCAGCATAAAGCTTTCATGAGAGTCTCCGAAGATTGAAGGGGCAAGCTGCTCGCGACATTTTCTAAACTTGGTCGTTTGCCGTGCCCGGCGCCGCCATGGCGCGATGGGTTTCGGCAAGGCGGTCGTCCGGAATGATCTTTGCCGCCACCGCCTGCAATTTGTTCTTGAGGCCGTAGACGACGTCGCCCTCCCCGCTCATCAAGGCATCGAAGCCGGCTTTGGCGACATCCGCCGGATCATCCTTGTTCGCCTGGCCAACCTTGGTATCCAGCATATCGGCGCGTTCGAAGAACTCCGTGTCCGTCGCGCCCGGCAGCAGGGCCGTAACGCTGACACCGCTATCTTTCAGCTCGTTGCGGAATGCAAAGGAGAAGGACTGCAGGAATGCCTTGCTGGCGTTGTAGACCGCCTGAAATGCCCCGGGTAGTTGCGAGGCAATGGAGGAAGTGATGAGGATTCGCCCGGAGCCTGCTTTTCGCATGTCCTTGCCGACCAGATGCAGCAGGTCCAGCGTTCCAATGATGTTGGTTTCGATAATTTTAAGCCAGTCTTCGCGTTGCTGGTCAAGAAAAGCATGACCCAACCCAATGCCGGCATTGGCGGCTAAAGCGTCGACCGGGCGTCCGGTCTGGAGAATGGCGTCGTAGAGCAGATCAACACCTTGGCGCGTGGAAAGATCGGCCTTGATGCTGGTGATTTCTCCAACCTCGCCTGAGCTGTTCAGTTTCTGGGTGGCGCCATCCAGTCCGACATCGGCGGCGATCATCACATCGAACTGGTTCTCCGCGAATTGCCGCGCCAGCTCGAAACCTATGCCTGACGAACCGCCGGTAACGACGGCGAATTTGCGTATCGTTGCACTGGACATTCAAAAACTCCCGCGATCAGTTGATGGATCAACAGACCATCTGGCGCGCGAATTTCGAAAATCTACGAAAACTCGGTAGATAACGAGGATTTCATCGCCTCATAAGAAGCAGGTCAAACCATTGGCAAACAGGTCCGCCGGGTCCTGATAAATCGCGATGCAGCCGGCATCCGTTAAATCGGCGAGCCGGAAGCCGCCGCACAACAACCCCACGCATTTCAGCCCGGCTTTGCCGGAAGCCACCGCGTCGTAAGGTGTGTCACCGATGGCGAGAATATCCGAAAGATCAATCCCCTTCAGCTTTCCCAAGACGCTGGTAAAGATGTCCGGCGCCGGCTTACTTTTTTCAGCGTCGTCCGATGAAGCTTCGACATCCACCAGATCCTCGATATTCAAGAGCCGCTTATAAAAAGCCAGTTCGTCTTGCTTGGCTGAAGAAGCGAGGGCGATCTTGACCCCCTTTCCTTGCAGATATTTAAACAGCCCTCGCACCCCAGGAAACGGCTGGATGGTGTGCAGATAGGCCGCCTTCAGGATCGCAGCGCGGCGCTTCTCCAGCGCTTCTCCGAACGCATCAATCTCTTCCTGTTTGAGAAAAATCGGCATGAGCTGATCGCCGCCTTTGCCGATCTGGCTGCGTACCGCGTCGAAGCCAACCGATTTGTTGAATTCTTGGAATGCGTCAACCCAGCTTTGCGCATGAACGTCATTTGAGTCGATCAAGGTTCCGTCGACATCGAAAATAACAGCTTTGATCATGATTTCCTGCGATTCAGTTTCAGCGGGCAAGCTTGCTACACCATCCATGCGCATTTTTTAACTTTCCGCCGGATTAAAAAGGCAGGCGTTTTCGCCGGCCGGCGCCGGCCAAAAGCCCGGCCTTCAGGCGCATCGGGGCCAATGATGTCGCCCGCCGGGCTTTGCCAGAAAATGCTTGCCGGCCCTCGCGCGCGGCATATCTGTTCGAGAGCAATATTGGATCAGATATGAAGCCCATTGACCCGCCTTCGAAATCGGCCCGGATCTGCATTGTCGGCGGCGGTGCCGGCGGCATCGAGCTGGCCACCCGTCTGGGGCGCACGCGCGGCAGACACGGGGCAGAAATTATTCTGGTAGACCGCAACGCCCAACATGTTTGGAAGCCCCGTCTGCATGAGGTCGCGGCAGGTCTGATGGATGCGGATGACGCGGTTGGCTATCTGGGCCACGCCGCGGCCCATGGTTACCATTTTCATATGGGCACATTGCTGGGCATTGATCCTCTCCGGCACAGCCTCCGCATCTCAGGCATAAGCAGCCAGATTGATCGGACGCAGATTGTGGGGGAACGGGAAATCGGCTATGATTTTCTCGTCCTGGCGCTCGGCAGCCGGGCGAATGACTTTGGTATCCCGGGTGTTGTCGAGCACTGCCACATGCTCGACAGTGCCGCTGAGGCGTCCGGCTTCCAGCGCCGATTTCTCGAGTCTGTCATCCAGGTCGCGGAGGGCCGGAAGGAACGCCTTGGCGTTGGAATCGCCGGCGCCGGCGCCACCGGGGTCGAACTCGCCGCAGAGCTCCGCCACGCTTCGCATGATTTGCAGCGCTTCGGCGGGCTCGACGATCGACAACGACTGGATATCACGCTGGTTGACGGCGCCGGCCGCATATTGCCCGGCCTCGATGGCCGAACGTCGCAGGCAATTGCCAAAAGAATGACGCAGTTTGGCGTCAAGATGGTCCTCGGGCAGCAGGTGGATCACGTCACGGCCGGCGCATTTCATTTGAAAAATGGCGAGGTGGTGCCGTGCGATCTGAAGGTCTGGGCCTCCGGAATCATCATACAGGATTTATCCGCGATCCTGCCCGCGCTGACGCTTTTGAAGTCTGGAAGGATCAAGGTAGAGGATGACCTGGCCTGTACCGGTGTCGCGGATATATTTGCCCTGGGCGACTGCGCGGCCGCCTTGAGTGATGCGGGAACGGCGCCGCCGACCGCGCAGGTCGCGCATCAGCAGGCCGGTTACCTGGCGCGCGCACTGCCGCGACGGTTACAGGGTAAGCCGGTGAAGCCCTTCCGCTACAAATCGCGGGGCACGCTCATCTCGCTCGGCAACAAACAAGCGGTCGGAGAAATCCCCGTGGCGCATCATCGGGCGCCGTTGACGATCACCGGCACCAAGACGAAGTTTCTCTACATCGCGTTGTACCAGATGCACCGGGCCGTCTTGTTTGGCTGGCCGCGAACCGTCGCGCTGATGATTGCCGACTGGCTACGCCGTCGAACCCTGCCTCCGATCAAGCTGCATTGGTAGCAAGCGGCCCCGCACCCGAATTGCTTCGAAACCATTCCGCCAGCCACGCAGGACTTCCATCGGATATGAAGATTTAGAGCCGGCTTTAAAATATTTCTACCGGGCATTCACCCGGATGCACGCCGCGCGGCCATCGGCTTGGCGCCGGGGAGAATATCCGCCAGCAGCCGATTGGGAAAACGCCGCTTCTGCACGATCGCATAGAAGGTTTCGGTGACTTCGGGGATCCGGCAATATTCCACCAAGACGCCGGTCTCAAGCTCATCGCGAACCACGATCGGGGGCACCAGAGTCACGCCCCCGCATTCGCGAGCGAGCAATCTCAGCATCGCCATATCATCAACCTCGGCCACGATCACCGGCCGAACGCCAGCACGCTCCATGGCATGGTCGAACGCAATGCGGATATCGCTGTCAAGGCTCGGCAGCAGCACCGGCTCGGTCCGAAGATCATCGGGATAGCGAAATTTCTGCTGATCCAAGCGCGGCCGCCCTACAAGACTTACAGGTTGCTCGGCCAGAAGATGGTTACGCAAGGACGAGTTCGCGTCGCGAGAAGCGGCACTGTTGGACAATACGATATCGATGGCATGCGCCTCCAACTGCGCAAGCAGGTCCCGGATGTTGCCGGACCGCACGATCAGTTCCACATTCGTGCGCCCTACCAGAGGCCGCAGAAACTCCAGCTGGAAGTTGCGCGACAGCGTTGTCAACGCGCCGACCCTGAGGACCTGACGGCTGACCGCGGCGCGCCCTTTCAACGTGTGCATCAGCTCGTCCCCGGCTTTGAACACGGTATCGGCATAGTCCAGAGCGATCAGACCGGCCTCAGTCAAAATCAGCTTCTTGCCCACGCGCTCGAAGAGCGGATGGCCCATCTGGTGCTCAAGCTTCTTGATCTGGGCCGACAGCGCCGACTGGGAGAGATTCATATGCTTGGCAGCGCGGGTCAGTCCGCCCTGATGCGCGACGGCCCAGAAATAGCGCAGATGGTTGTAGTTCAGGTCTCTCATATCGTTCTATTAAAACGAACGATATGTGCGTTACAATGAATTTTTCAGGGGTAACGCCTTGGTTTAAGAATCTGCTCTCGCCAAAGTTACGGGTCAAAGGGGACAATTCTTGCCAATCATCTATGCGTCACCGCGACTGGCCGTTCTGCCGTTGCTGCTCAGTGCCGGTTGCGGGTTCCTGAGCACCGGCGTTCGGCCCAAGCCCGTCCCCAAATTGGCCGAGGGCGCGGCGTTGCTCTCGCTGGCCGTGGCGTTCGCCTGCGCGGCGGCGCCCGGGCTGGACGCAATCAGGATTGTGATGCTGCTTCTGGTCACGCTCATCGGATGGGTGGTCGTCCGTTACGCCGCAACCTATTTGGATGGTGAAGCCCGGCAAGGTCCGTTCACGGGTTGGCTCTGCCTGACACTGGCCTCCGTAGAAATGTTCGTCACGGCAGGCAACCTTATCCAACTCACGCTGAGCTGGATCAGCACGAGTTTGTTTCTTCATCGGCTCCTGTTGTTCTATCCCGGCCGCGCCGGCGCGCAGCGCGCCGCCGCCAAGAAGTTCGTCACCGCGCGGCTGGGCGATGCGGCGCTGCTCTGTGCAGTGGTTCTGTTGACGCTCGCCTATGGCACCACCGGCATCGCTGCAATCCTCGGCGCCGCCCGCGCCGGAAATGGCGGCGGCCTGGCGGTCGCTGCGGCGGTCTTCCTGGCGGCCGCCGCGGTTTTGAAGTCGGCGCAATTTCCCCTGCACGGCTGGCTGACCGAGGTGATGGAAGCCCCGACACCGGTTTCCGCGCTGCTGCATGCGGGCGTCATCAATGCCGGCGGATTTCTGCTGATACGCTTTGCCGATGTCATGTTGCTGGCCCCGGCTGTCCTGGCGGTGCTGGTGGTGATCGGCGGATTTACCGCACTCTTCGGCGGGTTGGTCATGCTGACCCAGCCTGCCGTGAAGACCTCACTGGCCTGGTCGACCGTCGCCCAGATGGGTTTCATGATCATGGAGTGCGGGCTGGGGCTCTTCCCTCTGGCCTTGCTGCACATCGTCGCCCACTCGCTCTACAAGGCCCATTCCTTCCTTGCCTCCGGCGGCGCGGTGGCGCTGATCGCCGCCAATCGCCGGCCCGGTCCGGTGGCCATTCCCCGGGCCGGAGCGGTTGGACGCGCCTTTCTGCTGGCGCTGGCGATCTACGCCGCCGTCGGGTTCGGTTTCGGCTTTCAGCACAAATCGCCCCAGGCCGTCGCGCTTGGCGCCATCCTGATCTTCGGCGTCGCCTACATGCTGGCGCAGGGGCTTGCTGATGCCGCGCCCAGGGCTTTGACCCGCCGCACCATTGCGTACGCCGCCGCCACCTCGGTCAGCTACTTCGCGCTTCAGCGCTGCGCTGTCTGGTTGACCTGCGGCGTGCTGCCGGCCACGCCGGCCCCCGGTCCTCTGCAATGGGCGCTGATCGTGCTGGCGGTGGTCAGTTTCGGCCTCGTGGCCATTGGCCAGGCGATGTTCCCGCTCTGGGCCTACCACCCGGCCGCGGCCGGGCTGCGGGTGCATCTCGCCAACGGCCTCTACGCCAATGCGATGTTCGATCGCCTGCTGCGCAACTGGCGGCTGCGCGATGCAGCCTGATCATCCCGGAGCAACAAACATGACGCTTGCGGCGGCTGCAAGCCGGCGGGACGCCATGGCGTTGGACGCCGCAATCGACCGTGCCGCCAGGGCAATCCCACCGGCCTGGCCATTGGCGTCGAGCGTCGCGGTCAATCCGTTCCTCGGGCAGAGCGGTGAGAGCCTCGCCACGGTGGGCGTGCGTCTGCAGCGGGTGGCGGGCGCCCCGGTCACAATGCCGCGCTGCTGGTACGCGGCGCGCATCGCCAGCGGCGTCATCAGCGATGCCGATCTGTCGGACGCGCTCGCCGAGGCACCGCAAGCGCTGCGGCCGATGGACCTCAGCGCGCTTAAGGCCCGGGCCCAGGTTGCAAAGCCCGAAGCCGGCGCGCTGCCGACGATCGCTGACCTCGCGGCCAAAGTGTCGGGGATCGACTGGCCAGGCCTGATTGCCGAGCGCTTCGGAGCCTGGGCGGCGGGATATTTCGACGAAGGGCAGGCGCTTTGGGCTGCGCCACGCGGTCGGGGCGCCTATAGCGCTTGGCGCGCCGTCGCGACCCATGATCTGACGCCCGAGATTGCCGGCCTTCCTGGATTTGCGACCTATGTCTCCGAGGCGCCGGCGACTGCGCGGGACGCGGTTGCGCATGGGGTACAGCGGATCGCAATCCCGGCCGAGGCGCTGGAAACCTATTTCCACCAGCTGCTGATGACGCTGGGCGGCTGGGCGCAATACGCCCGTTACCGGCTTTGGCAGGCGGAACTGGGCGGTGGCGCGGATGCGACCATTGCCGAGTTTCTGACCATCCGCCTGATCTGGGAGGCGGCGCTGTTCGGCCACTATGCGGACCAGATCAGCGATCCGTGGAACGTCGTCATTGCCGCGCATGCGCAGCCGGTGGCACCCAACGCCGAGCATGCGCTGGACGCCATCTTGCAGGAAGCCGCAGAAAGAGCCGCGCAACGGAGCCTGGCCGAAACACTTGCTGCGCCGGGCGCGGTCGCCCCGCATAATCGCCCCGTGCTCCAGGCAGCCTTCTGCATCGACGTTCGTTCCGAGGTGTTCCGCCGGGCGCTGGAATCGGTAAATCCGGATATCCAGACTCTGGGGTTCGCCGGGTTCTTTGGCTTGGCTGCCGCCCATCGCCGCTTTGCATCTGATCTGCAGGAGCGCCGGTTGCCCGTGCTCCTCAATCCAGGTTTGACCACGCGTGCCGGCGGGCAGGATGACGCCCTGGCGGACCAGTCGGCCCGGATCAAGGCGCGCGCAAGCCGGGCCTGGGGCCGTTTCAAGCTTGCGGCCGTGTCGTCCTTCGCTTTCGTCGAAGCGACCGGCCCCCTCTATGTCAGCAAGCTCGTCAGCGATGCGCTAGGACTCCGCTCAACCCCCGCGCCGAACGATCCCGCGCCCCGTTTTGATCCCCCTCTCGATCGCGCAGCCAGGACCCAGGCGGCTGAGACGGTGCTACGGGCCATGTCGCTGACCGCGGTTTTTGCCAAGCTCGTGCTGCTGGTCGGGCACGGCGCAAACGTGGTCAACAACCCCCATGCCAGCAGCCTGCATTGCGGGGCCTGCGGCGGCTATTCCGGCGAGGTGAATGCCCGGCTGCTGGCGGCCCTGCTGAATGACCCGGAGGTGCGCGCCTGCCTGGTGCCGCGGGGGATTCTGATCCCGGCCGATACCCTGTTCCTCGCTGCGTTGCATGACACAGTGACGGATGCGGTCACGCTTTATGCCGACGACCAGCCCAGTGCACCGCATCAGGCCGATATCAGCCAGGCAAAGCTTTGGCTGGAATCGGCAGGCCTCATCGCCAGGGGCGAACGGGCCTTGCGTCTGCCGAATGCGGCCGGCGCGGGCAGTCTCACGCGCCGCGGCCGCGACTGGGCCGAACTGCGGCCCGAATGGGGGCTGGCGGGCTGCAAAGCGTTCATTGCCGCGCCGCGCCGGCGCACGGCGGGCAAAACCCTCGAAGGAAGCGCCTTCCTGCATGACTATGACTGGAGGATCGACAAGGACTTCCGCGTTCTGGAGTTGATCCTGACCGCGCCCGTTGTCGTCGCCAGCTGGATCAGCCTGCAATATTACGGATCCACCGTGGCGCCGGCCGTATTCGGCGGCGGCAACAAGCTCCTGCACAACGTCATCGGCGGCATCGGCGTGGTTGAGGGAAATGGCGGCCCGATGCGGGCTGGTCTGCCTTGGCAATCGGTCCATGATGGCGAGCGCTACGTGCACGAACCGCTTCGTCTGACGGTCTGTATCGAAGCGCCGCGCGAACCGATGACCGAGATCCTGAAGCGGCACGAGGGTGTTCGCGCGTTGTTCGACAATCGCTGGCTGTATCTCTTCGCCCTGGACGAGACCGGGCGGATGGCTTGGCGCTACGCGGGCGATCTGCAGTGGACCGCGATGCGCGCGGCATCCAGCCCGGCGGTTCCTCGCGAGAGGGTGGTCTGAGCAACCGCGCCAGAAAAATTTGAGACCTTGAATGGAAGGTTCATCAGTGAAGCTAAGTCACCTGTCCTGGCTGGAATCGGAATCCATCCAAATCTTGCGCGAGTCAGTCGCCGACGCCCGCAACCCGGTCATGCTGTTCTCTGCCGGCAAGGACTCGACGGTCATGGCGCATCTGGCGCTCAGGGCCTTCTATCCTTCCAAACCGCCATTTCCGCTGCTGCATGTCGACTCGACATGGGAGTTCAGGTCACTGATCGCATTTCGCGATGGCTTCGCGGCCAAACATGGATTCAATCTCATCTCCTATGCGAATGAGGAAGGGCGAGCCGCTAACATCAATCCCTTTGACCATGGGGATCGATACACCCTGGTCATGCGGACCGAGCCGCTGAAAACGGCGCTCGACATTGGCGGTTATGACATCATCTTCGGCGGCGCCCGGCGAGACGAGGAGAAATCGCGCGCCAAGGAACGTATCGTCTCGGTCCGCGGCGGCAATCACGGCTGGGATCCGCGCCAGCAGCGTCCGGAGCTCTGGCGGCTCTACAACACCCGCCTGGGCAAGGGCCAAACCGCCCGGGTTTTTCCGCTCTCCAACTGGACGGAGATGGATATCTGGGCCTACGCCTTGATCCACAAGATTGAGCTTGCACCGCTTTACTTCGCGGCGCCCCGGCCGGTCGTGCAACGCGGGGGCGCCTTCATCGTGGTGGACGAGGAGAGCCGCATGCGGCTTCAGCCCGGCGACGAAATCCAGACCAAGACTGTCCGCTTCCGAACGCTCGGCTGTTGGCCGGTGACCGGCGCGATTGAGTCCGGGGCGACCGACCTCGCCGCCGTCGTCGATGAGACGCTGCGGGCGTCATCCT